>Ga0123353_10008593_pt1 | contig 13971 bp, 8 predicted proteins | sample TergutLab28metaG_3_FD_92763 | JGI IMG/M metagenome (GOLD analysis project Ga0123353, IMG submission 92763) | Labiotermes labralis P3 segment gut microbial communities from Petit-Saut dam, French Guiana - Lab288 P3 | ecosystem: Host-associated > Arthropoda: Insects > Digestive system > Gut ... | reverse complement strand
TGCTATCTTTGAGTTCACTAGCAGTGTCTCTAACGCATTGCAAACGGCCGGATACTGTATCTTTGAATCCAACGTAACTGCAAGTGCCAGATCGATATCTGCCTCATCGTCGACATAGATGTGACATATACCTGCCGAATGTCCCAATACCGGGATCTTGGTGTTGTTTTGAATATATTTGACAAACTCATTTGACCCTCTCGGGATCAGAAGATCGATGTATTCGTGCATGTCGAGTATGTGATTGATGTCTTCTCTCGTTTCCATCAGCACGAACGCTTCTTTCGGAACGCCTGCCGAGGCAATTGCTTCAGTCAGAACATCAAACAGAACTCTGTTTGAATTGGCTGCTTCGGATCCGCCTTTGAACGCTACGCCGTTACCGCTCTTGAGGCATAGGGACAGTATCTGCGGAACAACATCCGGGCGGGATTCAAAGATCACTCCGAGCATTCCTATCGGGCATTTGATCTGGTAGAGAATGAGTCCTTCATCCAATTTTAGAGTTGAAATCGTCTCTCCAACCGGGTCTTCAAGCTTAATCACATCTTTTATCCCATCGATCATTCCGGATATCTTTTCATCGTTGACTTTCAGTCTTTTCATGAGAGAACCAGATAGTTCGCCTTTCTCTTCCATTCTCTCTGCGTTTGAAGTGTCCTTTGCGTTTGCTTCCAGGATCTTTTTCCTGTTTTCTTCCAGAGTCCTGGCCATCGCTTTGAGGGCGCTGTTCTTTGCCTCTGAGTCAAGAGCTGCGAGTACCAGTGTTGCAGATTTGGCTTTCTTAATGTCAGATATGAGCTGAGACATGTTATTGATATACCTTATGAGGTTCAGGTATTAAGATATTTGATATTTAGAATGATATTTTAAATAGAATGACTCGATTGCATGGAAAGGGCCGAGGTAATCTAGTCCGGTAAGGTGGCGGTCTCGAAAACCGCTGGCGTCCCGCCTCGGGAGTTCAAATCTCCTCCTCGGCGCCATAAATATTATTCCTAAAAAACTGACCCGTGCACCCTACATTGCACCGCGTTCTCATTAAAGTTCGCATAGCATCCGCTATCAGCATGCCGTTTTTTGTATGCAATGCCATTCCTCGGCTTTCGTACAGCACTGCCCTTCCAAAAATGCCAACCCCCCCCCTCCCCATCGTTTCGTTACTTGTGTGAAAAGAAGAGGCGCGACATTCAAGATCGCACCAACAAACTAAATAATAATATCGGCGCAGAAGATAATCACTGAGGAAATCGCTGTGAGCCCGACAAAAAGTTAAGTATTTCGCCTGTGCACTTTTCTGCATCGTTGAAAACAGTTCCGCACCAATACTTGAGAACATGCCACCCCTCTTCCCTGAGGGTATTTTCAGCTTTGATATCATCTTCTATTGTTTGCTCTATTCGGTTGACCCAGTGCTCCATATTGCTCTGAATAAACTTCTTCTGTGTTTCCCATTCGTACCCGTGATAAATCTCATCATAAATGAATATTGCAATTTTCTTGCTTTTGTATGCGATATCGGGGTTGCCTTTGACACCTGTGGGGGTTTGCAGATGAAATCCCTGTTCTTTGAGTTTTTCTTTAATTATTTTCACCGATTCTGAGTTGCGGCATTCAGGTTTTTTGTATAATTCGTGTGTTTTCCCCCAAGATCCTGCTTTTATTTCTCCTGATCCAATCAGTGTGTGAACGATTTTTCTTGCAACAGCTTCAACTGCGGGAATCGCCACTGAGTTCCCAAAAAGCCTGTATGCGTTGATATCAGAGACATTTATTACAAATGAATCGGAGAAACCCTGGAGTCTGGCAAATTCTCGGGGAGTCAGTGTACGCAGATTTTCACTATTTATCGGAGTACTTTTTTTTGTAGCGGAACTCCGACTGTATATACGCGGATCATAAATCAGATTTCTTTCTCTGCCCATGCCCCCTACCGTGAGTGCGTGCGACCAATCAAATGGAGATCTTACCTTATACCCATATCCTCTGCCGTTGTTTTTTTGCTCCAGTTTATGTTTTTTTAGACAACTCAGATATCCTTCCGAAAGATAATATTTGGTAGAAACAGGAGTTGTAGAAAGAATATCTGCAAGTTTTGGCTGCTCTTCGATGGTATATGCTTCCATGGAAGGAAAAGAAAACTCTTTGATCCCAGTTTTTTTGCTGAACCCTACAAAGAATACTCTATCACGGTTTTGCGGAACGCCATAATTCAAGGCATTGAATACCTGTGGATCTGGGACATAGTACCCAAGTTCTTCGCGCAGAATTCTGAGTATTTCCTTCATCGTTTCTCCAGAATTATGGTGCACTAGCCCCCTCACGTTTTCAAGGAAAAACGCTCGCGGTTTCTTTTCTTTTAGTATATCTACAATGTAGTAGAACAACGTACCGCGAGGGTCTTCAAACCCTAACTTTTTTCCTGCAGCAGAAAAAGCCTGGCATGGAAATCCCGCCACCAATATGTCTGGGTTTCCGATCATTTTATCATTAGGGTTAATTAATGTAATGTCTTCCTGAGGAATCATGCCAAAGTTGGTTTTGTAAACGCTTCTGGCGACTGGATCCTTTTCCGAGGAGAATATGCATTTTCCTCCGCATCTTTCAAATGCTATTCTGGTGCCGCCTACGCCCGCAAACAGATCAATGAAAGTAAATTTTCCATTCGTCACAATACCAGCAACCGCTCATGTGTGAAATATTTGTTCAGGTGATATCGCCCTTTCCGGAGTAATGCCTGTAAGGTCGATACTGTATGACATGTTTACTATGTTTGGGGGGAAGGTTCCTCCGACAAAGCTGTCTGCGCTGATAATAGGAAAGTTGTCATCTATTTGGTATACTAATATTTTTACCAAATTATACTTTCTGTTCCTTTCTTCACTGGTGATGATACGTGCGGCCTTTAAGCCCCTTTCAAGAACATCCAAGCTATATCCCTGAGTTTTTATCTCATTGATGACTGAATTGATGGATAAATGCCCATTAGAAGCCTCTTCGAATTTGCAATAATACAAAAATACAGGTAATGCGCCTGGGATTTTGGAGAGTTGCATACTGTTGGAAACGGTCACCACTGGCGCCCTTGTGAGCTGAATGGATGACTTTACTTCACAGTCTCTGTCTAAACATCTTATATCGTGTCTGCCGCCTTCCGGTCCAGTCCAAACAGGTACAAATCCTCCCTCCATCATCAATTTTAGTACTATCAATTCGCCCAAAACGTCATAAACTGTCATTTTGGTATATGTATTGCCAAGCGCATTTTTCCAGCAGGTACACCATTTGTCAATACTTAATTCTCCTTCAAACAATATCTCATCATAGAGACAAATGAGGTCGCTGCAGACAACAACCATGACATCAATTATGCTGTCGTCAGAAGTATAGATCCAAATGCCACAAATGTCACCATCCGTTTCATGATTAACAACTACAGATTCAACTGTTATTTTATTGAAGCTGTTGGCATAATCTTTCCCTGAAGTTGGCACTAATATACCAAAACTGCGTCTGTTGTTGAAAAGATACACTGTTTTACCTGAATCAGTCTTTATGCTTCTCATCCCATTAAGAGATTCGGAAAGGAATGTTTTTTTCAATTCTGTTTCATAAGCGTTCATTTAACGGCACCCCTAGGTCTTCAAAAAGCTTTTCTGCGTATTCTCTGAGAGAGCAATCCATAAGTTCGGGTTCCATCGTCGCACAGTATGAGCCGTGAAGCATCAGCACTCTGCTGAGCAACTTGGAATCGTGATACCCTCCCTCAACTCTGCTTAGTGCCGACATTATCTCGCGTGTCACATCTACTCTGAATCCATCACCAGGCCTATCGGTCAGTTGCGAACTATCTTCATTATGAGATAGTATCCTCAACGTATTTTCTTCTGATTCTGACCATGACAGATAAATGTACCACCAAAGGACCTTTAGATAGAGCCGCCAAGAACTTTTCCAGAATCTTTTGTCTTTGATGAGCGGTTCCCCGGGGTTTGGCGGCCATCTGCGATAGATTATGTCCGGAACAACGCTCATCTGAATAAAAATCCAATAAGGATCCTGCGCTGCTTCTGCTGGCGTCATTCTGAGCTCAGTTGTATAATACAAATATATCTTCATACCAAAATCTATATCAAAGGAATAACCTGTTTTGCCTTGATGTGCCTCGAGAGTGTCATCGAACATTGACCTGAGTCTGTTGCGCATTTCTCTGTATTCAGGGGGTAGTTTTTTTCCAAGTTCGAATTCACTAAAGTTATTGTCGACTGCATCTCGTTGCATTTTCCACAGTGAGGAAAGTTTTTCTGCGTCCCTTTTCGGCATAGTCCGCCATATCATATTACAGCTCTCCCTTCACTATTTGGTTATGTATTTCAACGGATAACTCAGCGGGCCTTCCATATGATTTCGCAAATGTCGATATCATGTTTTGTACAGCCATCGCAACACTGTCTATTTCAATGCCTGTTCCGCTCGCCAGTTCATCAGCACCAACCTCTATAATAACTTGCTCAATGAGAATTTGTGTAGCCTGGCTCATTATTTCAAAAATCGCAATAGAATTCCTTTTTCCTCCATCTAGGCCAAGAGACGAGTACAGTGGGTGTTTCTGATTGATGAATAATTCTACGTTGTTTCTGAAAGAATCTGTTTTGGGATCTTCATAGTATGTCTTAAGTTTCCAGAGGTAATTATTTTCGGATTCACCAACTGTTATGGGAAACTCCGAGCCTTCACCTTTTAAAATAATAAGAGCATGATCGATGTCCCCGATAATAAATCCCGCTCTGTCTGCAAACCCCGTTCCCTTGGACGATGCTTTCTTTAAATACAAGACTGTTCTGACGTGGGCAGAACCAGTGAAGTCTCCCGACGGAAGTTCGATGGAAATATCGACCTGCCTGCCGTCTGAGGTAGAGGTCAGATCGTATTCTGGGTTGGCTTTTCTCACAATTCTCCTGCTGGAATCTTTTGATAGTATCATCACCGCAATTCCGATTATGGCTTCCACGTCAGCAATTCCTGCTGGGCCAAAAAGCTTTGCTGGGCTTGATATAGTATTTGAAACAATCAGTTGAATACCATATTTCTCAACGTCCCATTCATTGCCCTCATCTTCAATCGTATAAAATCTTTCATCTGCTTCTTCAATCTTAAGTGGCCTCATGCTTCCATTAATATCCAAATACGATGCTTGAAATTTGGGCACGCCTATTCCGTATTTTTTTAGGTCTGACTTCGAAACGGATGGAAATAGGCTAATGTTGAGTGAGTTAGTCATTGTCATTCTCCTCAGAAATCCCAAAAATAAGGTCAAATGTTGATTTACCGCGATCATAGGTAACTTTCACCACGATCTCTTCGAATCTGGACTTTTTTGTCATTTTTAGTCCATAAAGAGTCCTGTACTTTTGTGTCAATAATATTTCAAAAGTGATGCTCCCAACAACCAATTGATTACTATTATTGTCTATGACAGCAGTTCTTGATAATACCTTGGCCCCAATAGAAATTATTTCAAAAGAAATCAGAGATCCTGGAAATCTGATCCCACATTCATTTTCCCACGACTCTACAGAATCAATGTTCTCTATTTTCGGTTTCAATTCCAAGCATGAGCAGTCGGCTTCTTCGCCCAGCATGACGTCTAGTTCGAAATAGATGTTCTTACCGTCATAAGCCAATGTTTCCTCCTTCAGTGCTACATTTGATTCTATGCCTGTTTTACCTGTGAACATTGTTGGTTTATCCCCTCTGCTGTTCCCATTGCCGGGGACTTTTGTTCCTGAAGAATTGCTTCCAAAACCAATTGGTGATAAAACTCTACTGCCCAAAAATAATCCTAGTGCATTTTTTCTTCCACTCTTTTTTGTCTCATCGACAGTAAAGCGTTTAGCAACACTTGAAGATACATTCCTCCTCAGTTTATCTACGATTTTAGGACTAACTGATGGAAAACTCGGATCAATATCCTGAAGGTTTGAGTCCAACCACTCCGAATGAGAAGATTTTTCTCCTCGTCTGACATATTCATCTACATAAAGCAAAAATTTCCCATCATTTTGTTCAATGGATGCGGTTGGTGAAATTCTAAAACCAACTACGACATAGTTTCCAGTCACTTGTTTTTGGATCCCACTTACCCACGCCCCTTTCACAGCATATTCTATTACCATCCCCGTTTTACGGCAGTAAAATACTATGGGGGGGTTGGAGTCATTTGGTTCTTTCCTTATTCCCAAGATGGAATATAGGTCTGCACCCCCAGGAATCTGCAGATCATAATCTGTGGTTTTAAACCATCCGTAGCTTCCAACGCCTTTCCCAGAGCCCGGAATAAACCGGATATCTCCTGTGGCATTGAGTCTTACCTCTTCTGTTTCAAATTCTTCGCTGTGCGTGCTTCCCAGGGAATTGTACAGCCTCTGAAGTTGTTTGAATGTGTAAAGCAGATCATGTTTGTATACAGGATTGCCGTTTATTTTAAGCCTAAGTCTAGTTCCATTAAAATCATCATTATCAAGTACTGGGAAATACCACCTCTGTACTGAGATCTTCAGATACTCATTGAAATCCGATATTATCCTTGGACACTTTGATATTTCCTCATACTGCTCAATGATTGCTTTCCTATGCAGATCGTTTGGGTCGATATACGGAATGATTATGGATGTGCCAGTCTCATCTTCCTTGTATGGTTCCACACCAAAAACTTCCAATATCTTACAAATAAAAACTGAATCCGTTACTGGTATTGATTCTCCAGGAGATATTGTCGACTCTTCTCCCCAAAAAGAAAGACCGAGATAGGCGTCAGGGCAAAACATTCGGTCTTCATAATCAGTGTCTTCCACAAGAACACAGGCAAGCCTCTCCTGTGCCTGCCCGCTTTCGGTTGTGGTCTTTGAATAGTATATTACCAAGCCTATTCCCAAATTAAAAAACACCGCCTTTCCATAACCCCATGATCCGCCCTTTCCTGCCTCTTTTTGCTTTTCTCCCATCGAATATACCAACTTCATCAGCCTTCCATATTCTCGGGGATTTTTTGTTTCCAATACACCGTCGAGGCCGTATGTATTTTTATCTCTAAATTCAATATACTTTTGACTGGAATTGCCATATTTTTGGTAAAGAGTCTCTGTAATTCCATAAAGATGATGCGCCAATTTTTCTGATTCAAACGTTCCTGTGTTGAACTCCATTAGCAAAGTATCCTCGCCTTCCCTGATAGCATCAAGGGAGTTTTGAACAACCTCTCTTACAGTGACATCGATCAGGGGGGCCTCGCCATATTGCAAAGTTCTTTTAGTGCTGTTCCCCGGATGCGAAAATTTCATTGGTTGAACAATCTCATGAAACATCTTCTTCGTCCTCTTTCATGTACTTTAAATCTATTTTCACCATAGTTTCATTCACCCCTTCGAACTTCACATCAGGAATATCAACAAGAAAAGCGACGACGTCTTCTTTGGCGTTCAGGGCAACGTTTTCAGATCCTGTGCGTGGCTGAGAATTTTTGTCTATGCAATATATTATCATTAGAGGGGTTTTCTCTAACCCCAGCTCCCTGAGCATGTCTGATCTCTTATCTTTTGTCAAATTCTTTTTGCTTCTGATTTCGTTGCGCCAGTTCTCAGGATACTCTTCCGGAAAAATCGCTTTATTGAGGTCAGCTGGATCTCGCAACGTTTTTATTGAGAGTACTGTATCATCAGAAATGTCTGAAGGTTTTTCTTTCGATCTTGTGACCTTGCCTATTTTAATTTTTTCGTTTACGGTAAACTTGTTTTCACTTTCCGATCCTACCAGAAGAACCCTCCAATCTCCCAATGTTTTCTTATTTGTTCTTAATACCCAATCCTTAAACAAATTAATGTCTTCATATTTGTCGATCCCTTCGGTGAAATCTTTGAGAAATCCCTCATAAATCGTGTGGAAAGAAACATTTCTCCACCTATATGCATTCCATTCAATATTATATTCTTCTGGGACACCTGTTGTCGTTGCGAGTGTAGAAAGAAATTTTCTTGCTATTGTGAGGTTTGCACGCAATTTCTCCTCATCATTTTCGAAACGACAAAATTCCTTATATCTTCCTGTGTAGTCTACACGTGCAGGAATTTTTGATTGCTGCTTGCTCCTATTTGTGAGCTGTCTTAATATGTTTACCCCTGGCACAGCCAATAGACAGATTCCGCACTCTCTTGGGGAGATGTTGTTTTTTTTACTTTTTTCTATTTCGTCCATAATCTCTGCATCCAATTCTGCAAGAAACTCAAAATCCCTTTTCGATGTTTCGGACATCCAGATTCTCGGAAACAGCTCATACTGGGGCCGGTACCCAAACCACCTCCCCATTTGCATCAACGTGTCTGCCTGTTTTACTGGCCTCAGAAAACACGTGCTTACAAGTCCCTGGATCGTTAGCCCTCTCGAAAGCGTATTGCCGCCTATTGCAATGAAAACTGGAGCGGGGTCGGGCATAGGGTCTTTTTCACTTGGATAAATGAGCCTGGGGTTAACGCGCACTTCTGATTCTATACAAACATTTCTTGAAGAGTCTTCAATGCATATATGAATCCCATAGGAATATGTCGGCGAGTTGTCCTCCCATGCTATGTGCTCACATTTTTTACTCAGCAGATACCTTATTCCCGGCAATAATTCATCAAAGTTTGGATAATCATACATTTTTTCAAAAGAACCTGAGTAGTCGGGGTATCTCTCTTTAAGAATATCTTTTGTAAGTAGTTTTTTTTGTTTATCGTATACAGATTTGCACCGGTCAATAATCGGGTTTCTATTATTATCAATAAAGTCTGCTAGAAATTTTCCAATGTGCTGGTGGGGTCCCTGGTGCCCGCTTGTGTTGACGAGCATTGAGATTGGTTTTTTATATCCTCTGAGTCTGAGTGCGGAAACAGAACAAATAAACCAGCACAGGCATTCCAACAACTCTTCTGGCATCTCTTCTGTTTCCCCGTTTTCCAATAGTATTTTTATTTCATCAATGCTGCTGCTTACATTTACGATGGGGAGACCGGGGTAGTCGACATCAACTTTGTACGTCCTTGTTCCGAATATCTGTTGCGGCCCAAAATATTCCTTTGACGGAATTAATGCTGAAATAAAGTTTCCTGGATAAAGTGATTCTATCGAGGCTTCGTTCAGCAGGTTCGCATAAGGGGTTGCAGTATATGATACGTAATTCATGGCCCCATAGTGATCTTTTATTTCTGCCCCTCTGTGGTCTCTCTCGCTTACCAAGTTAACAATTAAAGCATTAATTCCCTTTCTCTTTTCTTCCCTGACTTTGTGGGTTCCAACACTGGCCTGATCCGCCTCGTCATCGATTACAAGGATTTTCATGCGTGGGCATTTCAATGGCTCTTCAGTCAGATTTTTCAATAATTTCCTTAAATTTGTTGTATGTTTCAGACACACCGTCAGATATTTTACTCTGTCCTGTGTGAATATCTGGGGGTGGATCTTGTGTAGGTCTTTGCTGGGAACAAACGACTGCCAGATCACCGATGGCCCCGACAGATCATTAATCAGTCTTTCCATTGTTTGTTGCCGCAGGTTATCAATCATCCCCGATAAAACAATAAAGACATTAAATCCCTCATCTGCTGCCATCGCCATGAGCGCTGCCATATTTGCAGTCTTGCCTGACTGCACGCTTCCAAAAACAAGCCCTTTTACAGCGTTTCCGCTTGTATTATTGTCGAGTCTTTTTAATATGGATAATGCCGTTTCTTTTATGTTGGCTATTGCTTCGGGCTTAAACTGTTTTTTATCTCGCAACGTATCTACATAGGCAGTCCAGGCCGAATCGTCCCTGTCCTCGTGGATTTTTGCATTTGGCATTCTGACGTCTGGTTCCGCGCATGTCATTCTCTCTGCTTGGATTCTATACACCCTGCTTTCTTCCTCGAGAGTCTCTTCGTCATTAACAATCTCTGTGAATTTTCCTTCTGTGATGTTGTACCCCGTATTTTCTTTGAATACCAGCAAGTTTGTGCCGCGAATATCACTATATGCCTCTCCTTGGTCTCTCCGCAGTCTGATGATCTTCCTCACCTGTTTTTCAGTCTCTAATGCTTCCATGAAGACTGGGATTAATGTGTTTAAATATAGTCTCTTGTAAAAAAAAACTGCTCTGAGTGGCCGCTTTGATGGGCTAATGGCCGCGTCATCATCACACGTTTTTGCTGGTCTCTGTTTTCTTTTCAGAGAATAAAGCCGCATAGTTGGAAAAGTGTATACATTTCGTTGACAACTGTTGGCGGTGGTTTCACCGAGCGTGGAAAGCTTGATAACTTCATACAGCACATTGTCTGTCTGATGGATAATCACACCCCGGAGCAGCGCCGGACAAACATGCAGGCAATACAATCAAAAAACACAACTATCGAGATCGCTCTCAGAAAAGAGTTGTGGAGCAGGGGGGTAAGATACAGAAAAAACAGCAGCGATATCCCAGGTCACCCTGACATAGTGTTCAAGGCAAAAAAAGTGGTTGTTTTTTGCGACTCGGAGTTTTGGCATGGACACGATTGGGAAAGCACGAAAGAGACGATCAAAAGCAACAGAGAATTCTGGCTTCCAAAGATTGAACGCAATATGGAACGCGATCGAGAAGTGAATGAATTATTAACTGGGCTCGGTTTCGTTGTGATAAGATTCTGGGGGAAGGAAATAACCAGAAATACAAAAGGCTGCGCAGACATAATCGAAAAAATCCTTCGTGACAGATGAGGTCGGCTGAATACTTTCTCGCAGCGCGTAATGTTATGAAATAATATCTCAGTTAGACATTCCTTGGCCAGTATTCATCTGACAGGACAACACATCATTTTTCAACAAAGACATTCAGCTCCAAGTACCAATCTCCTTCCTTCACAGTGCTTGCAACTTCCGCAATTGATTTGAAAACCTTTTCCAGAAGACTTTTGAGATTTTGATTACTGTCTCCTGGAATAAGCGAAATTGCTCCCACTGATGGTATCCCTGGTAACTTTTCACTGTGTTCATACTTTTCAAATAGTATCTCATCCTTGTCTCCAGGGTACAGAATATATGATCCCCAGCTTCTGTTAATGGCATTCTGATAAGTATGCATCTTGTGCAAATCTTCGCTTTTGAAAGTTCTATATTGATTGGGATCTTTCTCAAGCACCCGCGACTTATACTTCGCATCAAAATGGATAATAAATTCTGAATTCTCAAGCAGTGCCTTGGGGCGGATGACCAGAGTATAATCCGGTCTGAAGAGCATATCAAAATCTGAGGTTGACTTTGATGGAAAGCCCCGATTATAAAAAAGTCTTACTTCGAATTCAGTGTCCATATCCGCTACGGAAATAGTGAACGGGCTGGAGCAAATATTTTTTATTGAGAACCCTCCGTCTTCTTTTTCCAGCATGATCTCCGGAGCGTTTGAAGACATGTCCCTTAGACAGTCGAAGAGCTGCAGACACGCCCAATATTCGTACATTTTTGACATGCGTTTGTTGTGTCCTTCCAGAAGATCTCTGGAATCGTTTAACTTTATCCCCGTGAACAGAATGAGGTACATTTCAAAAAGTTCGGCGTACCCATGCCTCATTTGCAACGTAGATGAATTATAGGGCACACTTACCAGATCTCCGACTTCGTCCATCCATTCGTCCTCCTGATATTCGCTAATCTTTGACCTGATCCGTTTCAGTTTGTATGAAATAACAGAGCTATCTTCGGCAATGGTGCTGGTTTCCAGATCTTCCACTATTCTGCTGAGTGTGAGAAAAAGATCTTTGATTACACGATTTTCTGAAGAATCTATTGTGTTTATCAAATTATTAAGTTTCACTTTCAGAGGAGCGTACGTTTTCCTTATCACTCCTCCGACACAGTGAGACAGGTTATTTACATTGATCAGCTCTACAAGATCTAATTGGTCAGTAGCCATTGCCAACGCAGATACTTCAATATCCTGCTCAACTTCCACCTCGGCTTTAATGTTTTCTCTAAAGTATTCGTATGCCTCTGGGAATCGGTCATCTTTGAATAAATACTCCAGAATAAGAAATCTCTCATACAGCACTTCCTCTCTTTGTTCTGATAAGTCAAACGATGTGTGCAGAGGAGCTTTCGGATTCAGCAACAATAATGCAGAATATTCTGCAATATCTTCCAACATTTTTGTGTAATCTTTTCTGTAGCCCATTTTTTTTGACCGTACCTCAAATGGAATCGCGATGATCTCATGGTTCTTCGTTTCAATGTCAAAAAAACCTTTGCCTACATAACTTTCAAACTTTAAGAAAAATAATTCATCCTTAGTCGTGCTGCTATACATTGATTTTCTGCATTCCATTGATTCGGTGTTTCTTAAGTAAGGAAAGACTGCGGCAGACTCGTCTAACAAAACAACTTTGATCTCATACTCGATATTTTCTAACAAAAGAATGTTAGGGATGTCCGACTCTGGTCCGACGTATATTTGGATCGGTGTTTCACCGTCAACTTTGTCTTCATCGTGAACAAACTGCAAACCCTTTGATTCAAAAATATCGATGAATTCTGGAACGTCTGATCTGGGTATACTGTTCTCTTGAACGTTTGTTCTGGTTGCAATACTGACCCAGGCAGAAGGCGACTCGCTTTTGCCCATCCTGAAGGACAAATACTGTCCAATTTCGGTTTCAGCACACGAATGAAACATATCTCTGAGTCCCTAACAATGTGATCATTTTACCGATCTTCAAAGCTGATTTCTCATACTTGCCATAGCAGATGTTTTGCAGCGCCACTAGGGCCGGTTCAATACTCTTGGTTCCATGTATCTTGGGCAATATCCTTTGCATTATCTGTGCATCGAAATATCTTTTCCAATTCGAAAAATCTCGCTTCCCCTCGTACTCCCAAGCAACGAACATATATTTGAGGATATCATCAATAGTTCTGTGGCTGAAAGACTGGTTGATTGCCAACAACTGATCTTGAATGTCGCCTAGGTCTCTGATGAATTCATCTACATTCATCCCGCTGAGCCGGAGCTCTTTAAGAATCACTGCGATTTCCATTCTGCGTACGCTCCATCCGCGCGTGACATCACACAAGTATTCAATATCTCCGGATGGCGAGTTTTCATTGGTCGAACCGAGATACTCTTTCACCGGTAACGATGTGAACTCTATCACATTGGCGCGGTCCAAAACTTTGGGAGAGAATGCATATGTGGTCTCGTCCATGTTGACAGTTCCGACAACCAATATATTTGGAGTAAACCGTACTTCCTTAGGAATTGTTTCTTCGTTATCGCGAGAATGCAGTCTGATTGGCTTCCCGCTTTCCATAGCAGACAGAAAACTCGAGAAGTAGCGCTCCACATGAGACAAGTTCATTTCATCAAGAATCAGCATTCTTGGCTTCAACACGTCTTCATTGGCCGAAACAATAAGGTCCAGCGCATCGGTAGAGACGTACTTCTCCGGCTGAGCAATGATGTTATCATACCCTAACAGGTGTCTGCCATCTGTCCAGTTAGCTCCGACTGCTATTATCTTCATACAGTCAGCCGCGCTATTGCTCTCTACTACATTTATTTTCGGGTAAACTATGTCTTTCCTTTTTACTACTATACTGAATCCCTCAAGATCGGCCTCCCCTATAGTCGTGTCGAAATCAACTAACTGCCTCTTTGATCCAGAGAGGTGCTCCCCATATGACTGTGCCATTTTAGTTTTGCCAGTTCCTGATGGGCCTGTGAGTATTACAAATGGTTTTACTTTGAGAGCCAGTAAAAAATTCTCGATCGTTTCTGCAGAGTATCTCAACTTTTCTGACTCCAACTTATCAGGGAAAGAAGTGGGCTCCTGTGTTTTTTCATCGTCAGAAACTGCTGGTGCGGCCTGTGTCCTTTTTTCATCCGATGACATTTCCTCCAGAAATAATTCATACTTCATGAGCCCTGCGTGAAGA
>Ga0123353_10008590_pt1 | contig 13974 bp, 15 predicted proteins | sample TergutLab28metaG_3_FD_92763 | JGI IMG/M metagenome (GOLD analysis project Ga0123353, IMG submission 92763) | Labiotermes labralis P3 segment gut microbial communities from Petit-Saut dam, French Guiana - Lab288 P3 | ecosystem: Host-associated > Arthropoda: Insects > Digestive system > Gut ... | reverse complement strand
TTTATATTATAAAAAATAGTTTTATAAAAAATATTCTTTTATAAAAATATTTTCTAAATATAGTTCAATTTTATAACATTAAATTATATATTTTATTTTTAAGTTTATATAAGTATATAATATTAAAAATATTAAAAAATAAAAAATTAAAATTAAAATAAAATTAAAATAAAATAAAATTAAAATAAAATTAAAATAACAAAAAAATAATATTACAATAAAATTTTCATTGATCAAGATAGGGGAATGATTTTTTTACTTTAAGAACTTTTAAATAATATTCTTTTGGATTATATCCAGTTTTAACATATGTAACAGTCTCATGACCTGGAGCTACACCTCCAACTTCAGAAATCATTCTTAACTTATTATAACCAAATCTTTCAATAGTTACAGTATATCCTGATCCATCATAAGGTCCTAATTCATTACCCCTTACAGAGTAAAATATAACAGAAGAATCATTACGAAGTCTAGCACTCCATTCTAACCATTCAAAGTCACTATTAAGATATTTTTTACCTTTATCAAAAACCCCTTCTGGAGCAAGATTTTCATCTATATCTTTTCCTAAAATTTTTAAATAATAATTTGTAAAAAGATATTTAATTGATGTATAAATATTTTTTATATTCATCCAAATTCCATCAGACTTAATCTCTTTTACAACAAGTTTTTTATTAGAATAAGTTTTCATTTCCCACAAAAGAGATTCGTCTGAATTCAACATCACACTATTTTTATCAATTGTTTTAACACTTGCCACAGATACTCCCTCAAAAACAAAAACTGTTGTAAAAACAATGAACATAGCTAGAATTAAGATTATTAATTTATTTCTTTCCATCTCACCACCATTTAATTTTATATAATATTTTTAAAGTATGGTTCTATATACTATTTTTAAAATATATTCTATATAACATTTTTAAAGATAAATAGATATAATCAAAGATATTTTTTATACAAATAAAAGAATTTTTATATAAATAAAAGAATTTTTTTAAAAAATAAGAAAAAAATGATAAAATAAATAATAATAATAATAATATCTCTATTTATCATTTATTTTCTAAAAACTCTTTATTTTCTATACATGTTGTGTTTCGAATTTTATTTGTGCTATATTGTTGTAAGCTAATTTTTTAACAGTTACAGTTAATTCTTTAGTTTTTTTGTTATATTTATAAATAACATTAGAAGACTTAATGACTTTACCTATTAATTTATAATTTTTACCAAGTTTTATTGTGAATGTTTTAGATCCAGTAATATGTCCTAAATTTTTGTATTTATATATTTTGGTGTGAATTTTCTTAGTTTTTTTATTAGTGGCTTTGCTAGTTGTCACTTTATATAATTTCACTTTTGCAAGACTTACAATGGTATCTTTAGTAGCAGCAGCTTCCAAGTAAATGTATTTGCAATTTGAAATCAATTTTGTAAATCCATTAATTTTCACATTAATTGTGTGTTTTCCTGATTTAGAAATATCATAAATAAAAATAGCCATCCCATCAATATCAGTTTTTTTAGATCCTATGACTTTTCCATTAACATATAAATAAACAGTTTCATCAATAATCTCTTTACCACTATCCTTATCAGTCGCTATTACAGTTATTTTTAATTTATTATCCAAAACATTTGTTATAATTAAAATATTTACATTATGTAAGTTATTATCCATACCACTCACTGGATTAAAAATATCTGGACCTTCAGGTGCTTTGTTACCACTAAAAGTAGAATCGATTACACTAGTACTATCTGCAAAATTATTGTAAATAGCACCACCTTTTTTAGTTGCAGAGTTATTTACGAAATTAGAGTGAGATACACTACAAAAATAACTACCCATAATAGGACAATCTACATTAAAAAGTGCACCACCCATAATAGCAGTGTTAGCTATAAAAGTACAATAGTTTAAAGTAGCACCTCCATCATTATAGATTGCACCACCTTCATTATTAGCCAGATTACCTAAAAAAACAGAATAACATAATGTAATAATGCCTCTATTATTATAAATTACTCCACCTTCATTAGTAGCAAGGTTATTTGTAAAAATACAATTGTTGATATTTACAGTACCTCCATCATTATAAATTACAGCTCCATTATTAGCATATCCATTTTTTATGATTATATTTACAAGTATCAGATTTCCGCCACTTAGTACATTAAATGCTCTACCGTATTTGTTTAAGTTTATTGTTACATATTGCGCTAAATCAAAACTTTGTATTATGATATTTTTATCTATAATTATATTGACATTTTTAGAATCTAGGTTAAAATCCCCTAGACTAGAATCTAATAATATAATATAATTTGCAGGTAAATTTTCTATAATTGATTTGAAATTGTCTGAACTTTTAATAGTGATTTTTACAAAACCATCATTATCAACATTGCTAAATATATCCTTAATATTAGTACTTTGGACAAACAAAATACTATCTTTACCATTATAAATAGATCCTTCAGAACTACGAATCAAAGGCTTATCATCATCTTCATCCTCACCATAATAATATGGTACTGTAAGAAAGTTACTTGTAAAAGTACACTCAGATAAAGTAGTATCATTACCTTTATTAAATACTGCAGCGCCAGAGTACGCCTTATTATTTGTAAAAATACAATTAGTTAAATTAGCAACTCCTAATCGAATACAAATTGAACCACCACTACCAAATACGGCTTTATTATTTGTAAAAGTACAGCCAGATAAACTAATAGTACCTTCATTATATATTGCACCACCATCTCCACCAATGTATCCATTTTTTATGGTTACATTTATTAGTGTTAAATGACCTCCCTTTTTTATGTCAAATGCACGACCATTTTCTTGTAAGTTTATTATTGTATTTTTTAAGGAGTTAGAATTCTTTATTGTGATAGTTTTATTTATAATAATATTAACATTATTAGAATTTAGCTTAAATTCCCCTGTATTAGAGTTTAATTCTATAATAGAATTTGTAGGTGCATTTTGTATTGTTGATTTAAAATTACTTGCTGAATTTATTGTTATACTTGCTGCATTAGCTGAGCTTATTATCATAATTAATGAAAATAATAGTAAGCCCAAAACAATTATTTTCCTTTGATCTTTATTTATCATAGCACCCTATCCCCTTTAATATTATAAATATCCCAATTTATAATAATCTCTTTTATATAATCTCTTTTATAGTAATATAAATATCCCAATTTATAATAATATAATTTAAAAATATAATAAAATTAATAAGAGTATATAATTTAAAGGATTTTTTATAAAAAAAATAATGACTGAAATTATATTAGCTAAATATAATATGGATTTAGTTACTCATCTTAAATTTATTAAACAATATATATTAACCAATAGATAGATATATGATTTATTATTCTATTCTTATATGTATCTTTTGTATTATATTATAATCATTTTTATTTGATTATAAAAATTCTTTTATCAAACTTATTAATCTATTCAACAATGAAAACAAAATTAAAAGTGAAAATCTCATCAATAAATGTGACTATTTTACTATATAGTATCATTAACACTTATTTTAATTATTTAATAGTTTAAAGCTAATAATAACACTTAATATTCTTAAATAATATCTTAAACAATGAAATAATCTTTTTCCATATAATATGATACATAAAAACTATATTTTCATTTATATCACAAACTTGACAATTTATATAAATTGTTAAGTAATATATTAATTATAGATATTATCGGTGAAAATATGAAATTAGATTATTTATGCACTGGCTTAGATATAGCTGATGATGAACAAGCTATTGAAATTTTTCGAACTATTCGTTGGGCAAATGGTGTTTATTGTCCAAAATGTAAAACCTTTGAAACTATAATGGCAGGTGGAGGAGGTAGTGGAAAACCTTACAGATATATTTGTAAAAAATGTAACAATCATTTTAATGACTTAACAGAAACAATATTCCATGGAAGCCATATTTCATTAGGTGAAGTATTTTATGTTCTACTTAATTTAAATAATAAAAACATTAAACAGATATCTGAAGAATTAGGATGTAGTAGACAAGCAATTCATAGAATATCAAAAATATTTAATAATGAAGTCGAAAAACAAACTGAAAGGAAACGAAATCTATAAAAACTATTACATTTAAGTTTTTTAAATGAATTTTAAAAATTATAGCATAAAAGATATAATCATTAAGTTATATAATATATTATTAAAAAATACTAAAAATATATAAAATATTAAAAATATTAAAAATACTAAATAAAACACACATAAACCGTACTAAAAATATTAAAAGTACTAAAAATATATTTATAATTTATTTATAACTTTGTTTTATAATTATAATAAAAAAATACACTATTCCAAAATAAAACAATATTAATTTCTTAAAAAAAATAAAAAATGAGGAGGATTAAATGGTTAGTGGAACTACAAAAGTTGTTGGAGTAATCGGAAATCCAGTTGAACATAGTTTATCCCCCGTAATGTTTAATGCTGCATTTGAAGCGAAAAAGTTGGATTATGTATATGTTCCATTTAAAGTAGAAAAAAAAGACCTTTCAAATGCAATAAAAGGAGCAAAAGCATTTGGTATTAGTGGGCTTAATATAACCATTCCTCACAAACAAAATGTAATAAAATATCTTGATAAATTTGATATTATGGCAAATTTAATCGGAGCTGTTAACACTATTGATTTTAGTAGTGGAAAATCAAAAGGATATAATACTGATTGTGTTGGGGCAGTCCAAGCTATTAAAGAAGTTTCTACAGTGAAAAATAAAAATGTTGTTATTATTGGAGCAGGAGGAGCTGCAAGAGCCATAGCTTTTCAATTAGCTATTGAAGGAACAAATAATATAATAATAATTAACAGAACTGCTAAAAAAGCTAAATCTCTTATTTATGATATTAAAACACTACTATCAAGTGATTTTAAAAACAATTCCAAACTTGATGATATTAAAATTGATTTTTCACATATCAATTTAGAATTTGATTATGGGAGTTTAGATAAGCTTCCAAAAACTTTAGCTAATGCAGATATTTTAATAGATACAAGTCCTGTAGGTATGCATCCAAACATAAATGATAAACCATTAGCTACAGCAGATATGATGCATTCCAACTTAATAGTTAATGACATTGTTTACAATCCTATTGAAACTTCTCTAATTAAAGAAGCTAAAAAAGCTAATGCAACACCAGTTACTGGAATTAAAATGCTTTTATATCAAGGTGCTGAAAACTTCAAAATATGGACTGGAAAAGAAGCACCTTTAGATGTAATGGAAAAGTCACTTTTAAATTTTATACAATAATCCTTTTATAAATTATACAATAATATTTTTATAATTTTATAAATAATATTTTTATAATTTTATAAATAATATTTTTATAATTTTATAAATAATATTTTTATAATTTATACAATAACATGTTTATAACTTTATAAACAATCCTTTTATAACTTATACAATAATCTGATCATATATGGATAACTATTTAGAAAAAAGAAAAAAGGAAATTCTGAAATTACTTGGAATAATTGGTATTGATACTAGGTTTATTAGCTATACATCAAACACCATCTATATTAACGACCAAAGATTTTCTAAATTTTCTAAAAAGCGACAAGAAACTTTTAAAAAATATTATCCTGAATTTGAGGTTATTAGTTCTACTATTTTTCAAAAAATTTGTGCAAGTGTTTCAAAAGTATTATCAGAAGAATTACATCCTAAATATAATGTACTACTTTTTAAAGAAAAAAATCAAGTTGATTGTTTATTAAAAATAGTATTAGAACCTTATACTAGAAAATATGGGATAAAAATTATTGAAAGTGATTTAGAATATTTTGATTACAATGAAAACAATGACGAAAATAATGATAATAACTGTGAATACAATAAAACAGCTATTGATTCTGTATTAATTTCTTTAACATTAGACGAAGAAGTGAAATCAATATTATCTAATGTTTTTTCAGGAAATGGTATAAAAACAGATAAAGAAAAAACTTATAAAAAAATTAAAATTATTTATCCTTTTATTAATATATCTAATGATTGGATTAACTCATTTTTAAATACAAAATCTATAAAAACCAAAGAAGAGTTTAATAGTTATAATTTAAATCTTAACAATGATTTAAATAATAAAAAAAGCGAAATTAGTGGAAATAATATAAATAATGGAAATAATGGAAATAGTGAATCTAAAGAAAAAAACAAAGATTCAGATATTATAGCTGAATCTTTTATGGGATTTTTAGAAGAAATTATTCCCCAATATAAAGAAAATATTCTAAAATCATCTATTTTCCTTGAAAGTCATATAAATAAAAATAATAAATTATAAAAAATACAAAAAAGAAAATAATAGTAATAATAGTAATAATAATAAAAAAAAATTAGATAATAATAAAAATAATAAAAAATGAAACAAAAGTAAAAATAATAGTTAATAGTAACTATTTATTTACTTAGAACTACTTGGAGTGTAAATTCTAGTACCAAAATCAGCATCTAATGAGAATAACCCATTAGATTCTTTAGTTGCTAATTTTATCTTATTCAAAGCAGAGCCAGCAGACTCTTCTTCTTCTACTTGTTCAGCTACAAACCATTGCAAGAAATTATTAGTTGCATGATCTCCTTCTTCAATAGCTAAATCAACTAAATCATTTATCATTCCAGTAACTACTTTTTCATGAGCTAAAACATTTTCAAATACATCAACAGGAGAATCCCATTCTAATTTAGGCTTTTCAATTTCACTCAGAGTTACTTTTGCGCCTCTTTGAACTATATAATTATAAAATTTCATTCCATGAGATAATTCTTCTTGTGCTTGAACTCTCATCCAATTAGCTAAACCTTCTAAATCCATATTTTCAAAATATGCAGACATAGCTAAGTACAAATATCCTGAATACAATTCAGCATTAAGTTGCTTATTCAATACTTCTTCCATTTTTATACTTACCATAAAAACACCGATAAATTATTAAAAACAAAATAAACTAATTAAAAGAATAAAAAAATATTATTCTTCTTTAACGAATTCATCTTTCTCTACACCACATATTGGGCAAACCCAATCATCTGGTAAACTTTCAAATGCAGTTCCTGCTTCTACACCATTATCTGGGTCGCCTTCTTCAGGGTCATACATATATCCACACATTTCACAAATATATTTGTCCATAAAATCACCTTTTAATTGATTTTTAAATTTTAATAAAATTACATAATATTTATAATATTTTCAAATATTTAAATCAATAGAAAATAATTTATATAATCTATTTATACTGGTTTAAACATTCTTTTTGGAGCACCACAAGAAGGACATTTGAAACTATCGTGTACATCTTCCCATTCTGTACCTGCTTCAATTTTACCTCTTGATTCTCCTACTTCTGGATTATAAATATATCCACAAACTTTACATTTCATTTTTCCACTCAAAAGACACAACTCCTTTTAATTTATAATTAATTTCATTATTGAAATTATATAATATATAATAATATATAATTTTTTATATATAATACTTTTTGATTATTTGATTAATAATAAATTAATTAAATAAAAGTTATTTAACTAAGTAAATAAAAGTTATTTAACCAAAACTACAGGAATATCAAAAGTTTTTAAAACTCTATCTGATACACTCCCTATAATTATCTCATCTAAACTATCATTACCATGATAGCTAATAACAATAGAATCTACTTTAGTTTTTTCAGATATAATTTTCATATCTCTAAGAGGATCACCTGTAATAAGGTGTTCTATAACCATTACTCCTTTTTTTTTACCTTTTTCACTAATCTTTTTTAGAATTTTATTCCCTTCGTCTTCTAAACTATCATAAGAGTAACTAGTATTTTCATTAAGAACATAAACAGCAGTGACCTTAGATTTAAAGTTTTTAGCTATTTCAATAGCTACATCCACAGCTTTATTTGCATATTTTGATCCATCAGAAGGAACCATTATATTTTGAAACATATTAATACCAAATTGTTACACATTAAATTATTAACTAAAATATATACTTTCCAAATATAAATATTTAGTAATATCTTCAATTAATCAAATAGTCTGCTTTACAAAAGTTAACAAAATCATTAGCTAATTTTATTGGATCTCCATCATCGATTATCTTTCCAGCATCCATGAAAATAGCTCTTTTACTAAGCTCTTTTATAAAGTCAATATTGTGAGAAACCATTATTATAGTAGTTTTAAATTCTTTGTTAATATTTTTAATTGAGTTTGAAATTATCCTAAGAGTAATAGGATCTAAATCTCCAAAAGGTTCATCAAGTAAAAGTGTTTCTGGTCTAGAGGATAAAGCTAAAGCTAACATTGCACGAACTTTTTGACCACCAGATAACTCATAAGATTTTCTATTTATAATTTCAATTGGTAAATCTAAAGCATCAAAAATAGGTTTAATTTCTTTTTTAACTGCTTTTTCGGGGAATTTAGGGAATAATTCATCTAAAATATCTGGAAGAAGACCAATTTGTTCAAGTCTTGATTTAGCTTCACTTTCAGGCAAATCTGTAAGTTGATATAACGCATCAAGGAGTTCATCCCCTAATTCTAATTCTTTAGCTTTTTTCCTTGCTTCATTTACAACAAATTGATTTTTAAATCCAAGTTTAGTAGCTAACTGATCTCTTATAGTAGAATGGTGTTGAAGTGCAAATTCTTGATACATAAATCCAATTTTTCTTCTAACTTTCATCCTATTAATACTTGGATCATCAAGATTTACCCAAACAAATCCTTCAGAGTCAACATCTAAATCTTTATTACTTGAATCTTTATTATCTAAGTTTTCATTGCCTGAATCTTTATTGTTTATGTTTTCATTACTTGAATCTTCATTATCTGATTCTTCACTACTTGAATCTTCATTATCTAACTCTTCTTTAGCCAAACTATATAGAATTTCACCCTCTTCAGGATAATCTAAACCTCCAAGCATTCTAAGAAGAATAGTCTTACCTGCCCCACTAGGACCAAGAATAGTTAAAATATCTCTTTTTTTTATTTCTAAATTAATATCTTCTATATCAAGAACATTTCCTCCTTTAAGAAGGAAAAATCTCTTCTGAAGATTAATAGCTTTAACAAGAGTTTCATCACTAACTGTTGAATCCATTTCAATTTTATCATCAAGTTCTTTTAAGAAATCTTGAGTAACAGTTTTTGGATCTCCAACTTCAGTAATTTCACCATCTTCAAGAAGAATCACTCGATTAGCTAAGTAATTATGAATTTCAGGTAAATGAGAAACTAAAATAACAGTAACTCCCAAATCTTCATTTATTCGTTTAATAGAATCAAGTATGCCTTGTTTAGTTCTAGGACATGCCATAGTAGCTGGTTCATCAAGAAGTAAAACTTTTGGTTTTTTAGCTAATTGTCTAGCCATAATAAGTCGTTGTTTTTCACCACCACTTAATACTGGAGCAAAGTGATTTGCCTTATCTTCAAGACCAACTACTTTTAATATTTCCATTGCTTCTGAACCATATTGATCAATTGCAGCTTCTAAATCAATATCTGCCTCATCTCCATATTTAGTACCATATAATTTTCTTATAACATTATTAAAAGTAGTTTCAGGCCAAAGACCAAATGATCTTTGAAGATGAATAGCTGTTGCTTTTCGTAACTTATTATAATAATATTGACTTGAATCTGCTACTACTTCAATATCATCTATAGTTATTTTTCCATTATCAAATTGTTCCACACCACGAAGTATTCGAAGAAGGCTAGTCTTTCCAGACCCACTCATACCAATTATACCTAATATTTCTCCATCTTTGACTTCAAGATTTATGTTTTTTAGAGCAACTACTTCTTCTCCATTATCTAATTTATATGTTTTACTAAGATTTTCAACTTTTATCATGAATACCACTGAATTGTTTTTAAAATGATTGATTAGTTAATATATTAATTTAATTTTATATTTTAATTATTTATAATATATAATATTATAATTATTGTTTTTCATTTATTTAATATTATCTTGAATATTTTAGAAATTTATAAAATTATTATAATTTTTATGAATATTAATATAAAATTTATAAAAAAATAATAAGGATTTATAAAAATATAATAAAATCTATAAAATTATTATAAAATATTAACATAAAATATAAAAGTATAATAAAATTTATAAAAAAATAACAGAATCTATACAAAATTATCATGATACAAATAAAATAATAATAAATATAAATATAAATAAATATACTATTAATAAATACTAGTAATATAAAAATCCTCAAAAAGGTGCTGATTTTGAAAGTAAAACAAAGATACTATCTTAAAAAGAAAAAATTAAAAGAATTAAAAAGAGATTTAAAAGAATACTCCAATATGATTCCAGATAAAGCTAGTGTTGAACTTTTAGAAGTAGATCCTAATCCATTTATACTTATAGATGGGCAACCTTATATAATTGTAATAGATGATAAACCATTTCCAACACTTAAAGCAACATTGAAAAATGATATTGGTGGTAAAAAAGTTACTGTGGATATGGGAGCTGTTAAATTTGTAACAAATGGTGCAGATATCATGAGTCCAGGTATAGTAGCTACTGATGACAATGTAAACATTGACGATATAGTTTTAATTGTAGAAGAAACCCATCATAAACCATTAGCTATTGGAATTGCACTTATAACTGGTAAAGAAATGGTTGAAAATAATAGTGGAAAAGCTGTTAAAACCATACATCATATTGGTGATGAAATCTGGAATTTTAAGATATAAATAAAATATTAAAACAAAAAAATACTAAAACAAACTTAAAATAAAAAATTACACTAAAACTGTATAGAATAAAAAAAATATACTAAAACAAACAATAAAATAAAATAAAAAGTTGCACTAAAACAAGCCATAAAATAAAAAAAAATATACTAAAATAAACTTAAAATAAAAAGTTATACTTAAAACAAGCTATAAAATAAAAAAAATATGCTAAAACAATAAAAAGATGATAAAATGGTAAAATTAAGATATGATGCAGGAAATATAATTAATCCAAATGTTCATAAAATTGGAATAATTGCACTTGGATCTCATCTTGAAAATCATGGTCCAGCACTCCCTATTGATACTGATGCTAAAATAGCTGCATATATTGCACTGCAAGCATCTCTTGAAAGTGGAGCTAAGTTTCTTGGGATTATTTATCCTGCACATGAGTTAGAAGAAATAAAACATGGCATCCATTACTCACTTGAAGAACTAGCTAAAAATATTACAAAAACATTGAAATCAGCAAAACAATATTTAAATCTTGAAAAAATAGTGATTGTAAATGCCCATGGCGGAAATCTTCCATTAGCTATCTGTTTAGATAAAATAGAAGAAAAATTACAATTAGATATCCTACTAAATAATACAATAATTGAAAATGAAGGACCTCATGGAGGTTCTGGAGAAATTTCAATGGGAAAAGTCCTGGGAATTCTTGATGAAGAAGAACTAGAAAATCAAGGAAATATAAGAAAATTTGGAGAAGTAGGACTTTCACAGTTTACTGAAGCTAGAAAAAATAATCCTAATATAGAAGAAGGAGCTTCTGAAATAGAAAACAATGGTGTTTATTTAGATTCTAACTATGGTCAACAATTACTAAATTTAGCTATTAATGCAACTTTATTAGATGTTGAAAAGCTATTAGATTATTAAAAACAAAGATTTCACAAAATTAAAATAATAAAAATTAAAATTTTTGATTAATATGACTAGATTTTTAGAATCAATTTTTGCTTTAATTAACTAGTATAATACTACTAATTGTTTGTGGTTTCATCTATAGGTTTAGATACACTATTATCTGTAACAGAATCTGGATTATTGTTGTTATTATTATTATTATTATTATTGTTACTAGATTTTCCACCAGAATTACTACTTGAATTACTTTCTTTTTGAGAAGAAGTATTCGTGTTTGAACTATTATTAACACTATTAGTATTGTCACTATTATAATCATTTGAAAATGATATTACACTATCATTAGAACTATTTTCATCGCCCCAATTAAAAGAGTTATCATTATTACCATTTTCATTATTAAAATTGAAAAATTCCAATGGCATTATAGTACCTGTAGTTAAAGCTGCAAATGAACTCATTGCAAAAGCTAAAATAGCTACAATAAAAATGACTAATACTTTAGCTGATCTACTTTCTTCCAATATATCACCTATTTTAAAATGAAAAATAATTTTTATAAAAACTATTATTATAAGTTTATAACCCCAATATAAATTATTATTGTTGTTATTACCATAAATTTATTATTGATTATATTTATAATTACTTTTATTTATAATTATCCTTTTTGAGGAAAAAATTTATATTTAAAATTTTTGATTTTAAAAAATATTTATAAAAAACTAAAATACTCTAAAATATTTATAAAAAACTAATATACTATAAAAAAATATTCAGAAAAAAACTAAAATACTCTAAAATATTTATAAAAAACTAATATACTATAAAAAATATTTATATATTATAGTAAAAATGAGTACAAAAAATGAAAACAATAGCTAAAGCTTATCAAATTGATTTAGATATAAAAAAATCACAGTTTATTTGTAGAATATTTCCTGTTAAAAACTCTAAACAAGCAAAAGAACTAATATCTTTAATATCAGAAAAATATAGTGATGCAAGTCACAATTGTTCAGGATATATATGTTATGATGGTGAAGGTTATGATGATGATGGTGAACCTAGTGGAACTGCTGGAAGACCTATAATTAATGTTTTAAAACAAAATAGCTTAGAAAATATTTTAGCTATTGTAACAAGATATTTTGGTGGAATAAAGTTAGGTACTGGTGGACTAGTTCGAGCTTATAGTAAATCTGTAATTGAAGCAATAGCTATAGCTGATATTATTGAAATGGAACTTTATGATATCTATAACATAAGTTTCACATATGAAAATATCAAGATTATTGATAATGAAATTAGAAATTATAATATAACTATTTTAGATAAAAAATTTGAAGAAAAAATTTCTTATAATATTGCCATAGGTAAAAATAAAGATATAACTCCTTTTTTTGAAAAAATAAAATCAAAAATAAATAGTGAATATATTAAAGAAGAATACTTAAAATTAGATAACTGAAAATGTTAAAAATATAATAAAAAAAATGAACAAAATAAAAAAGAATAATACTAGTTATTGAGACTATTAGTTCCCACTACCAGTATTACTACTACTTCCGCCACCAGTATTAGAACTAGTGCCTTTGTTACTTCCAGTATTACTACTGCTTCCACTATCGCCTGTATTGCTACTACTTCCGCCGCCAGTATTAGAATTACTGTTTCCACTGCCAGTATTACTATTACTTCCTCCGTTTCCTGGAGGTTCTGGCTCAGGATTAGGTTCTGGCTCAGGATTAGGTTCTGGCTCAGGAGTTGGTTTATTGTTACTAGGAGTGCTTGGTCTAGTAGGTGGGGCAGTTACAGTTTCATTCGTAGTATTATTAGTATTATTAACATCTAAAACAGTTGTATTAGTTGCATTAGTCTCATTATGATTATTGTCCATTCCAGAGAAAATAAGAGCATATGCAAATAATCCAAAGAGAACAACAGCTACTACTCCAACTATAATCATGATTAACTTAGAATCACCTTTATTCATTTGATATCACCTATTAATTAAAATATGACAAGTTATAAAAAAATGTCTAATAATTTCTAAAGTTTCTTATTTTATAAAAATTATACTAATTTTACATATAATAAAAAAAATTATATAATCATATGAAATATATAAAATTTTTTATATATAATCTATTATTTAAACTCATTATTATTAAATTTAACTAAAATTCTTTATTTAAATAAAAATTTACATTAAC
>Ga0123353_10008586_pt1 | contig 13978 bp, 12 predicted proteins | sample TergutLab28metaG_3_FD_92763 | JGI IMG/M metagenome (GOLD analysis project Ga0123353, IMG submission 92763) | Labiotermes labralis P3 segment gut microbial communities from Petit-Saut dam, French Guiana - Lab288 P3 | ecosystem: Host-associated > Arthropoda: Insects > Digestive system > Gut ... | reverse complement strand
TGATCCGTAGTCAGATACTCTATACAGTTGAGCTACGGGACCTGTTTGAAAAAAGCCTTGTTTTTGCAAGGCTTTTCTCTGTGGGAGCTGAGGGAGTCGAACCCCCGACCCTCTGCTTGTAAGTTTCAAAAGTGCCTTTTTTTGTTGATTTGCAAAATTTATCGTTTTTTATAAACTGCTGTTTAATAGTGCTTTGTTTTATGTTTTTGTAAAACTATTTTTTGTTAATAAATGATGTTTTCGGATAGTTATGTGTAGTTTGTGTGTAGGAAAAATAGTCGTAATTTTGTGATAGTTTATCAAATTACGAATACAAAGATACAAAAAAAATGTTAAGTTACACAAAAGAAGGCGTTACTTTGAATCTGTTTCATGAAAACAGATACGCTACCAAAGACAATTTGAAAGCCATAAAACTTGTGGTTTATTTTCGCAGAGAACGTAAGTATTTTCCGACTGGTGTCAGTCTTACCAATGAGGATTTTGCACAATTATTTATGTGTAAGAAAAAAGATGTTCTCGAAAAGCGGCAAAGTTTGGAAAGCACATTTTACAAATTCAAGGCAATTATTGACCATTTGCTCGAAAAAAGCAAATTTTCATTTGACAACATCGAGCGACAGTTGGGGCAGTACGAAAATTTATTTCTCCGAGATTGCTTTGAAAAAAAGATTAAAGAGTTCCGAAGTAACAATCAATTCGGCTCTGCATCAAACTATGACCTTGCTTTAAAAACATTCGAGAAATTTGATTCTAGAAAACTTGACCTAAAACATATAACCGTTGATTGGTTGAAGAAACTCGAACGGCACATGTTAGAAAACGAACGTTCCTACACAACGATTAGTATATATATTCGATGTCTGCGAGCTATTATGAATGATGTAATAGCTGCCGAAAAATTGGATCGTTCATTCTACCCATTCGGTCGTGGAAAATACGAAATACCGATAGGCGAAGGCCGAAAATTAGCATTGCCAATGCAAACTATCAAACGAATCTTTGAATTTGAAAGTTTGACCGATCCGACAATTTCCAAATACAAAGATTTATGGTTGTTCTCGTATCTCTGCAATGGTGCAAATTTCAAAGACATTTTGCATTTGAAATTCAAAAATATCAACGGCAATGAAATATCTTTTTTGAGAGGAAAAACGACTAGTACATCAAGAAAAAAGAAATCCGTTGTTGCTTATTTGACCGATGAAATGAGAGCAATCATCAACCGTACCGGCAATCCTGTTCAACTTCCCGACAATTATATTTTTCCATATTTGGCTACTTGTAAAACGCCGGAAGCGGAGCATAAAATGGTGCAAGATGTTATCAAACGCACTAACGATCGCATGGAACGAATTTCAATAGCGCTTGAAATTCCGAAAGTAACCACCTACACTGCCCGACATTCCTTCGCTACCGTTCTTAAACGTAGTGGTGCGCACCTCTCATTTATCAGCGAAAGTTTAGGACATTCGGATTTGAAAACGACCGAAAATTATTTGGCGAGTTTCGAGACAGAAGAACGTGAAAAAAATGCTCGACTTTTAATGGCGTTTTAATCAGCTTGAAACTATATTACAGATTTTCAAAACCTTATCAATCACGCCAACATAATAAAATGGCAAGTTAACAAGTTTAAACATTTTACCGTTTTTAGTTGTTACTTCATCAATCGAAAAAGGCTGTGACCAAACCCGAATTGCAATATCATGCGGAGCACTTTCCATAAACAAATGCAAAGATTTGAGTTTTGAATTATGTCCGGATTTTACTTCTATCGGGATTGCCAAACCATTGTAAGGATACACGAAATCAACTTCAGCTTCAGATCCTTGTTTATCACGTCGCCAATAGGTGCGTTTTGTAAGCAAACTATTCGATTGTGCCAAAAGTTCTTGCGCAACAATATGTTCTGCTATTCTTCCTCGCCAAACATCTTGAATGTCGGAAACCGAAAAGATTTCTTTTTGAATACCGGCAGAAAAATTGACCAACCCTGTATCTAACCAAATTAATTTAGGTCGTTTTCTAAAACTCTGCAAAATAGGCATCTGTGTTTCTGAAGTTGGGTAGATCAAATCAAGCAACATTGCTTTTTGAATCGTTTGAAATGCGGTGCTGATTTCCTTTGAGGAATAGGATGTTCCACCAAAACGTTCAAACGTGATTATTTCTCCGGCACTTGCCCAACCCACCGAAAGAATGGTGCGAATAACGCGTATTAAATTAGCATTTTTCGTGTATTTTTCAACATCGTCTTGATACGAAAGTAAAAGCGATTCATAAGTTTTTTTCAGCGATAAAATATCTTTGGTTTCGGCATATTGCGAAACGATGGCAGGCATTCCTCCAATCAGCGTATAGTTGTGAAACGCTTTGATTATTCTATCATGAATAACCGATTCCACTTGCAAATTCTCAATCAAATCAATATCAAATTGATTGTCTATTCCATCTAAAAATTCCAAAAAAGAGCAAGGCTGAAGTGCCATAAATTGTACTCTTCCTACAGGAAACGAAATTTTTCTCACATCAATAATCGTTTCCAACAGTGAACCTGCAACAATAACGTGAACATCGTTTGCCTCTTCATAAAAATAACGCAAAATAGCAACAGCACGCTTCGAAAACTGAATTTCATCAATGAAAAGCAAGGTCGTTCCAGCGTTTTTTTTCTTTTCTTTGTGAAAGAAAATTGCAGTTATTAACTCTTGAACATTATCGTAGTCTTCAAATAACTTGTAATCGGCAGGCTTCTCCAGATTTAAATCCAAAAAAACGTCATATTGCTTGGCAAATTCTTTAACCAAAGTAGTCTTTCCAACCTGCCTTGCACCACGAATAACAAGAGGTTTCCGGCTTTTACTATTTTTCCATTCGGACAAAAATTGTAATGCTTTTCGTTGTATCATTTTACAAAATTTTAGATTCAGACTGCAAAGATACTATTTTTTTTACTATTTTCCAAAAATGACGGTATAAACTAATGAAAAATTGCCTAAAATTACGGTATATGGCAATAGTATTTTTCCTAAAATGATGGTATTTTGTATTTTTTGGTACGAGTTTTTGCAAAAAATGACACTTTTTTGATATGAGTTTTTGACAAAACACCTAATTCTTTGCATCTGTTTTTTCTCAAAAACGCCCATTTTTAGCATCCGTTTTTTGTTGATTTCAAGAAAACATTGCTTATCTATTTCATATTGAGAATTTTATTGAAATGCAGGTGAAGATTCCGAATTTTGTCACTTTTCGTCTGTGAAAAGTGGCTTATTGACGAAAAATGCAAAAATGTTGCTTTTTCGTCATTAAGGAAAATGAATTTTAGTTTGGAGTTGTACGATCCAGAAAAAGAGGATTGGTTGAATTGGATGTGACATCCAAATTATTGCAAGTTGTTAAGCAATTGTTTAATCATTTTCTTTATTCAAAATTGAACTGTACCGAAAATACCTATGTTTCGACAACAACTCTTCTATTTTTTCGTTACTCAAGCCGATCAAAGATAGAATACAGCAAATAAGTAGAGGCTTCAATTTTTCTCTAACTTCAACTAATTCCCAATCTTTGTAAACATTTTTCTTTTTCCCGGCCGGTAAGATATGAGTGTAATAATGGCGAGAGTCGACAACACTCTTGATATCTACATTGTTCAATGCGATTAATGAAATATCTTTATACTTTTCATATAGATTAGTTAGTATCGTTGCCAAACTCTCTTCTTTTTCAAATCTATTGTAGTACCCTTCTATTGCTTGTATGAGTGTTAAAAAATCAGAGTTTTTGGAAAACCTTCGATATGTTACGCTTGTTATCAAATGTTGGATTATCGGCTCGCTGTTTTCTTTTTTCTCGTACCAGTTTTTTATGATTGTTCCAAAATCTTGTTCAATGTTTTCAAAGGTAAATAAAAAATCTGAATATCTTGAGCCTTTTTTTTCAAATTTTTCTTCAGCAATATAATATAAAGAAGCAAAACCATCATTGTCATCCAAAACGATTTCTGAAAAAGGTATTGCTGTCATAGCTGCAAATGAATAAAAATCTTTAAACCAACCAACATTTGTCAATAATTTAACAAAAGGTGATTTTTCTGTACTGCATAATTCAACATAGGAATCTTCAAATAAAAAATATTCATGACCTTTTGTTTCATACCCTTGAGCACCTATGAGTTTTAGAGTCATATTTTCGTTCAATTCGTGCGTTCTCGTGTTTCCAGCATCATAACCAAATGAGAACGTTGCACTATCATATTTGATATCGCTTTTTATTTTGTTGTATTTATACCAATCATTGAAAAGTGGAAAAGAAACCCTAATTCCATAAAAATTAGAATCTTCCATACTTGCCAGATGTTTTCCAAGTAGAATGTATTGACAATTGTATTTACCAAAGGAAAGCTCACAGTTTTGAACGTAATTACGACTACTCCCTCCATAATTTAGACAATCGAAAAGTGTTATTTTTGAAACACCTGTTTGGGTTTTTACTATGCCATGAATGACTTGCCGTTCTTTGTAATTTTCAAGATAATCATCCGAAAAGTCCCCGATTAACTCTAAACAAATAGTTTCGTTTGGGGTAAAATACAAAGTGCCGGCAACTTGATGTTCCGGTTTTTCGGGCAAAAACCACACGCCTTTATATTCCTGTTTTTCCAACATAATTTTTCATTCTAATTTAACTCCTATTTTTTCTCAAAATATTGTCCTTTGCTAATTTGTTTAATCATCTCTTTAGATGTGTCATTATAAACATTTACTGGCATTGCAATATTTTTTGAAATGCTCATCAATTTATTAATGTTAAAATTTGCGATTAGAAAAATTTGCCACTTGACTCTTTTTCTATCATTGTCATTTCTAATCACAAATCTAAGTCTAACCCAAAGATCTTCATATTTACTAACCAAATTAAACAAGTACATAAAAGGTAAAAATGTAATAGTCAAGAAGACCGGTAGTAAAAGACTTTTAAGATTGTCAATGGTAAAGAGCTCGCTATATTTTTCGATAGTTCTGTATAGCGAAAATAGGAAAACAAATATTGAAAAGCATACAAAAATATTTTTAATCAAATTTTCAACTTTTTTGTACTTAGAGTCAGATGAAGCAACATCTTGCAACATTACTGAAAATACAATAATAGGGATTATAATTAGTTCCGTAGCCAAACTGAATGTGAAAAAATTTATGATGAATACTATTGCTATTGTCCATTTAACAGCATCAAAAAACATGCTCTTAAAATACCCTGTATCATTTGCTTTTGATATATTTATTAATGATACAATTCCGAATCCAAAAGTCCAAATTATCGTGTCTTTAAGCAACGTAATGTTCCAAAAATTAAGTTTGTAAAATATTAACACACAAAATGCGGTGTAAGTAAAGAAAACTAATAACAAAACTGAGATTTTCCACGCAAAAAATGATTTGATGAACCTAAAAATAGATTGTCGAATGCTTTTACCAAACATGCAAGCAATAAGACCGATTGAAATCCAAAATGCTATGGCTAGTTCTCGGGTTGAAAAACTATTGAAAATATTGTCCATTAGAATTTTTCTGCAAATATACGAATAAAACAACAAAAATTCATAAAAAATTCGAAAACTTTTCGTAATTTTGCAAAAATATATGAAGTTCAAGTTTATAATATCATTCTTTGCTTGCTTGCTGTTGTTCGGAACAGAGCTATCAGCACAGACCAAACGTGCCATTGTTATTGGCATTGGAGATTACCCAAAAGAAAGCGGTTGGCGCAGAATCAACGGACATAACGATATTGAAATTATTACGACAACGCTAAATCAATACGGATTTAATAACAGAAACATTCAAATTCTGAACGACCAGCAAGCTACGAAAAAAGCGATTATTTCCGCTTTTGAAAACCTTATCAAAAACTCTGCAAAAGGCGATATTGCCTATATTCATTTTTCGGGGCATGGGCAACTTATTACCGACCTTATCGGTAATCAATCTAACGGATTTAGTGAGGCTTGGATTCCTTACGATGCTCAAAAAAGGTTTGTCAAAGGAAAATATGAGGGCGAAAACCATTTGATTGATAATGAAATTAACGCATTACTCCACAGATTGAGAAATGCAGTTGGAACAAATGGCGATATTTTGGTTGTTGTGGACGCTTGCCATAGCGGAGGAAGTACAAGGGGTGAAGACGAGAACGATGATGAAGTTATTGCTCGTGGAACTATTGATAGATTCGTAATTCCACTTGCAACGAAACCAAAACCCAAAGCGGAAAACACCACAAGTTGGACAACAATTAGTGCCAGTCAATCCTTTCAAACCAATTTTGAAAGCAGAATTGACGGAAAATGGTTTGGATCGCTGTCTTACGCTATTTTCTACAATAAAGACAAATTTAACGGTAATAGTTACTTTTCTATCTTTGAGATATTAAAGGACAAAGTAAACAATCTCGTTAGATTTCCTCAAACTCCGGTAATAGAAAATGAAAGTAGAACTAATTTGATATTCGTAAACCGATGACAGATAAAGAATACATAGACGAGATTGCAAAAGGCAATGACAAAATCGTAGAGGTTTTGTATCGAAATTACAGAAAAAAGTTTGAAACCTATTTTTCAAAAAATTACAAATTTTCTCATGCGGAGGAAATTGTCGACATTTACCAAGATAGTTGGACTGCTGTTTTGACGAATATTCGGACGGAAAGAAAAAAGGCAGAAAAATTAACCAGTGAGAAACTCGACTGGAAACTTGAAACCTATCTTTTTCAAATAGGAAAATACACTTGTCTTGCCCGAAATCGCAAGGAAAATAAAAAAGCAGAGAATAAGGGATACGGCAGAGATTCCCAAATGCTTCCGACAGTTCTAAATGATGGTAAAAAAAAGTTGAACAGTCGTGAGTTCGATTACGAGGAATTAGACCTTGATAATCTTGATACGACTGCTATCAAACGAGATGAATGTGCATTGCAAGCCATTAGAAATGTCGGAGAGCCTTGTTCGTCAATTCTATCTAAGTTTTACATAGAAAAGAAAAGTGGCGAAGAAATCGCTTTGGAAATGAAATACAAAGATGCGGATTCGATTAAAACTCAAAAATACAAGTGTATGCAAAAGGTCAAAAGCCTTGTAGAAACACAACTTAAAAAACTTAATTTGCTATAACGAGATGACTGAAATAATAGACAAATATCTGAACAACGAACTCACAGCAGAAGAAAAATCTGCGTTTGAGGCATCACTTCTAACCAATGCAGAATTGAGAAACGAGGTTGAATCTTACAAACTCATCGTGTCCGCTTACGAAAGAGAACGCATAAAACAGAACTTGCAAACTGCCGAGAAACAAATCCAATCCGGCAAGCAAATGTTGTGGGGCAAAACCACACTCTACTCGCTTGCCGCTGCCGCTTGTATTATCTTTGTGATTACTCACGTTAGCACGATGAACACGATGAAAAACTACGGAGAGCAGTATTTTGCACAAACCGAACAATTTTCTCGTGGTGGCGATGATATTAGCGATTTGATTGCGGTTGCACACGAGCAAATTGCAAACGCCCAATACAAATCGGCATTAAATAATTTATCGTCTGCTTTGGAAATTCTAGAAGGAACGGAGTTTGATACCACCACGCCCGAAGGCGACTATCTCGCTCAAATGGCAGTATTGAAAAAGCAGGAAATTCAATGGTTAAAAGCGATTACGTATATGAAAAATGGAAATGTTAGAAAAGCCAAAAGACTGCTTAAAGAGATTAGCCGTAGTGATAGCATTTATGCGGAAGATGCTAGAAACATATTGAGGAGAAATTAATAACCTTATGAAATTATACATCGATGAAAGTGGAAATACAGGTAGTACCCTATTTTCAAACTCTAAATTCAATTTTGCAGAACAACCGTATTATGCATTGGCAGGAATTTTGTTGAATGATTCGACAAAAAATAGTTTAGAAAATTTAGTTTTCAGCAAACGAGCCGAATATAAAATCGATGGAGATGAGTTAAAAGCAAAGAGTTTATATGAGAAAAAATATGATCTTATTAACGATATTGTAAATTATATTGTGGACACAAAAATTCCTTTTTTTGTTGAACTAATGGACAAAAAGTTTTTTATCAACATACATATTGTTAACTTTTTTATAGACCCTATTTATTCAAGACCCGTAACAGATAAAACTGTTTTACATAAAAAAATTATTGCATCTTGTTTAAGCGAATACTTAAATGATGATGTTTACGAGAATTTTACAAAAACGACAATAGGTTATACAAATGAAACATTAGAAAATTTCTATATTTTCTTAATTGAGCATTTTAATTCGAATAATCAAACTCAACTTGCTGGTTTGATAAAAATGACACGAGATGATTATTTTGAATACAAAACGAAAAATAAAGAAAACGCTCTAAAAAGATTTTTGCCTTTACCAGATACAAATTCCAATGGCAGATTAATACATTGCCTTCCTAATTATAGTGCATTAACTAACATGATAGGAAGAGCTAATTTATTTTGTATTGAGAACGGTAATTTGAATTTTGATGTAGTACATGATGAACAAAAGCAATTTGATGTTATATTTGAACAGGCTGTAGAAACCATGAAAACGGTAAACACGGATAGCATTGTTAAAAATTTAGAGAAAAAAGGAGTTTTTAATATTGACAGTTCGCTAAATTTATCTTTTGTAAACTCTAAAGATAGCATTCCTATTCAGATAGCGGATATTATATCCGGAATTGTGATGAGATTTTGGTCTGATTTTAAAAATAATAAACATGAGCAAGTAATAAAATGGCTACCATTAATCAAAAAATGTACTGCTCAAAAGATAGGCATTAATTATGTTGTACCTGATCAAGAACATGCAAAGTTGATGGAAATAATGCGTTGTTTTTAATCATTCAGTTTGGATAATTGAGTTTTCAATGGAAAAGTTTGCAAAACATATCTTTTTTATTTCATTAGTGCTATTTTGCACTTCTGTTTTTGGGCAAAATAACTCGTCTGACGAATTGGATTTATCTAATTTGTCCGAAAAAGAATTGTTGGAAGATATAGAAATTTTGGAGTATTTAGAAACTGTCAATAGAAAAACTGTAAAAAAGTTTTTTAGAGGTATTCTTAAAGGTAATTACAAAACCTATCGCAAATTTATTTATGAAAGAAAACTTGAATACTATTTAGCATTAGCAGAACTGTATGAAAAAAACGAAGACTATGCAATGGCTGACATCGTTTATTCTGGGTTAATTTCTTTTACAAACAAAGAATACCCTCATATTTTTCATATCATAAGTGCACAAGATTATTACTATCGAACAAATCAGAAAGAAAAAGCACTCAAAGCAGCAAAAATCACTTATGATTTTCTTAATAATAACAAGTCGGATAATGAAGAATTTTCTACTTTTGCAAGAATACTTGCATCGTGGTATGCAGAGTTTGGCGATTACACATCTGCGTTAGAAGTAGCTCACAGCATTCTTGCAAGGAGAGGTATTTCTGAAGAAATTAAAAATGAAGCTATTCATTCTATTAACATGACCAGTATGAGTGAAGTTACAGATGGAATAATGCAAGAGAGGCTTGGTAATGAAACATTGGCATTGGAAATGTGGAGTCGTGTTATTGAAAGGGAACTTGTTGATGAGGAAGTGAAAAATTATGCAAGAAATGCTGTCTATTCATTTTTTAGGAAAAAAGATGACCCTCTCTCTGCTTTGAAGTATCTCAAAGATATGTATAGTAATACAAATGATGAGAAAAGAACAATAGAAAGTAACCGGAATCGAATAGAGGTAATTATGGAAATTCTTTATTGTTATTACTATTTGGCAGATATTGAAATGATGGATTTGTGGCTCGAAGAACTTAAAGGCGTAGATAGTCCGATTGCCCCAATAGAATACGCTTTTTTTATGAGTAAACTTCAAGAAAAGAAGAAAAATAGGGAAGAATCAAGAAGGTATGCTTGGCTTGCTACAGATTTAGCAAAAAACTATTACGGAAAAGATTCTTGGCAATATTTGGATCGTTTGGTAAGCAGTTTTGGCAGAGAATGGAATTTAAGAATGTTTGATAGTGATTTTGATCGGACTATAATGTCGAAGTACAGCGAAGAAATGATTGATATTGTTTCTAATAAAAATTTCAAAGATTTCGAAGAGGCTAATTATTTTCGTTTTATACCCTCTATTGTAATGTATTTAACGTGGTTAGAGGAATACGATAATGCATTGTTGCTATTGGACACATATTCAAATTTTTTAGACTATCATCACTACTTGTCAGAGTCATCAAAAAGTGATGTTCTGCAAAAAAAAGCGAATATACTTTCTGAACAAGGCAAATTTAAAGAATCAAATCAGTTATTATATCAAATTTTGCAAACAGAAAAAAACTTTGTTCAAGTCCGTATAATTGCGTATAAAAGTATCGCAGAAAATTATATGGAAATGAATGATTTTTCTAAAGCAAGAGAAGTTTTTATTGATGCAGAAAACGAATTAACAAATTCTACAAATGATTTTAATAAATTGGAACTAAAAAAAAGTATTCTTAGCGGTTTGGGAAGTCTTTACATCAAAAGTAATGATTTAGAAAATGCAGCAAAAAACACTATGGAACAATTAAATATTGAAAAAGAATTAATAGTGGGAAATTTTGCTTATTTAACAGAAAAAGAGCGAGAATTTTTTGAAACAAGGATTCGTGACTATCCTAATTTCTTATTCACATGGACAACCGCATATTCCAGAGAAATGTTTGAAAAGCACAATGAGGGTAAACTTGACGATGCAACAATCGAAAATTACAATCTTTTTCATAATAAAGTTGATGCTTTTTTTTACGATGCAATACTTTTCAATAAAGGGCTACAATTAAACACAAGTATTGAAATAAATAAAATACTGCAAGAAAGTGGCGATAACAATGTGTTGGCTCAATTTGAAAGACTTCGTTCTATTAGAATGCGGATTGACAAACAATATCAAATTCCAATAAGTGAAAGAGTTTTAGATATTGAACTTTTGCAAAATGAGGCAGAGCAGATAGAGCGTTTTTTAGTTAGAGAATCAAAAGCCTACGGCGATTTTACACGAAATTTAACTCTAGCTTGGCAGGATGTTCAAGCAGAACTTGGCGATACAGATGTTGCTATTGAATTTACGAGCTTTGATATAAGTTTAAGTTATGATAGTAATAGTAGAGATTTGTATGTTGCCTTTGTACTTCGAAAAGATTGGGATGCTCCATTAATGATTCAACTTTTTGAAGAACAAGAACTTTTGAAACTAACCACAAGAAAACCCGACATTGTTTATAACAATCGGAACGGCTTACAAATTTCAGAATTAATTTGGAAATGGCTACTTCCGTACATCAACGAGGGCGATAACATTTATTTCTCGCCGGACGGCATTCTTTATCAATTAGCCATAGAATCCTTGCCCATTGACGAAACAAGGATTATGAGCCAACGCAATAATCTTTTCCGATTATCAACAACCAAGCAATTATGCTACGAAAGACTGCCGAGCGATTTTAACAATGCGGTATTGTATGGTGGATTGGTTTATGATGTTGAAGAACGCTATATGATAGCTCAAAGCAATGCTTTTAACAACAAAGAACTGTACGCTTCGAGAGGTTTTGTTTCAGATACCACGCTTCGTTCCGGTTGGAGATTTCTTCCTGCAACAAAAACAGAGGTAGAAAACATTTCGAGATTAATAAACGTACCGACAAGGGTTTATACCGGAATAGAGGGTAACGAGGAATCATTCAAAGCTCTATCGGGGCAAAAAACATCATTGATACACATCGCAACTCATGGTTTCTTTTTTCCAAATGAAAGAGCCGAAAGGCATAGTTATTTTTCGAATTTTAGCAATGATATTCCAATAATTGACAATTCTTTGTTCCGTTCGGGATTGTTGATGTCGGGCGGCAATAAAGCGTGGAGAGGCGAGCAAATTCCAAACCATATCGAAGACGGCATATTGACGGCAAGAGAAATTTCCAATCTCGACCTTCGAGGTACTTCTTTGTTGGTGCTGTCTGCTTGCGAAACCGGACTTGGCGAGATAACGAGCGATGGCGTTTTTGGTTTGCAACGTGCCTTTAAGAAAGCCGGAGTTCAAACCATCGTGATGTCGCTATGGAAAGTTGATGATAACGCTACGGAAGTGATGATGACCGAGTTTTACACCAATCTTTCAAAAGGAATTGATAAACGGACTGCATTCTTGAACGCACAAAATAAAACAAAGGAAAAATACCCAAGTCCGCACTATTGGGCGGCTTTCATCATGTTAGATTAAAGTTTTTTCATTTTTGGTGGTTACCTTTTTGTTTTCTCGATATAAAAGAGAAACATTAAAAAGGAAAACATCATGAAAACACTTACAATTAGCTACATCAGCAAAATCATTTTCTCGAAAAACATTGCAAAATTACTTTTGTTCTTAACAACAATCGTATGTTTTGTCCCCGTCAATGCTCAAACTTTGACAAAAACCGCACGCTACAAAGGAATGGAAATTAAATTGCCGGAAGCGTGGACTTTTGAAACACAAGAAGTTGAGCGAGGAGTCATGTATCAAATGGTTTGCATGGGCAAAAACAACACCGGAGACGCAAACACTATCGCACTGGCAAAGGCGGATATGGAAATAGATTTGGAAGGATTTCTAAATGTAATGAAAGGTGCTTTTCAAGTGGCTATTCCGGGCAATCCTTTTTTCTCTCAAAACAGAATAGGTACATTTCGCAATTATCGCACGTTGTACTGCACGTTTAGTGGCAATATAGGCTCTTACAGATATTCGGGTCAAATAATGGTTTTTCACGATAAAGGAAGAACGTTTTTAATCCTACATCAAGGTGATGCAAGGTATTATGAGTCCGGCTTGAATGATAGAATATTTGCCACATTCAAATTGTAATTTCGAATTATTCGGTTACCTTTTGAAAATTTCGATATAAACGATTAAAACAACAAGTCATGGCATACATTACCCAATCAAATATGAAAAAGATAATTTTCAACAGCGAGATAAAAAATTTAGATTGCGAAGGAGAGATTTATAAAATGCGGATACATTTTTTCAGCAAGTATGAAAAGAACGAATTGTTGGCAATCCAAGAACTTTTGAAAGATCCGGAAAATTATTTCAATACCATTTACAAGCCTTATGTTCCCGTTGATACGTACACGCTTGTGTACGAGGGGCGACATCCTTCATATCATCAAACAGCTAATTGCCAAAGATTAACTGCAAAATACGAAAACTTCGAAATACCGGAAGATATAATAAAAATGGGCAAAGAAAAAATCCTTGAATTTAGAGAGTGGTTTAAAACCGTTGAACACCTTTTGGAAACACCCGATATATTTGTGGCAAGGCTGTATTCAAGATGGCAAATAAACACGAACCCAAGAGCGATTACCATAGACAACTCAGGATCGGTGGAAATAGAAGATATCACGATTGAAGAGTTGGAACAAAAAATTGATACTACGATTAAAGACGCCGGATATTTTTGTATCAAAGATGAAAAAAGTAGACGTATATTTTGTGAGTTTTCGCAACATACATTTCTTGCCTACGGGAACAAGTCGATTTATAAGAATAATACAGGTTATTCCGACAATGAAGTAAAAGAACTTTTGTGGGAATTCGACAACAAATTCAAAAAACAACTTAAAAATATGCTTATCGAATACTATCGTCTAAAATTTAATCCGGACATAAAAATGGAAGGGAAAGTTTTGGAAATGCTTGGATTTAGAGCTTGCAGACATTGTTACAATGTTACAGCAGATTTTTGATAAAGGTTCAAGATTAGAATAAAATGCGTATCTTTGCATTATCTAATTGAGAATTAATGAAAAACAAGTACATAAAACACGCTAAGATTTCAGAGGCAAAATTTAAGGTCATTTTGAAGTTGTT
>Ga0123353_10008585_pt1 | contig 13978 bp, 10 predicted proteins | sample TergutLab28metaG_3_FD_92763 | JGI IMG/M metagenome (GOLD analysis project Ga0123353, IMG submission 92763) | Labiotermes labralis P3 segment gut microbial communities from Petit-Saut dam, French Guiana - Lab288 P3 | ecosystem: Host-associated > Arthropoda: Insects > Digestive system > Gut ... | reverse complement strand
CGTGAAAAGCTTGCGAGAGCGTCAAGTGCGAGCCACCTTTTCTGCTCCTGACACAAAAATCGCACGTGTTCGTGAAAGCCTAATCGGTTCTTACCGAAACCAGTTGCAAGATTTGTCTGTTCGCAAAAATGCAAGGCTTTGCTTTGAGTATGAAGTGAGTAGCTTTGAATCTAAGGGTGCTCGCATTTCGAAGGTGTACGATTCGATAAAGCGAGGTGATATTAGAAAGAGAGATAATAATCTAGAAAATAAAATGGCATGGGGTGATAGAGGGGCAGACAATTGGGGATTAGAAATTACCGCTGCAGGCACATCGCAGCTTTGTACGGCATGCAAAAGTTGGGCAAGTCTTGATGTAAGCGATAGCGCAGATTATGAACTCTTCGAGCATGAGGATGGCCTATTAAGTGCCAAGCTTGACAGTCACCGTGTGGTCAGACTGTATGCCTCTAAAAATAATGCAGGCGATGTTGTCAAGGGGAAAGACCTCAAGGGCATGATATACAAGGCGATGCGGCCCAATGCAGATGGTGCTGGCATGGACATTGTTAAGCACAGCTACAATTGGGCTGATTTAGAAAAAGATTTCGGAGCTAAAAAGAGGCGCGGCAATATGGCACTCTACGTTTGTCCGTATGTTGATTGCAGGCATATTGCAGATGCAGATTTACAAGCAGCCTTTAACGTTGCTGTTCGCGGCTATACAAAGAGTGTGAACCCAGAGCGTGCGCGCAGACAGGGGGACAAGGGTCTTAACGCTCGCTTTTTGAGTGAGGAGGTTAAGGGATTAGACTTCGATCCAGTATGTCTCTGATTTCAATGAGGCCAAATACAAACCTGCCGGATACCCTCCCGAGCCAAAACAACCAATTAAATGAACATGGTGGGCGATATTGGATTTGAACGCAAGTGTAGTGAGTCGATTTGCGCAAGCGCAAAATCGCGAACGAAGCGCAGCGAAGACGGAGCGTAGCGTAGTCAACCAGTGACCTTGGCCTTGTAAGGGCACTGCGCTTTTGCTGTCAATTAAATGAACATGGTGGGCGATATTGGATTTGAACCAATGACCTTTGCCTTGTAAGGGCACTGCGCTCCCGCTGCGCCAATCGCCCACGTTGTCACAAATCGGAGAGCAAATATTGTATCATAGACAGCTATGAGGAAATCACTGATAACTGCTTTAGTGTTTGTGCTGACTGCCGTGCTGTTGGTGGGGCTGTTTTTCTTTGCGGTGAATCAGGGCAGCATTCAGGTGACTTTTGCCGAGCTACTGCGTGGCCTCTTTGTCGATTACGACCCCAATGTCGCTGCGATTTACGATCTGCGTTTCCCCCGCATCTTGATTGCCATGCTGGGTGGTGCTGCACTTGCTGTTGCTGGTGCGCTGTTTCAGGCGGTACTGCGCAACCCCGTTGCCGACCCTTCGATTATTGGTATTTCGAGCGGTGCTGCGCTTGCTTCTGTTCTGGTGGTCGGTCTCTTCCCCCTGCTGTACTTCTCCTCCCCCTTATTTGCGATTGGTGGCGGACTGATAACCTTTGCCATTGTGTACTCGCTGTCCTATCAGGGAGGGCTTGCTCCGATGCGCGTGATACTGGTTGGTATTGCTGTCAACGCCGTCATGGTGGGGCTGGGCGAGGGCATTGGCGTACTGATGTCGGGAGGCGCATCCATGGGTGGCGGCGTCAGCTTTACGGGCAGCCTTGCGATGCTGACCTGGAACGATGTCAGGTTGCTTGCCTACTACGTAACACCGGCATTGCTGGCGGCGGCTTTGCTGTCAGGTCGTTGCAACCTACTGGGGCTCGAGGACGACACGGTACGTTCGCTGGGGGTAAACGTGACCTTGCTGCGGGTGATGGTCTCGTTTGTGGCGGTTACTTTAGTGTCGCTTGCTAGTGCGGTGATGGGTGTCATCGCTTTTCTGGGTCTGATTGTTCCCCACCTTGCACGCCTGTTGGTGGGTAGCGACAACCGCGTCTTGCTGCCCTACTGTGCTTTGGGTGGCGCGTTTTTGATGCTGCTGGCTGACACCGCAGGACGCCTGATCGCACATCCCTTTGAAATCAACGCTGGCATACTCATGGCGATTGTAGGCGGCCCCCTCTTTATCATGTTACTGCGAAGCAGGAGCAATTTTTATGGATAAGCCTGTCTTCAAAGTACAAAATCTTTCCTTCGCTTATCCCAGCGAGCCAGTGTTTGATGGCATTTCTTTCGACATCGCGCGGGGCAAGATTACTGCCCTGATGGGGGCAAATGGCAGCGGCAAGTCGACGCTCTTTAAGCTGCTTACCAAAAACCTCAAGCCGCAGGCGGGCTCACAGATTACTTTGGACGGTCGTGACCTGTCCTCCTACCGTTTAAGCGAGCTGGCAAAAAACCTTGCTGTTGTCTGGCAAAACAATCGCGCACCGCAAGACATCACCGTACGTGACCTGGTGGCTTATGGACGGGTTCCTCACAAAAAAGCCTTCCAATCAATGACCAGCGAGGACGAGGCTGCCATCACCGAGGCACTGCATTTCTGCGACCTGGATGACTTCGCGCAGCGCCGCATGCAAGAACTGTCGGGTGGTCAGCAGCAACGTGTGTGGATTGCCATGGGTCTGGCGCAACAAACGCCCCTAATGTTTCTGGACGAGCCAACGACCTTTCTTGACATACACTACCAGGTGCGCGTGCTACGCCTGATTCGCAAACTAAACCGCGAGCTAGGTCTGACCGTCGTCATCATTTTGCACGACATCAACCAATCCTTCGAGCTATGCGACGAACTAATCGCGCTGCGACCCGACGGCTCGCTACTGCAGGGTAGCCCCCAATCACTAGCAGACGAGGGCTTTTTGCGCGAAATATACAATACTGACCTACGGGTGAGTCGTGTTGACAGTCAAGTCATAGTTCATGCTCCTTTATAGGGGCAATTGCAACAAATCATGAGCACTTTAAAGAAGTGTGACCACTAGCTGCTAAAATTTTTGCTGCCATTACCCATAACTGATAGGTATACGAAGTGTGCACTGGAACCGAAACGAAAGTGAGACTGCCATGACCGCTAAAATGTCCAAATTCCGGGGGGGGGGGGGCTCTCTAAAAAAGCGTAGATTTGCGCTGCTTCTGGTAGCGATTTTTCTACTCGCAATTCCCTTCCTTGCAGCAGCGAATTCCCCAGCGTTCCAATCAGTGTTTAATCCTGTGCTTGCGCAGGTTCAAAGTATGTTTCCCCAAGCAGACGATGTATTTGTACCGAATGAAGCACTAACTGTAACAACAAGTGGTATTGCAGCACTTTCAGGCTTGGATATCCGACCTGAAGCAACAACCTTTTCTGGAGGATGGCAGCATTCCCTCGCTATCAGATCAGATGGTACGCTCTGGGCATGGGGACATAACGAACTTGGTCAAACAGGCATAACTGGCTTAGCAATTGGCTGGGACAGCAATCAACTAACACCTGCACAAGTAGGTACTGCCACTAACTGGGCAGCAGTGTCTGCAGGAAATAGCCACTCCCTCGCCATCAAATCAGACGGCACGCTCTGGGAATGGGGAGCTGCTGCAAGTGGCCTACAAACAACACCTGCACAAGTAGGCACGGCTACTAACTGGACGCAGGTGTCTGCAGGAGCTGCTCATTCCCTTGCCATCAGATTAGATGGTACGCTCTGGTCATGGGGGAGCAACAATAATGGCTTAACAGGACTGGGCATCGATTTCGATTATGACACCGGATATGGCTTTCAAACAACACCTGCGCAAGTAGGCACTGCTACTAACTGGACACAGGTGTCTGCAGGAAGTAATCACTCCCTTGGCATCAGATCAGACGGCACGCTCTGGGCATGGGGAGAGAACGCAAATGGCATGACAGGACTGGGCACTACCACAGGCTTTCAAACTACACCTACACAAGTAGGCACTGCTACTAACTGGGCAACAGTGTCTGCAGCAGGTAATTCCAATTTTCATGAAGATGGCTACTCCCTTGCCATCAGATCAGATGGTACCCTCTGGTCATGGGGACATAACGACCATGGCAGAACAGGACTCGGTACGACAACAGGCAATCAACTAACACCAGCACAAGTAGGTACTGCCACTAACTGGGCAGCAGTGTCTGCAGGATGGATCCACTCCCTTGCCATCAAATCAGACGGCACGCTCTGGGCATGGGGGGGATATAGCGCAACAGGACTCGGTACTGACACAGGCATTCAAACAACACCTGCACAGGTAGGTACTGCTACTGATTGGACGCAGGTGGCTGCAGGACAAGCCCACTCCCTTGCCATCAGATCAGATGGCAGTTTGTGGGGATGGGGTCACAATTATAATGGTCAGCTTGGTCTTGATGACACGGACGATCGTCTGGTACCTACCCTGATAACTGGCTTGCTACCACCAGAACCTGAAATAAACATAGCAGTCACCAAAGACCTCGTCATGCCAGCAGGCACCATAACACCTGATGCGAGCTTTGAGTTCATCATAACCCCCTACAGCTTTAACAACAACACCGCCAGAGCATCAGAACTCCCTGCACTTAACACGATAGATTCCATTGTCTTTGCACCTTCAGATGAAGGAACGACAACAGGTGCGACAAAGACCGTAACAAAGACATCAAACTTCCTCTTAGGAGATACCTTCATATTTCCTGCTGCAGGTTACTATACCTATCGCATCAGTGAACTGTCAGGTACCTTTACTAACACTGACACAGAAACAATGGTCTTTGACCAAACAGAATACTTAGTAAGCTTTCTTGTTGAAAGAAGAGATGAGCAGCTGGTAGTAACTTCTATAGATGTACAGCAAGTAGTAGCAGGAATAGCAAGCGAAGACAAAGCACATGACCTTGTCTTCACTAACGTCTTTACCAGAAGAATCGACAGAGATCCCCTCGATGTTTTTGAGCAAACGGGACTGCAGATTTCAAAAGAGGTTACGGGAACTATTCCTGATATGTCACTTTATTTTGACTTTGACCTAATACTTTTTGTACCCGACGAAGTAACAACACCAACGCCAGTAATCTACCGAGCATACGTTGTAGAAACTATAGCTGGCGTTCCTACGGTTGTCACAAGTTCAGAAAACGGAACTATAGCAGGAACAAGCACAAGTGGTGACTTTCTAGCTTTCAGTCACGACACAACACAAGTTATAAGTCTTAAACACAGACAAACACTGGTCTTTGTAGATACGCATGTCGGAACGAGATATATTGCCATAGAACATGCCGTACTTGAGTACCGACCATCAGTTACTCTTACCATTGATGGCATCAGAGGATCTGTAATTACTGCAGCAGAAAATGCAGCAAATGTACGACTTTCTACAGAAGAACAAATGCTAGGAGAAGCTGCCAACAGAGCAGACTTTGTTAACGAAAACATGGAAGTACTCCCAACAGGTTTTGTCACCGGTAACTTTTTGACAGTGCTGGCAGTGCTTGCAGTTGCCGTGTTGCTGGTACTACTGAGTGCTAGCAGACGCAGACATCGCGAGATGGAGTTACAAGTTTTGAGTTACTGACACCAGAGCACACCAGGCGCGCGATCTCCGCACTGATTTGAGAAAGAGAAATGCTCACGTAGGCACCAACTACGCTGCGCTTCCTCTTTCACAAATCAGCACGAATCTCACCCACCTGGATGCACTCTAATGGTTTTGGGTGACAAGAGAGCAAGAGGGGCGCGCTCTGCTGATTTATTTCCTCCACTTATGGTAAAATAGGCAATTACTAGTTTTGCTTATGCCTTGTGCAAGCACCGTTTGTATCGCGAACATATCGGTAAAATACTCGATAACTCCGCGCTGTTCTATCAGTTTTTCTGCATATAATAGGCGGATAGGATTTGAGTAGTTTTGAACCACAAGAAAAGGCAAGACGGCATGGAAATAGGCAACAACAGGCAACAACAAGAAGGAAACGAGGGGATTTTCATGACTGCGATTCGCATCACAGACGACTTCACCGCGCAGACGACAACTCATGCTTGCGAGCTTCCGGTTGATTCGTTGATGGGCAAGCAGCGCGTAAAACTTGACGACACAACTTTGCGTGACGGTGAACAGACCGCAGGTATTGTGTTTAGCGATGAAGAAAAGTTCAACATTGCGGTCATGCTAGATGACATTGGCATTGACCAAATCGAAGCCGGTATTCCCGAAATGGGGGGAAGCGAGATAGAGACCATTTCTCGTATTGCCGACGCAGGTCTGAAGGCCTCGGTGCTAGGATGGAACCGGGCGAATGTTAATGCTATCAAGACCTCGATTGACTGTGGTGTCGACGCTGTGGCAATCTCGCTAGCAACCAGTGACATTCACATAAAGACAAAGCTCTTTAAAGATCGCGCCTGGGTACTGGACACCATCCGCAAAAGTGTTGCCTTTGCAAAAGAACACGATGTCTATGTATCAGTTAATGCCGAGGATGCGTCCAGAACAGGTATCGACTTTTTGGTGGAATACGCAGCAGCGGCCGCAGCCGAAGGTGCTGACCGCCTGCGTTTTTGCGACACCATTGGTCTGATGGAACCCTTCCGTATGTATTCAGCAGTCAAGACCCTGCGCGAAGAGACCGGTCTTGAAATCGAAATGCACACACACAATGACTTTGGTCTGGCAACAGCAAACGCGATTGCCGGTATTCATGCTGGTGCTACCTGGGTAAACGTTACTATTGGTGGCCTGGGCGAGCGTGCTGGAAATGCTTCACTGGAACAAACGGCTATGGCACTCAAGTATCTTGAGGGTCAAGACATCAACATTGACACGACTAAATTGTTTGAAATCACCGACTATGTCATGCGTGCCGCTGGTCGCGAGCTGTATCCATCATTCCCTGTTGTGGGTAAAAGCATGTTCAGCCACGAATCAGGCATTCACGCAGACGGCGTCATCAAGAACCCAGCAACTTATGAAGTCTTCCCACCAGAAGAGGTTGGGCTAGAGCGTCATATTGTTGTGGGCAAGCACTCGGGTGGTGCGACTATCGTACAAAAGATGAAAGAACACGGCATCGAGGTCGCGCGCGAGGACGCACAGGCGATTCTTGCCTTGGTACGCACCAAGTCAAGCAGGCTGAAGCGTGCGCTGACCGACCGCGAACTGAAAAAGATGTATGACGACTACATGAACAAGAAAGAGACTGCATAAGTGGGAAAAACAATAGCTGAAAAGATTTTCGCGACGCACGCAGGTCGCGAGGTCAGCGCGGGCGATATTGTCGTTGCTGACATCGATTTTGTTATGGCACAGGACGGCACTTCGCCGCTTGCCATTCGCGCGCTTGAAGACATGGGTGTCGAAAGCGTCTTTGATCCCAGCAAAGTTGCGCTGGTAATGGATCACTCCGCCCCCAGCCCTCTTGAGGGAGTCAGTGCCCTGCACACGATGATGCGCGATTTTGGCAAGAAAACTGGTGCCATTATCTATGACGTTGGCTGTGGTGTCTGCCATCAGCTGATACCTGAACAGGGACATGTTGTTGCGGGTGATTTGGTGGTTGGCTGTGACAGTCACACCTGTACCTATGGTGCAATTAACGTGTTTTCGACCGGTGTTGGCAGTACTGACGGTGCTGCGGCGATGGCATCAGGCAAGCTGTGGTTCAAAGTACCCGAAACTATCAAGGTAGTTGTTGAGGGTACGCTGCCAAAAGGCGTGTACTCAAAGGACATCATCTTGTATTTGGCGGGTCTTTTGGGTGCTGATGGTGCCAACTATCAGGCACTTGAGTTTAGTGGCAGCACTATCGACGAGATGTCCATTGATGCGCGTATGACCATCAGTAACATGGCAATTGAACTGGGCGCAAAAGCAGGACTGATGGCAGCAGATGACAAGGTCATCGACTGGTGTCAACAGCACTCTGACAAGCCGCTGCATCCGGCAAATCCCGACGCAGATGCGAACTACATCAAGGTTGTTGAAATCGATGCCACCCAGCTAGTTCCCCAGATTGCAAAGCCCCATACAGTGGACAATGTCTGTGACATTGACGAAGTGCTGGGACTGCCTATTGCGCAGGGCGTTCTGGGAACCTGTACCAACGGCAGACTAGAAGATTTAGCGGTTGCTGCAGCCATTATGGAAGGCAAACACATCCATCCTGATGTACGCTTTATTGTTGCACCTGCGTCAAAACAGGTCTATCTAGACGCAATGGAGGCTGGCTATATTCAGACCTTTGTTGCTGCTGGTGCCTGTGTGGTGACCCCAGGTTGCGGTCCCTGTGTTGGAACGCACAACGGTGTTCCCAGCGATGGAGAAAATGTTATCTCGACAGCAAACCGCAACTTTAAGGGACGTATGGGCAACAGCAACGCCTTTATTTATCTGGCAAGTCCCGCCGTTGTGGCGGCAAGTGTGCTTGCTGGTAGTATTACTGACCCCAGGTAAAGCGGCAGAGCACGACCAGCGACCCCGTGACGCTGCGTTTCTTCAACAAGGCAAGCAGGCAGGAGTAACAAAGGATTATGAGCATAAAGGCACAGGCATTTATCTACGGTGATGACATTAACACCGACTATATAATCAGCGGCAAGTACAAGTTTAAGTCTGCTGACATGCAGGCAATGGCAGTACACGCAATGGAAGAACTCGACCCGGACTACTACGCAAAGGTCAGCCCCAAGGGTGGCTTTTTGGTTGCGGGAACAAACTTTGGTTGTGGGTCCAGCCGCGAGCAGGCACCGCTGGTCTTGCTGAACAGCAACACAAAGGCGGTTATTGCCAAAAGTTTTGCTCGTATCTTTTTTCGCAACGCGATTAATACAGGACTGCCTGTCGTTACCCTTGATACCGACCAAATTTCACAAGGCGATCAGCTAGAGCTTGACCTCGAAGCAGGCGTTGTACGAAATTTGACCCAAAATACGGTAATGGAGTTTGCTCCGCTGCCTCCTGTGATGGCGCAGCTGCTTTCTGACGGTGGCCTGGTGGCGCATTTGCGCAAAAATAACGGCACCTTTAACCTAGAGGACTAGTGAAATTATGAAGCACAGCTTCACCCATGAAACACCCATCGAAGAAACGCTTGCGGCGGCACAACGCAAGGTAACAACGCGCCGCGAACTAGCAAATGCTTTGGGTCACGAGACGCGCGGTATGCGCGAGTACGCAGCTCAGGTAAAAGTCGAATTGGCGCGTATCGAGGCAGATTTGCTGCACGACTTTACCGATGACATTATTGACGCGCTGAACCGACCCGAGTCGCTGACGCGCTACAGTATGCTCGAGATTATTGCCGCGTTGATGAACAGCAATCCGCGCATTGTGCCTGATTCTTACGAACTGCTACAAGACTGCCTGTACGACGAAGATTCGGGTACCGTGCGGCTGTATGCTTTTCGTGTGTTGGCACGCTACGGTGCGACGGGACCGGCGCGCTCGCTGAAGGTCTGGCCAGACTTGTCCATGGCCTTGCGCTGCTTTCACGGTGACTCTGAGTTTTTGGCTATGCTGAATGAACTAATCAACATGCTTGCTGGTCGCGCTGACCAGCAAGTCAAAGATGCTGCTGTCGAACTGTTTGCTTTTGACGCAGAAAACGCGCGGGGAATGCTGCGCCGCAAAGCTGAAACCATCGCGACTTACGCCCCTGACGTGCTAGAACGCATAAAGGCCGAGGCGCGCGCACAAGAAGCAGAAGCCGCCGCGGTGCTGGCGCGCAAAGAGGCAGAACAGGCAGCTGCAGCTGATGCAGACAGTGATGACGACGAAGAAGAAGACGAAGACTAGACCGACGACTGGACCAGAATCGCGGTCAAGAATATGAAGGAGTACGTCCATTCATGACACAGACAGCCACAGCAAAAACACATACGGTGACCTTGATTCCTGGTGACGGTATTGGTCCTGAAATCACGGCCGCAATGCAGACCGTCATTGCTGCATCTGGTGCCGACATCAACTGGGAAATTCAGCAGGCAGGCGAGGTGTCCTTCGAGGCAAGCGGCGAGCTGCTACCAGCTGCCGTGCTCGAGTCGATTCGCCGCAACAAGGTGGCACTAAAGGGGCCGCTGACAACGCCCGTCGGTCATGGATTTCGCTCGCTTAACGTGACTTTGCGTAAAGAGCTTGACCTGTTCAGCAACATTCGTCCTGCCCAGTCCTTTCACGGCACGGGTGCGCGCTATGATGGCGTGGACATCGTTTTGTTTCGCGAGAACACAGAAGATTTGTACGCGGGCATCGAGTTCGAGGTCGGCAGCGAGGGTGTTCGCCGCATCGCAGAAGTAGTCGAAGATTTGGGTGCGGGCAGCATTCGCGAAGACGCGGGTCTGTCACTGAAGCCCATCAGCGTTTTTGGAACACGCCGCATCATGAAAGCCGCCATGGAGTACGCGATTGCCAATAATCGCAAAAAGGTGACGATAATCCACAAGGCAAACATCATGAAGCACACGGACGGTCTGTTTTTGCGCGTCTGTCGCGAGGTAGCCGCTGAATACGCCGAGCAAGCACCAGAACTTGAAGTCGATGACTTTATTGTAGATGCGACCTGTACTCGCTTGGTTACTAACCCCGAGCGTTTTGACATGCTGGTCTGTCCCAATCTGTTTGGCGACATCGTGTCAGACCTGTGTGCGGGGCTGGTTGGCGGTCTGGGGCTTGCGCCGGGCGCCAACATTGGTGCTGACTGCGCCTTGTTCGAACCCGTGCACGGCAGTGCGCCGTCTTATGCCGGCCAAAACATGGCTAATCCCACGGCACTGATACTGTCGGCGGTTATGATGCTGCGTCACCTAGGAGAGCGCAGCGCGGCAGAGCGCGTCCATAAAGCGATAGCCGAAGTTATTGCAGAGGGAACGGTGCTGACCTAGGATCTGTGCAGAATGCGCTACGGCACAACCGAGGGAGCAGCCGGGACAAAAGAATATGCTGCCGAAATCGCCAAGAAATTAGCCGAATAAAAAGCTCACTCACAGCGCACCCCGAGGCACTTCTTTTGATGCTTTATGAAACGATTTACTTCAGACGACATAAATCTGTCTTTGTTAGACGGTAAAACTGTTGCCATCATCGGCTACGGTTCGCAAGGTCGCGCCCAAGCACTCAACCTGCGTGACAGTGGTATTGCCGTTGTTGTAGGTGTGCGCAACACAGACAGTGACAGCGCGCGTCTTGCCGCAGATGAGGGTTTTACGCTGCTGCCTGTAGCTGATGCTGCACAAACAGCAGATATCATCATGCTGCTGACCCCCGACGAGACACATGCCAGTCTGTATGCGCAGCTTGCGGAGAGTACCAACCTACACGGCAAGGCAGTTGGCTTTGCGCATGGTTACGCGCTGACTTACGGCTTGATTAAACCGGCTGCTGGTGTGGACGTCCTTCTCATCGCGCCCAAGGGGATTGGTCCTGCTGTTCGCTCGCGTTACCTGGCGGGCAGCGGAGTGGCGGCATTAATTGCGGTGGCACAGGATGCGAGCGGGCGTGCCCAAGACCTGGCGCTTGCTTACAGCGCGGCTATTGGATCTGACCGTGTTGCCCTGTTTGAGACAAGCTTTGAAGAAGAGACGGTCGCTGACCTGTTCAGCGAACAGGCGGTTATCGTCGGTGGTCTGACAGAACTCTTGCGTGCTGGCTTTGAGACTTTGACCAGCAAGGGCATCGCGCCCGAAGTCGCCTACTACGAATGTGTTGTCGAGGCGCAACTGATACTGGACATGATTGTCGAAAAAGGCTTTGCTGGCATGTTCGAAAACATCAGCAATACGGCAGAATATGGCGCAGGTCGTGCAGGCAAACGCATTATTAGCCCGGCGGTGCGACAAGAAATGGACGCACTCTTCCAAGAAATCAAAGATGGCAGCTTTGCGAAAGACTGGAGGGAGGAGCTTGACCAGGACTGTCGCAGCTTGCGTGCGGCGCGCACAAACTGGGAAGAAAGCGGCATCGATACGACCGCGACCCAGATGAGAAATCTGTAGAAAGTATGCTGCTCCGTGCTAGAATTTATCTAGGATTTACCAGCGAGTTTCGCGCAGACATGCTCTGTGCGTGGCTGCGGGTGTTGAAAGGGTAGAAGGTGCGTTTGATAATCATTGGAGCAGGCGGTCACGGTCGCGTCGTCGCTGATGGGGCGCGTGCAGCAGGCATTGACATCTTTGCCTTTGTGGACAGCTGTCCGCCCGCCGCAGAAATCAGCGGTATTCCCGTCTATGCCAACCTCGAGACAGCTTTGGCAGAAAACGAGTATGAACAGCCGCAGTTCATCATCGCTTTGGGCAACAATCACATTCGTGCGAAAGAGTACGCCCATGCCTGTGCTGCTGGACTGACTCCTGCGTGTGTTATTCATCCAACTGCTCTGATCAGCGATTCTGCCTATATTGGACCAGGTAGCTTTGTTGCCGCTTTTGCGGTGGTCAACACCGATGCCTCGGTAGGAGAAAACGTCATCGTTAACACGGGTGCGATTGTCGAACACGACTGCGTTGTGGGCTCGCACGCTTTTGTAGCTCCTGGTGCGGTGCTCTGCGGCGGGGCGCGCATAGGAGCCTACACCTTTGTCAGCACCAACGCCACGCTGATTCCCGAAGCAAAAGTAGGAGAAAACGTGCTGGTGGCAGCTGGTGCTGTCGTCACCAAAAACTTCCCCGACGACCTGCGTCTGATGGGAGTACCCGCGATACATCGTCCATTGCCACAGCCTCGTCCCGAAACCTGGCGGTCAAAAAAGCAGCAGCGCAAAGCAAAGAAAGCCGACGCCTAGGTGACACAGATGCAGCAGACAGAGGCGAGTACCAGTACCAGCACGAGCGCAACCTGGCCGCGCCTGCCCCAGAGCGTTCGTCAGGCAGCAGACCGCGTTTTGGCATCAAACCAGATTAACTACTGGACGGGTGGTAAGTGCAAAGCATTCGAGGCAGAGTACGCCCAGTATCTGGACCTTCCTTTTACCTTGGCAGTTGCCAACGGTACCCTCGCGATTGAGCTGGCTTTGCGCAGCTTCTGTATAGGCGCAGCCAGTGGTGGCAGCGCAGACGACGAGGTCATCGTACCCTCGCGTACTTTTGTTGCAACGGCTGGTGCAGTTGTTGCTGTTGGCGCGACCCCGGTGATTGCAGACATTGACCCTGCTACCAACAATCTGACGGCAGCGTCAGCGGCACTGGTGGCAACGCCACGTACCCGCGCACTTATTGCCGTGCATCTGGGTGGTCTTCCCGCACCAATGACAGAGATCTGCAACTTTGCTAAGCAGCACAACATTCTGGTCATCGAGGATTGTGCGCAGGCACATGGTGCACTGTATCGCGGCAAGCCTGTGGGCAGCCTAGCAGACGCAGCAGCTTTCAGTTTTTGCCAGGAGAAAATCCTCCCCCTGGGCGAGGGCGGTCTGATTGCTTTCAGTGACAAAAGTGGTACTGGTCGCGGGGGGCGCGCAGCGTGGGAGCGTGCTTGGTCGTACCGTGATCATGGTCGTAGCTTTGCAAAGGCACAGAATCAGACGGTGAGCGCTGCTTCGTCGCAGTTTCAGTATCTAAACGACAGCTTTGGCAGCAACGCACGCCTGACCGAGGTGCAGGGTGCCATGGGACGCGAACTACTGAAACTGCTGCCGGTCTGGCACAAGGCACGCAGCAGCAACGCTGCCATTTTGCAGCAAGAACTGGCAGAGTACGACCAGTTACTAAGTTTCGTCGATCTGGACAGCGCGCAAAAAGATGCCGGTAGTCGTCATGCCTATTATCGTCTGTACGCGCGTCTTGACACACAGCTGCTTAATGCAGCATGGTCGCGTGATGCAGTCATTGACCGTGCCAATGCCCGTGCAGCGCAGCAAGGTCTGGCTGCTGGCATTGTGCAGTACGGGTCATCAGCATTGATTGGTCGGGAGGCCGCCTTTAGCCAGGCAGGAATCGCTACCCCCAGTAGCTTGCCGGGTGCAGAACTTGCAGACGCGACCAGCCTTGCCTTTTTTGTCGATCCAGGACGCAGCAGCGCCGACATG
>Ga0123353_10008582_pt1 | contig 13981 bp, 9 predicted proteins | sample TergutLab28metaG_3_FD_92763 | JGI IMG/M metagenome (GOLD analysis project Ga0123353, IMG submission 92763) | Labiotermes labralis P3 segment gut microbial communities from Petit-Saut dam, French Guiana - Lab288 P3 | ecosystem: Host-associated > Arthropoda: Insects > Digestive system > Gut ... | reverse complement strand
GGTATACCTTTTCTTTCTTTTACCCCCGGGCCAAAATGGGTGGGGGGGTTCCCCCCCCCCCCCCGGTCGCTTTACCCCCGGGAAAGACCCGGTACCCATTGTAGGGGAGTGGGTAGGCCCCAGGACAAGTCTGGACAGATGCAAAAAATCTCGCCCCCCCCCCCGGGATTTGATCCTCGGACCGTCCAGCCAGTAGCCCGTCGCTATACCGACTGAGCTTCCCCGGCCCATGACGATACACCTATGCATTCCGTATATTGTGGCCAAGTTTAAAACTTCTTACTGTATGGTCTTCTGTGATCTCTTGAGACAGAAATGTTTTATTCATCCCACCCAAGCTGTCTGTTTCACCTGTTTGGTGTAACTAATAACTAAAAACCGCACTTAATGTGTGTCTGTAATTTCAGGATATGACCTCATTGAGTGGCTGATGGAGCGCCTCAACATAGAAGAATCAGGTGAGAATATTTTAATGTGTTGTAAAATCACATATCTCTATGGTGTTTTTTTTTTCTTAATAGACCTTAGAGTTCTGATAGCTTTTTCAAAACTTTTTGAATTTCGACTCAACTAATTAAACAAAGTAAATTTATGTAAACCACATTTTTTCATTCCAACACAACACAAATTTATTACATCAATTTAAATTACCCTCGCGTGTACCCTACATGTTTCGGCCATCTTCAGGCATGTCAACACAAGAATATGTACAGGAAGATACACTACAATAGATGGCCTAATTATTGTTTGCCATATCAGCCAGTCGACACTTCTCATCAAGGTGTTTAAACAGGCTACTTTTAGGAAGCAGGTAGGGAAGAATATTCTTGACTGCTGAGGTTGATGCTACATGCAATAAATCAGAAGACTGTATTTATTCTTGAGCATTGCATGTGGAAAATCTTCAGTATGGAAATAAGTTCAGTTTATTTCATTTTCCTATATCATTTCCAAACTTGTTGGTTTCTCTTGGTATATTTCAAGCCCAAACAATTCTTTGGTAAAATAAGTTTGGGAAACCCAGTTCAGAGTCACTTGCTGAAACTGTGCCATTATTCATAATAGTAAACATTTTTCATGCAGTACCTGAATTTCTGCTGTCTGTTTGTTGTGACATTCATGTCAATGTTTGGCTTTATGTTTTGTAGTTGAAGCTGTCCACATAGGCAACCAGCTGTGCCAGTATGGATATTTTTTCCCTGTCAATGATTCAAAGAATCTGGTTGTCAAAGATGACAGTACTCTTTATCGATTCCAAGTAAGTTTAATTATTATTTGATATGTCTTAGTAGACATTAACCACAGTTTTACTCTTACTAGTAAAATGTTGTTAGGAAAATGGTAAATCCAAGAAAGATTAGGGTAAAATGATGAAGCATTTAGGATAACAATGAGACACTGTGCCTCATACAGGTCACTTAGTATCGTTAAGATAATGAAATAAAGGAGGCCACAATAGAATGAGAAAGAGTTTTTGGTAGTAAGACAAAAAGGAATGGTAGATAACATGACGGTCAATAAAATATTTCAGTACCCCAAAAAACAATCTGAAAATATGAATATTCCAAACTGAAGGAACACTTTCAACTCTGTTTTAAATAAATGTTATGTAGTAAAGTTGGGGTAGTAGTGCAAGGGCTTACCTTCTTTTCCCCCACAATATACTCTACCAAGGACTAGTCACAGTGATATTTCAGACACACACGTAATCACAGAAATAAGACCTGATGATCTGATAAGGAAATCTCCTTATTTTGCACCTGATAATTAATATTCTCACTCAGTCACACTCTCGTAGATCTGACTTACCTGAATGCACAGGTGACTAAACACTACTAACATGACAAATGATTATTCTTACATGTCATGCCAACCTCAGAACTACAGTAAATCCTATGATGCTGGCCACCTGTCACAGTTGGCCGCACTGGAAGTAATGGGCAAATTCCTATGTTGTTATACATGGCCATTACTCCATAACTTGGCCACCTGAGTGTCTTGAATCATGGCCACAATTTCACATATTGTGCTATGGTTATGTATAAATTAAATCTCCCTCTGTTGGCTGACCTGAACATTTTCACAGTTTTTGTGTCACAGGGCATGTTGGATGAAATCCTCATTCAGCCTCCATTCTTTCTACAAAAGTATGGACAATATTTTGAAATTTTCTAGTGGCAACTGACTGATTGCTCTACATCAATTTCATAGTCATTCAGTTGATATGTACAGTACCTGCTTTCCAACATGACCACCTGTTTTTGGACACTGAACTGTACCTTTGTACAGCTAATAATAATAGTAATGCACAGTTAAATTTTCGTAGTGTGAAGTGGTTTCCATATGTTGGCCGCCTGCATAAGTTGGGTGGCTTCAAATGGATCCAAAAGTGGTCAATATAGGCAAGTGCACTTATTTTTCCTATGTAGGCTATGAGCACTTTGAAAAACAATAAATAATATTGCCTACACAGAACCTGGAAAGTAAAGGTATTCCTTCCCCAGTGACCATATTCAAGGAAAACAGTGGCTTCTATTGTTTCATTGTAAGTCCTTTTGCAGTTAATTATTCTTTCAGCTCATGCGAATCTTGAAACCAGTTTTCTCATGTGCACAGGCCATTTTAAACATGTCTGAAAAAGTCATAAATTTTAATAATCAACTCAGAATCCTTAAAATAATGTTCCTCTTATTACTATGTTCAAGACAGAAATTTGTTGCTATTATTTCATCACGTATTCTTTGTACCCAGTGTGCAAATTAAATGTGTAAAGAAGTTTCATCTGCTTATCTGCTTGCACACGTTTCAATTCAGATCTCACTTAACCCTTACCCAGCTAACGTGGAGAATATGGTGAGCTCCTAATAATACCAACAAATGGCAGATAGGATTTAATTCGGCGTTAGAAGGGTTAATGTAATAACATAAACTCGTATAATACAAGAAAGGTCAGAAATGTCAGAAGGCTGCAGAAGCTCTTGAATTTTCTTGCAATGTGAGGAGTATGGCTGATTGACCAAATAAATCAAAGTGTCACTGCCTCAGAATTCTACTTTTTAGTACACATGTTAGTCAAATACAGTCTTTGCTTCGTGTTCATTTACTGCACATATAAAATTGACCATTCCAAAGAAGCAGTATTCCATCACACAGATCCAAATTTTGTTGTTTATATTTACTTAAGTATTCAAACTAACTACATGGAACAAAATGTACATGTTGGGAACAAAATTTATCAAGATTTTAATGTGGTACTTAAGGAATAGATCCAAATATACCCAACAGTCATATGGACAAACTCAAATTTCTCATATTCTGTTTATTATAGAATACTGTGGACAGCAGTGCTTAATAAGTAGCATGTAACACTTCAAGGTCACCCTATAGCAGGCCACAAAGGCCCAGAGGTGGAATAGATGTATAGCTCTACTTTTTCTTTAACCTCAGCGCTATATGGGAGTGGGTGGTCAACGCTACACCCCGGCCACTTTACCCCCGGGAAAGACCCGGTACCCATTGTATAGTAGGCTGGGTGGGCCCCAGGACTGGTCTGGATGGGTGCTGAAAATCTCGCCCTCACTGCGATTCGATCCCCGGACAGTCCAGCCTGTTGCGAGTCGCTATACCAACTGATGCTGATTCATTCCTTATTTGTGAAACAGTTGCTTTATCATCACATCATCTGCTTAAAAAGACTGGGATAACAAATATTTGAACCAAACTCTAACTAAGAATATTTACTATTTTCCAGACCCCATACTACTGGCCATGGCAGCATCGCAGTCCTGACAACATTGAATATGCTATCTATCTGGTAAAACGAACTCTTCGCAACAAACAGCGCCATGGCTTGGAGGAGTATGAGATGGTAACTTTGTTGAACTCTTATTCATAGAATAATATTTGTTCATTATAAGTGTTTGCATTTATTGCTTGTCACAAAAATACAGTATGTACCTTTCCACCCTTAATTTAATCTCTGATGTTGGTTAACAAAATACAGTATAGCTACACCTCTGTACAAGATTTACATCTTCTATTGGACTCCAGTTAACAGTTATCTTAAAAATGTGGTTTTGTCTTCTACAGACTGGCTGTGGAACATAACCAGAAAATGAATCTGGCTTTTGCTATTTAGAGCCGAGGTTAAAATGTGCATGGTCCTTTGCTTCTGTACAATCATACGAAGTTTAGGATCCATCTTTTTTTATTATTTACGGAGTGTCCTTTCTTTGCTTTCAGGAAGCACTCACCAGTTTGAAGAAGAACTTGCAAAACAAATGGGATTTTATATCCATGCAGGCAGAGGAACAGGTAATAATGTCATGATTGTGAAGACATCAGTAAATGTGGCATCTTTTCATCCTCTTCCTACTACCCAGCAATGATTAGGCTCATGCCTTAAAACCTTTGAGATTTTATTGACACTCTAGTATAGTGTTACTTTTGTACCAGATATACCTGTTAATATAATTTACTTAATATTTATGAATGTATTTGTAGAGAAACAGATCAGAGAGTGTAGTTCTTATCACTTTACTGAGGTAGTGAATCTAATTATGTTTCCAAGTCAGGTTTTCCATTGCACTTTTGATTACTTGTCTTTCACATTAATGAGTGAAAATTTGAAGGTAATTTATAACTCAGGGTTTATTTGTGTCATTTACGTAAGTTAACTTGTGGGCCGGGATAGCTCAGTCAGTATAGCGACTCGCTATGGGCTGGGCTGGACGGTCCGAGGATCAAATCCGGGGGGGGGGCTGCACCCGTCCAGACCGGCCATGGGGCCCACCCGGCCTCCCGGCCTCCTATAAAATGGATACCTGGTCTCTTCCCGCAGGTAAAGCAGCCGGGGGCCGGCGTGTCCCCCCCCCCCCCCCCCCATCTAGCACCGAGGTTAAAGAAGGAATAGAGCTATACCTCTACTCCCCCTCTGGGCCTTTGTGGCTTGTTATAGGGTCAACGTTATCTTTACCTTACATAATCTAACTTAGAAGGAAATTTGTTACATAGGTACTATTTTCAGTGAATTAAAAGAAAGAGGTAGATAGTGTGCTATTTGTACAATTGCTGAAAAAATTACTAACATCATGCACACCAAAGACCATTGTCTTTAAGAACTTTGCTTTCATTGTCATTTACTTGCATTCCTACACAATCATGAAAAATGCAGATGGAAATATAATGATAGCATAAATACGAGAGGCAATGTAGGAAAGAATTTAATTAAAATTGCCGTTAGGAAGAGGGACAAATAAAATGCCTGTATGGGATCTACTGCATAATAAGAAAGCAAGAGACTTTAGAATGGGAAAGTGGGATGAAATACAAATGAAAAATTAAGAGACCGTGAAAGAGCAAGAACACTCTTTAGGTGTGTGTGTGTGTAAGTTTAAGTATTTGGGGGTTTCTGCTTCTGTGTGGTGAGCTAGAGACAGAGAATAAAATATTAAATTACTTAAATGTTTCTCATAAAGCACTTTTTATTACACATTCTGTAAGACACATCAAGTTGAAATTTATTGTATTACACTTTATGGCTATAAATTTTAAATTTCCTAATCACTCAACATATAACCCCACTGAAGATTTTTAAATTTAATATTATTTGCACATATGTTTTAAGACACATTTTTAATGTATTAAATGTTTCCACTGTCATTATTTCATTTATGATAGGTTCGCTTAGCAAAAGAACGTAAGAAAGGCGACAAAATTGTGAGTGACAGCCAGGAACGAGCATACTGGCGAGTGTATCGTCCCCCACCTGGTTACCTGAGCCTGCTAGAACCAGTCCCAGTCCCCACCAGAAGCAAGAGGGGAAGTCACACTAAGAGAAGGATGCCTGAAAATCTGAAACGTGAGGTAAAATTATAACTAAACAACTTTCAACACCCATGACAGAAAATTTTAGAACTGAAAAGAGTTTATTACATAGCGTTTTTCTTTATAGACTCATGTTTTGGTTGAAGATTACATTTAAAACAAGGTGTCTTAATATGATGAAGAATGTTTCCATAAATTTTTGACATGTAAAAATCTACATGATGTACATGGCAATATCACATACACTGCTCAGTGTAATGCATGACACTTTTAAAAGAATTTATAAACCTTAGTCGCCATGTTGAAGTGTTCCAGCAGTGTGACAGAACTTCATTGGCACTTGTTGTGTGTAATAAAATACTTAATAATGCTTTACACTTAGGTTACTATATTTATCTATAACTGTTTTCCAGTGTTACATCAGTTACTGGTTCTGAATTACTCTTTGCCATATTTGCTGGTTTATTGCATCTTCTGGAAACTCTATTCTGTGCCACATTGTACTTTTTATACTTGTTTGTCATTGCTGTGCATACAATTTATGATTTCAACGTGATTTACAGGTGGACTTCTTGCGGAGTTGTCTTGTGCGGACTCGTGTTAAGGTATCGCAAGCACTGGACAATCTGATACAACACTGCGAAACATACACAGAGTATGATCCTTTCAGTTCAGGAGCCCAACCATCTAATCCATGGGTCACTGAAGATCAGACCTTCTGGGAGCTAAATAGTCCATTGTATGTTTGCTGTGTACAACATTCTGCATATCATTAAAAACCTGGGTAGAAAGTAAGTTTAGAGTAAATGTACAGTAAAACCTGGAATTTATAATCCTGAAGGAACCATTTAAAATGAATGTAACCTCAAGGATATGAAAATTGTTGTAGTTATTGAAATTACTTACACTAAATTAATACTGCATTACATTATAAATGTTATCTGATTCAAATTATTATATTAAGAATGTATTCTAGTTCACTGCTTCCACATGTCCCTTAGTGATTTGCTTCTTCTTTGCCTTCTGGTGGCTCCAGTCAATGTAGTTCACATTACTATGTGGGCAGCCATTGTGTATTCATTATTTGCAAGTGGCTGACATTTTTTCATGTCATATGCTGTGTACAGTGGAATAACATGGCTTAGCTTGCAACACTGGTCAAAATTTGCCACCATGTTTTAAGAACAATTTAGTGTCAGTAGCTAAGCTAGGTTACTCAATTGCACTTAACATGTGAAAAGAAGACACAGAAAATTATAAATAAAAATTATTTTTCAAATTATTTCCCATTCAAGTACCTACAACAACAGAAATATAGTAATTTATTCTTAATTTGAACACATAATCAAGGAACTGGTTAGGAGGCACAAGTGTCTATTGAGGGGAAAATATTTCCTGCATGGAATTTTTTGCAGGACTGATAAAAACATGCATAGAATTAAGGAAAACATAGTGTCAAAAAATATAAAATCCAGGCTTCACTGCATCTTAAAGTGATCACTGAATCTGATATAAGAATCATAATGTACAACCCAGGATTATTTTTTTACATAACACCTAGAGACACTTGCGGTACAATGAACATTATTAATTTCCCACTGTATGGCTTTATTAATTCGTTTTATTCTTACCAACAGCCTTTATACACTCAACCAATGTCACTGTTATTAACAAACATATCATAATGAACACAAAACTGGGAATTAGGTACACATGAATATATACTAAACCATGTATAATGTGTTCAAAAAGAAATGGAAATGATGCATGGAAAATCATCAAAACACATTGTTAATTTTAATGTAGGTGCCATTACTGGCATAAATAAAGGCTGCTGCTAAGAGTAAATAAACTTAATGATAGAATGAATTTCTGTACCCCTTTTACATATGTAGAATTCAACTGTCCTACACTGCAGTTACCAGAGCTTAGTAAATTTGGGCCTCCTAAATTATGCTTTAGCTGTGCTGAAGAGAGGGGAATGGAAGCTGGTACAAATTACCGGGGCCCAGGGTTCTGATTGTTGCATACTTTTTTGTCTTTCGCTTTAGTATCATCATTTGTCAACTGTACTAATTAACGATTTCAGATCAAGCCCAAATCATGCTGCAATTGAGAGTTGTCCTTCTGATTTAGCGTAAAGATCTTTAGCTGGTTCATCCTTGCCCTGGGGCCTGAAAGAAGTTTTTCACCAAGTCCCAAGCCCACACTCAATGGCTGCATGCTTCAGCTGAGGAAGGACATATTTGAGAGACTTGAAGTTTGAAAACAGATAACAGTTTGCAGTCAAGAGTTAAAATATAATTCAATGAACAGGACATTTTCTTCTGTGGAGATGGGATCATGGATCTCATACTGCAGTGTGATGACATGTCCCTGACTTCAGGAGGACTACCTAGAAAAGGAATTACTGTCACAAAGTGAAATTATACAATAAAATCAAGGATTCAGTGAATCATTTCAAGACATGTGCTTTATAAACTTACTTTCTGACCAAACTTCATGTGAGATTTGTCACATTTGACATGCTATTTTAAAATTAAATGACAACACACTGTTTCATCACCTTTCAAAATATATAAAGCAACTATGATTGGAATCTAATAATTATGAAAAATATTTTAAAAAGTTATTCACTTAGGAGAGTGACTTTGGAATTTCATAGACGTGTACAGAACATTATTTTTTCAGAGCTGAAGTAATATCAGAAAAGAGGGTGAAGCGATGGGCTATTGTAATGGAGGAACTGGTGTCAGATCCAACAGGTAAAAATATTATGTCTCTTAATATGTGGGGCATATTTATGAGTCACAATAGAATGCTATGTAGTGTACTAAACATAACATTTCTTTGCCACACCATTTCAATTCCTTGTGCCCAGCGGTACAAAACAAGTTGTATTAATTGCCCTTCGTATATATTACGTTTTGTTACATACAGTAAGAAACACATTATATCACTAAGTTTTATCATATTAGGCATGATGAAGAGTTATGTTGGATTATTTAGAAGTCTTTTAGGTTCATTCAAGTACTTTTTTTTTTGACAGAGGCCATCCCGTTGTGTAGTAACAAATTATATAATGTATTATATTCCATCTATACACAATTATATATCAGTACAATGATATTTACATACACATACTCAGATCACATTAATGTGACCTGGTGTATATATATATATATATAAATATATATATATATATCATTGTTTAAGTATGCCTAACATTTTTATAGTAAAACTGATACAGTTACATTGCTAATCTTCTTCATTTCCAATTCAGGTGAGTCTGAAAAAAAGGAAAGTAACTGAACTGATACTTTGTGTCTTAACTGAGAGTTTTTGTGGCTTTCTTTGGTTTATCCAGAAAATATTCAGGTAGTACCTTAAAATATATCACCATTTGCAATCATAAACACGTTGGAGACTAAAGAAATGAAGTAGTTGAGTTATAATTGTTAAGCAATTTAAGTAATGAATGTTAGTTCTATGCCCAGTGCCTGTGCTGGCTTTAGGTATGACTGGGCTGAGCTGTTGCTTAGGTTGTTGATCAGAAAAGGGAGTCAAAACTCTCTTTTTGTGTCTCATAAAAATTATTTTACTTTTTGGCTAAATTTGTGACTTAGAGGGTATGCTGTTAATCCTCTTTATGTTAGCACAAAATGCACATTTTTTAAGAGATTAAATGCTGCGATTAGTGTATGAAGATCTTGATGATTCCTTGTGTGAATGTGCCATATAGTTGAATTTGTCAAGAAGATATTCTAGGTTATTGAAAGCGAAATTCATAAAGGAAAATGCATATTCACAGGAAAAAGATAAAGTTTATAGTTTTTCAAACAGACTTCTGCATTACATTCTAGGTTTAGTACAAGACGTGGCTGTGGTAATTTTATGAGATTTCAAATTCTCACAGCAGTGTTGATGAAGATTCAAGTCTTCTGGGATGTTCTGCCATGTCGGCTGGTAGAAGTGGAGGTGTTATATTCTGTTGAAATGTCAGTAACTATTTACCACTTGGCATGTAACATTGTAGAAGACTACAATCTCTAAGGATTTTCTTTTTCAAAGCAGTCAACAGTAAGCCATTTACTCATATGAGTACAGACATTATCAACATTCTTACTAGTAATTGTGACATTAGTGTCATCAGTGAATATTATGGATACTAACAACATATTTCTTTGTGGAGGAAGGTCACTTCTGTCTGCTATAAAGCCAAAGACAGTGTTAGGACTGACTCTTGAGGAATTACCACATTTTCCTGTTTCCTATTTTAAGAATAAATCTTGAGCTACTTCTTCATCACATGATTTTATTACATCATTTATTTTTATCACTGAAAGACAGACCCTGAACTCATTCACAAATATTATTTCCATAACAATATTTCATAATTTCAAGAGTAAAAGTTTTTGCCAGTCACAGATTATTCCTTTCCTCCAATGTACATTCTTTGGATAATTGCTTTTGACTGTTGGCTGAAATGCAATCCTGTAAGTGGTTATGTCTTTCCTAAAGCCCATTTGTTTTTATTATATATAAATGAGTTACCTTTAAACATCCAGAATGCATAATTGGCCCTCTGTGCTGATGATATTAAAATATGTATTCTAGACAAAAATGTTGATGCTGTACAGGAAAGGCTAAATAGGTTTATGAAACAATTTAAAACGTGGTTCTCAAATAACAGCCTTCCCATTAATACCGATACAACCAGAGCAATGTTATTTCACTCTAACAAAACTAGTAATTTAATAAAGCCTAAGATAGTTTATAATAATGCTGAAATTAATTGTGCATCTAAAACAAATTTCTTAGGAACTGATATTTCAAACAATCTAAAATGGAATACCCACAATCAGGTTTTGTGCTCAAAGTTAAACAACATATTTTATATGATTGCTTCACTAGAGAGACTTAATATTATTTATGTTAAGAAATATTATTTTGCAAAATTATAGTCTTTAATAAAGTATGGGGTGGGGAAATTGAGAGTGTAAAGGTATAAAAATACACAAAAGGGTACTTCATTCAATTAAATGACTTAACAATAGAGAGTCTTGTTCGTAAATCTTTAAAGAGTTAAAGATTCTCACAGTGACTGTGTTATATATCTTTGAGATGTTGTGCTACGTTAAAAAAAAAAGTTTATTTATGGAGGAATTTAAACATGAATGAATATGATAAAAGAAGAAGCTGTAATTTCCATGTTCTAAGTTAAAATACTTCAGTCTTTAAGAAGGGTGTGATAAATATGGGAATTAGGTTGTACAACAAGATGCCAATTAAAATAAAGCAATTGGGAAGTTTTAGGGATTTTAAACAAAAATTAAAGTTATTTTTACTGGATCTTCCTTTTGATACATTAAACGAGCTTTTATGTTTGAAGAAAACAGTAGAATCTATAATTAATAACATAAATAAAATAAGATGAATATAGAATTTCTATTTTATTGTAAAAATTACTACTTTGTAATTAGATTAGTTTATATTAATCAGATTAAATGTTCACATTTGTTTTGTTGAACGATGATTCTTATAGGTTATGTTGACTGGAATGTATGTAATTCTTCATAACATGTTTGTGAATATGTTTTTCTCTTTTATCTTATGCTTCGATTGACTTGTCCAAGTGTTACACATGTAGCAAATGGATGATAAAATAAATGAAATGAAATTGCTCCGGGGCTAATATACATCCTGTTACAAAGACCAGTTAGTTATAATAATTAAGAAAGAGAAATACATTTTGTTCTGTGCACCAAACTAGACCCAATAAACATACTCTTGGAAAGTTGGTTATGTATTGAATATAACCCATTTCGACAGAAGAACAATGAATATACAGAGTCATATAAACATTTTTTTCACTCCTCTAGTTTGTAGAAATATATGAAAATCTTTGTTATTTTCATTTTGTAACAAAAAAATATAAATGAGCTTATATCATGTAAATATAAATAAGATAGGCAATGTACATATAACATTATAGCACGTTTACCTAATCATTGTTTTCATTGAAATGCAAAAATGGCTTTGCATTGTTGAGATCCTGAATCATAGTTAATGATATGAAACATGGCATGTACCAAATTTTCATCCAATTTTAGTCAAATTTATGTTTTCTTGACGAATTTTTCATAGAGTCTCCAATGTTAAATTTGACACAAATCTATCCAGTGACAGCCTAATTGATACATGCAGACAAATGGATGGCTGGATGGATGGGCGGACAGATAGACCATCAGACATGGCTAAGCTAACAGGCACTTTTCATGACTGTGCAAATGTGCCTAAAATGATGAGTTTATTAAAGCTGTAATAAAGAAATTATATAATCTACTTCGACAAGGTTTGAAATAAATAATTACTGTGGTGGTGAATTACAAAAATGAAAAGGATGGGTCAGAGAAATAAACATACACCATGTTTCTTCAATGAGTTCAGTGGTGTGAATGAGCAGTTTGTCTTTAAATTCAGCACACCTCTTTGCCATTTGCAAACACTTTTCTCTGGTCATATTGATGAGGATCTGTTTTCTGTTTCCATATAGGACTGAAGGAATTCACGGCCTATTTGAGCAAGGAATATAGTCATGAGAATATTAGGTTTTGGATGGCAGTGAATGACTTGAGGCGAAGTTCACAGTCCCAGATTCATCGCAAAGTGAGGGAAATTTTTGAGTAAGTTTTCATAGAGATTGGAGTTACAAATTAATGCAGTGTATTTTAGCATAAAGCAAATTTAAGTGCTTCATGGCCTGAATAAATCGCTTTTTCATGCAAATTTACAGTTAATGATATATGCTGAAGATAATAGCCATCATGATTACTACTCTATAGGATATTTCCAACACTAATTTCTTTGTACGAAATCATGCATATTTCTTTAACTAGTCCCTGCACACAGGCATCTACTGGAGTTACAAGATCTGGAACATGCAAATAATAACATTTCATTCTTGTGAAATTCAAGCCTTGTCAAAACAAAGAAACAGAACACCTACAGTGACAATATTTACAGATATATTGGTTTCACTTCCTTCTCAGTTAAACCATTAATGACAACAAGGAACCATAAAAATGGCAAATATTAAAGTACTGGTATGTGTTCTGCATATAAGGATTCACAAATGCCATCATGTTTTGGTCTGCTTTATATTGGATGAAGCCTCCTGGGCATGAAGTGGACCACCTACACTGTCTAGTGCAAAAATTCAGTGAGTGGAGCTGTATCTCCCACCATGTATCTGTCTTGCATAGGGACAGCTTTCCCTTTACCATATATCAGCCCCAAGTACACATATGTGTATGAGTGTGAGTGTCAACTTATTTCAGTTAAATCTGTGCTTGTATCTGTGACACTACTTTCTTTCTTTTTGTGGAATTTCTCAAAACTAAAACGTGATATTACGGCATTCTGTACATTTGGAAGAATGACTGTATAACTTAATTTTCTACACTATAAAACTGCTTTGTTCATAATAGTTAAAAGTTTAAAAGTTGCAAAACTTTGGTTGCAGTGAATTCCTGGCCCCAGGTGCACCGTGTGAAATCAACATTGATGGGAAAACAATGGAACGAGTACACCAAGAACTGCGCACACCAACACGATTCACATTCGACTCGGCAGCAGAGCATGTATATACACTCTTGCTTAAAAAAGATTGCTACCCACGTTTCATTCGCTCTGAGCATTACAAGAACCTTCTAGCTGCAGGAGTACAACCTTCCCAGAAGAAAAGGTTTGTTTTTGTTTTTTAGTTTTAGTTGAAACAACTGAAGAATTTATTTCATTCTTTCAGGATACTGTGTATAGAAAATTCAGTAGTAAAAAGTATAGTAGATAATGTATTTTAGCTTAATAGTTATAGGCAGATTAACTCTTTAATTGCTATTAAAAAATACACAATCAAGGAGGAAGGGTAACAGAATTAGTTGTGATAAGTTATATTGTTACTGTTGGTGGTTTTCACCTGTCTAACTTCAAAGTTACTGTTCATTGTAAACCATTTTTCTTTTATCAGGAAGGGACTACATGCTGGTCTCTAAAAGGTATTGGCAAATGACCTAGCATACCATATGCTGGTCACTGTGTGTATACTTGGTGGCAGTTTAAATGTTCATGTTAATCCAGAAAAAATCCTGGCTCT
>Ga0123353_10008581_pt1 | contig 13982 bp, 10 predicted proteins | sample TergutLab28metaG_3_FD_92763 | JGI IMG/M metagenome (GOLD analysis project Ga0123353, IMG submission 92763) | Labiotermes labralis P3 segment gut microbial communities from Petit-Saut dam, French Guiana - Lab288 P3 | ecosystem: Host-associated > Arthropoda: Insects > Digestive system > Gut ... | reverse complement strand
GGAACTTCTTCCATGTCCGATAAAGAGTAAGGATATACAAAAACGCCAAGCTGCAGTGATGTAATAAATACACCGACAGCAATGGCAAAAGTTATGATTAATCTAATTCTTTTTTTCTTTTTTAAACTCATATCGCTACTGCGATTATTATATTTCCATTATCTGCAACGAACCTTAATCCACTTGACTCCATAGGTATCTCAAAGCACACATAGCCGGTATCAGACCCGAATACTATATCTGTTCTCTTCATGCGTGGAATGTTAAGATTTTGGAGAAAAGTATCATTTTCCATGCGAAAAAAAACGTTCCCTTTATTATCTTCTACATAAGCGTCGTCCCACGAAAAAACAGCTTTGCCTGTACCTATTTTCTCAATCGTCAAATGCAGCAAGAGAAATACATTCCCCGATCCCGGCACGATCTGGGCTTCTGTTTCCTGCAAGTCTCCGCTATAGGTAAGAGCTGCGATCGACGCTGTCAGACTTTCAGCTATCTCGGCTTCTATAAATTCTACACGCCACATGTCAGATTGCTTTACAACTACATTATCTGCGTCTTGGGTCTCTTGTGCACAGGATACTAAGAGTATCGTTATTGATAATACTAGTAATATAATTCTCTTCATTGTATTTTCCACTCCGGTACTATATTTCTAGGATGCACGCCTATCTGCAAATCGTTAGCTGTGAAAGTGTATAGCGGAAGCCGCTCTAGGCGATAAGTGCTAAACGCGCCAGCACTATCATTACTAGTTGCATATGCCTCCCATAATATATCACCATTTCTGTTCACCTCCAGAAAGCTGGCGTTTATTACGGTGTCAAGAGGGTTTCGCCTATCAAAAGTGCCCAAAAGATTTCCATTCTCAAGTAAGTCCGCATCTCCTGCAAGGAATGCAAAATAATCTTCGCCTAATACTTTCCCAAACTCCCACAATTGCTCGATCGTTTTTGTTTTTTCGTTGATTCTATAGTGAACCATCCTGGAATAACATCCCGGTGTGATAGTTTCACTGTCAGTAAGACGGCCAAACCCATTATCGAATAATAGTATATCTATAGTATCCGGATCGTTATCATAGTCCGGAAGGATTTCTGGAGCGTGTTGGCTGTATGGCCATTCGAAATCGACACCGATTGGAGTAAGAAGGAAGTCATGAAAAATAGGCTCCCATCCTTCATGATTTGAAAGTATCCAATCTATCTCACCTTCAGGCCATGACATTTTTACAACTGCCGCCTGGTCCCGACCGGATATAATTACCTTTCCTTCTCTATAAACTGTAGCGTTATGGTGAAACCAATCTTCATTATCGTATAATGGGGCCGCGTTTGATCGTGTTTGTTGTAAAATTGTTTTTAAATCAAACGTATTTACAATTTCTCCGCTCTGCGCATCAATTTCATATAAGAAATCCTGCGTTGTTTCTCCTCTGCTGCCGCTAATAATTAAATTCTTGTCATCAATAGCAATGATATCATGATGCGCTCCATACGGAGAATAATAGACATTAAAAATTTTCCCCAAAGGATTTATTATATAAAACAATATATCCCCTTCGAAAGTGGAGCCCTGCGATATTATCATGTTTCCGTTATAATTAAACAATGTTTGCCGATTTAATTTAAAATCGTTGAGAAACCACCTATAATCTCCGTTAACGTCAAATGCCGTTTTTTGTGTGTATGTAAAATTCATACCCGGCTGGTATTTATCATTTTGCTTTAAATCAACTGAGATGATATTCATCGCCAATTCCGGAGGAAGCGGTTCTGTCCTGATCTCGAGTGTTTTTTTATAGGCGTCGCCGTTTATTGTTCTCGCGGTAATTTCGACATTATTGGATTCGTTGGGATATAATCCATAAATCGGTATGAAGTGTTCTGTATTGAACCCATCGAAGGTGAAATCTATTTCAGCCAACTTGGTCTTCCCTGATATATGTACCGAAATATTCATCGGCTCGTCACTCGTAAACAATACAAGCGCAGTAAGAGGTGAAATATTATACGGATCAACGATGACGAGAGGATCATCAAAAGAGTGTTCTCCGCCATTAAGTTCCGCCAGCAAACTGTCATCGATTTGTGCTTGTTTTTCGACCAGTACAAGCATTTCGCTGATTATACTTTCAGGCGCATCACTCATTTCTTGATAGTTCCCTGGCTCTTGCTTAGACACAAGTCCAGGTAGAGAAATCAGTTCAAACTTAAGCAATACAAGCATGCCGATAAATAATATAAGTAAAATGATCGGAACGATTGCGAAAATCCGATAAATCGCTGTGTTCCTGCCTGTAATGGTTTGCTTCAAACCTGTAATCATAAATGTAAGCGCAAACGCAAAAATAATAGAGATACCCATATATTTCAAATAAAAGCTTGGCCGTAATATAGCACCATCACTAAGCCACTCGATTCCGGTATAACCCCACAGCCATATAGTTAAAAACGTGAGGCCGTTGATCACAACAGCAAATCCCAAAATGACAATGATGAAACGGAATAGAGTCAAGGGTAAATGATTTATTTTGTTGTACAATAAGGCAGCGACAATCGCGGGCGCGATAAACATAATAAGCTGCGGCATTAAAATCTCCTCATTATTGTACTGCAAACCCTATTGTTTATAATACCACCGATACCAGTCGACAAACTTTTTCACACCCTCACTAATGCTGGTTTCCGGTTTGTACCCGATAGTCCTATAAAGCTTACCTGTGTCAGCGTGTGTTACAGGAACATCGCCGGGCTGCATCGGGAGTAATTCAATCTTTGCTTTTTTCCCAAGAGTCGATTCAAGTTCCTGTACTAACCGGGTCAATGTTACCGACTGCCCAAAGCCTATATTATAGAGTTCGTGCGAAGATATTTCGGCCGGCATATGCGGCAATAACTTAACAATTCCTTTCGCGATATCTCCAACATATGTAAAGTCCCGCGCCATATTGCCGTAATTATATAGTTCGATGGCAGAGCCGTTCAAGATTCGCTTCGTGAACAAAAACAACGCCATATCGGGTCGGCTCCATTCCCCATAGGCAGTAAAAAACCTGAGCCCGCTGATTCTGATCCCGTTTTGATACGCATAGATATCAGCCATCGCTTCGTTCATCTTTTTTGTAGCGCCATACAGTGACACCGGTGCGTCTGCGACGTCCGTTTCAACAAACGGCATCTTTTTATTCACACCGTAAACACTCGATGAAGAAGCGTACAGCAAATGTTTAGGCGGATTTTTTTTGCAGCACTCAAGGATATTCAAAAATCCTGTTATATTACTGTCAATGTATAGTTGCGGGTTTTCGCGTGAATATCGTACACCCGCTTGAGCGGCAAGATGTATCACGACATCAAAGTTTTCCTGCCTGAACAAAGCGTCTAAACTATTTAGATCTCCTATATCCATCTTAATGAAATTAAGCCCGTTATATACTTTACTATCTGTCGGATAATCATATTCAGTATCCTTATGCTCAATTCCTAAAACCGACAGACGCCCTCTTTTTATTTCCGGATCATAGTATTCATTCAAATTGTCAATACCGATTACATTAACGCATCCGTATTCATTGAGTAGTGTCTTTGCAATGTGAAAACCTATAAACCCTGCTATTCCCGTAATAAGTATGTTCCACTTTGACATAATATCTTCCACTATCGCACTTATCCTCTGCTCCGTATTTTTTTATTAAGATAATACTTCAAATGCTTTTTTATAGAAATATTTTTATATATATTTTCCTCTATGCAATATAATTCGTTTTCAAGCATTCTTATTCTTTTTGCTTGGAGCTTTTCGTGTATATCAAGCTCAATAATAGTTTTCTGGTTTAGTTTTCTCTCATAATAGATAAACCCTTCCATATCCATAGTCAGCATTGCCTTAAAGCGCTCATACATTTTAGGATCATAAAAATACTCAGGATCATCGTATTTTTCTATAAGTGATTCAATCCAATGTTCACGAATCTCATTAAAACATGATCGAAAATCGTCTATATCATTTATATTGTCAAGCAGATATAAAACTTGGTATGCGACGTGATTGGTGAAGTCTTTTTCCAAATGAAGATTATTATTTACAATTTCTTCTTTTATTGCGACTAATACATTATATAAGTAGCGCCAATATTTTCCTCTGTTTCCGGATAGAGCTTTTGGGTTTCCGGTACGGTAATGCACAAGAACTTCGGGAAGAGCTATTATTCGGTTAGCATTTATTAGGGCTTTATAAGTAAAATGCATATCGCATGTAATAGGAAGCTCCTGAAAAAAGATATTTTTCTCTTGAATATACGTCCTGCGCCAAAGTTTATTCCAAACCGCAGGATTCGTAATTATAAAAAAACCTTCTTCGATGTCAGAACAATCAAAACACCGATTTGCGGGTACTAATCTTGCATCAAAACCATAGTCGCCAAAAAATCTGTTTTGTGAATCTATCCTATCAAATCTGAATATGCAAATATCGGCAGCATTCTTTGTACTACACTCATAGGTTTTGGCTAATACCTCCAATTCGAAAAAATCATCCGCGTCTAAAAATGCAATATATTCACCGCGCGCAGCTTCAAGGCCGCGATTATTTGCGGCACCTGCCCCCGCGTTTTCCTGAGTAATAATAGAAATCCTGCTATCTCTATCACGAAATTCTTTCAGGATAGATAGACTTTTATCGGTAGAACCGTCATCTATACAAATGATCTCGATCTCTTTCAATGTCTGACGAATAACTGATTCGATACAAGTTTCTAGCCATTCCTCTGCATTGTATACTGGAATTATTACAGATACTTTTATTTCTTGCATTCCTAACCTTTCCTTTTATTGTATATTCCCTCTTAAAGCCTGACGCAACAATCTATAGAGCTTTATTAGTAACCTTTATATCATTTTCTGATCAGATAGCAAAATATTAATATCATTCTCTCCCAAACAAATCCCTCGTATAGACTTTCTCCCCAACATCCTCAAGCTCATCCTCCATGCGGTTCGTGATGATGATGTCGCTCACCTTCTTGAATTCGTCTAAAGACCGCAGCACGAAGCCGTTTAAAAAGGTGTCTTAAGTTTCGTGTCTTTCGGAAGGCAGTAATCGTCGTAGCCGAACGATGGATTGTTATATTGCGCGCCACCCTTAACTATGTGGCGCCCTACACAGATAGAAATCTGCGTCGAAAGTTTTAGCGCAAAGGCCGTCTTTAACCTCCCGATCCCCAATAACGATCTTTTCGCCCGATGCGACCGAATAATCATACGCAATCACCGAAAGACCTTTTGGTGAAGGCTTCAGTGCTCCAATAATAGAATCTTTCGAACAATAGACTCCGTCAACCACTAATCCGACTGCCTCTGTTTTCTCAGCCGCCGGATAATCGGAAAAAATGACACCCTTTAACCCATTTTGCCGCAAGTCATCCAAGTTCTTTATCCAAACAAGACGTTATATATGCCCGAACATGACTTCATACACTATCCACCAGTAGGATTTGTCGGTACTTCCATCTATAATATCTTGAAAATCGATATGGTTCAGGCTAATTAGCAAATTGATAGTTTCCTATGACTTCCAAATTCGTCCATTCATTTCCGTCAAGTGATACAGAAATAGTCAGATATAACGGGTGCTCTCTGGGATTCGAGCTCAGAACTATCTGATGTCTATATAATATCTGAAAACATTTTCACTTAGTATGAGTCTATTACGCGGCAAGATTTGAGAATAGTATTTATTCACATATGCATATGATCTCCAACTACGGTTAATAAGTCTTCCGTTGTTCTTTTTAAGTGCTTTATAAGTTTTCCTCAAACATTTTTATGATAAAAGGATATGAATAACGTTATCTAGCATTTCAAATGACATGATGTATAATTAGAACATGGGAGAAGTTAATAAAGTCTTTTTTAAAGAGTATGGAGATGAAAGGGGTAATCTCGTCGTCGTTGAAGGCGAAATTGATATACCGTTTACAATAAAAAGGCTATTTTATATATTTAACTCAGATTCTGAAGTCGTTCGTGGTCAGCACGCTAATAGAAAATCTGAATTTATTCTAATTAATATAGCTGGAAGCTGCAAAATAAAGGTGATAGGCAGTGATGAGGAAGAACAGATCTTTGTATTAGATCAACCTCACGAAGGGCTCTACCTACCGACGATGGTATGGAAGGATATGTATGATTTTTCGCCCGACTCTCTTCTGCTTGTCCTTTCAAATGAGCACTATGAACCTGATGAATATATAAGAAATTACACGGATTTTATTAACGAGGTAAGACATGAGTAAAAAGTTGTCAATAGTCATACCTGTATTTTTCAACGCAGAAAACCTGCCTTTGCTTTATTCTGAGATAAATGATGTCGTGATAAAAAAAATAAAAACGGAAGTAGAGATAATATTTATTGATGATGGTTCAGGAGACAATAGTTGGGAATGTCTATGCGAACTCACTGCAATCCATCCCGAGATAAAAGCGTATCGCCTTTCAAAAAATTTTGGTTCACACGCAGCTATTCTATGCGGTCTTTCAAAAGCGACAGGAGACTGCGCTGTAGTAAAAACTGCAGACTCTCAAGAGCCGTGTGAGATGATAGTCGCTATGCTTGAAAAATGGGAAAACGGAGCAAATGTTGTTTTGGCAGTGAGAGAAGGAAGAGACGACTCGCCCGGCAATTCTGCCTTCGCAAATTTCTACTACTGGTTTATATCTAAGACCGCATTACCGACTATGCCAAAAGGAGGATTTGATACTTATTTGATCGACCGTAAAGTTATACAGGCGCTTGAACTTATGGACGAGAAGAACAGCGCTCTAACAGGACAAATTCTTTGGAGTGGCTTTAAAACAGAAAAAATCTTTTATCAGCGCTTGGCCAGAACTTCAGGAAAAAGCAGATGGACTATAAAAAAGAAAATACGGCTGTTCATGGACTCTATTTTTAGTTTCACCTCGCTTCCGATTACTATTGTCTCAGTGCTTGGAGGACTATCCATAGTCGGAGCTTTCATCTGGGCAATTATAGCATTCGTATCAAGAATCCGAGGAGATGTAGCAATTGAAGGATGGACGGCATCTTTCATATTTAGTCTATTCAGCTTCGGAGTATTAATGCTGACACTTGGACTTCTAGGGGGTTATCTTTGGCGCACCTTTGATGCTAGCAGAAACAGGCCGATTTATATAATCGAAGAATCCACGAGTGATCCAGATGAAAAAAAATGATTATTAAAGCTAACGATCTTAACAGACAATATGAACTCTATAAAGATGAGTATGAAAAAGCTGCGCTTCGGACTCTTCGTAGTGGTTGGTTTATATTAGGCAATGAACTTATGGCATTTGAAGAAGAGTTCGCAGATTATACGGGCTCATCGAATTGTATTGGTGTTGCAAGCGGTCTTGACGCGCTTGTTTTAGGATTTCGTTTACTTGGCGTTGGAAGTGGCGATGAAGTCATCGTTGCATCCAACGCTTATATTGCATGTGTTATGGGAATAACACTAAACGGAGGAAAACCTGTTTTTGTTGAGCCGGATGAAAGTTTTAATATAGATCCGGACATAATTGAATCCGCTATAACGAAAAAAACAAAAGCTATACTTGCAGTACACTTATATGGAGCGCCATGTAATATGCAAAGAATCACATGTATTGCTGAGAAATATGATTTATTTGTCATTGAAGACTGTGCTCAGGCACATGGAACTGAATCTGATGGTAATAGAGTCGGATCCTTCGGATCAATCGGGTGTTTCAGTTTTTATCCTACAAAGACCCTCGGCAGCTTTGGTGACGGTGGCGCGATTATTACAAACAACGAAGAAATAGCTAACAACGCTAGAATTTTAAGAAACTACGGGAGTGATAAGAAATACTATTTCAGTGAAATCGGGATGAATAGCCGACTGGATGAAATACAAGCTGCGCTTTTAAGAGTCAAACTTTCTCACGTTGATGTTCTCATTTGCGACCATCGACGTATCGCAGCTGATTATTTATCAAAGATTAATAATCAGTTAATCACACTTCCAAAAAATGTTAGCGGGCATACTTGGCATCAGTTTGTGGTTCGAACAGATCGGCGAAATGAATTAAAAGAGTATCTCGAGCTAAACGGTATAGGCAGCGACATCCATTATCCGATACCTCCACATCTTAGCAAAGCATATCGGTTCTTAGGTTTTGCCGAGGGCGATTTCCCGTTGGCCGAAAAATATTCCCGAGAAGTTCTTAGTTTGCCAATTTTTGTTGGCATGACAGCAGAAGAACAAGATTACATTGTTGATGTTTTAAATAAATGGCGTTAAATATCAGAAATGAATAGCACGATATATCTTGAATATAATAACGTGAGAATTCGACCGCTTGAGCAACGAGATATTGAAAGCCTAAGGGTTTGGCGTAACGATACTGAAACATCGAAGTATCTAACGGCGCATAATAATATAACACGTGAAATGCAAGAAAAATGGTATCGTGATTATTTATCCGATGAAAGTCTATTTATCTGGGCAATTAGTTCTATTACTGAGGTAGAAAACCTTGTTGGTAGCGCTGCTCTATATAATTTTAGAAATAAAACTTGCGAACAAGGGAAAATCATGATCGCTCCAAAATATAGCAGAAGAGGATTTGGCAAAACCGCATTAATTATGATCGCCCATATCGGTTTTTCGATAATGAACGTTGTCGAAATAGATGCAAGAGTGAATGCGAACAATATAGCATCGCTTCAATTGTTTAAAAGTATCGGATACATCGTCCATGGCGATCAAAAGTTCAATAATAATGATGATAACGAATCCTATCTGATTATTACAAAAGAAGCGTTTTATAGACATAACCAGCTTGTTTTTGATTTTAATCTTATTAGCGAGAAGAAACATAATTATGAGTCTGAATAGTATAGAAGACAAATCGATTGGCATCATCTCGCTTTGTAATAGAATTAATGAGCATGTAATTATTCGTTACTTAGTTTATTTTGTCACTATCGTATTGCTTTATTTAACCGTTATCGCCTTTGTTTTTCCTGGCAATTTCGCTATTTTTGTGCCACATCACTCAGATATTCTCGACTATCCATATGATATTAACGGATTAGGGATTAATGTCTTCTCTCAAGGATCTCGACCGATCGGACTTATTTTAACATGGCTATTTGGTATTATTGTCGGATACAAAGGGGTTATGCTCTCTGGAATAATCATAACGTTTTGCAGTATGTTGTTGGTAATCTACTGCGTTGAAAAAGAGCTTAAAGAAAAACTTTGGTTTGGCGCTATTGTATTCTACATACTATTTGTTTTTACATCTTCTAGTTTTTATTTGAACTATACGTTTGATATTTACAATGTTTACGCTCTTTTCTTTAGCTTGTTAACAATAGCATTATGGTATAGAACCTTATCTAAATCGTCAATCTGGCATTATCCGATTGTATTTGCTCTTGGATTGTCTAGTTTTCTATGTAAGGAAACTTATATTATTACCTTATGCTTTTTCTTTTTTATTAAAATTTTCTTGGAAAGAGATGCTTTACGAAAAAGAGCTTTTTGGTTTTTCGCCCTCTGTGTATTATCAGCAGGCGTAGCGTTTTTGCAAATTCGAATTGCGAATAATGCTTTTTCGTCGATGCAAATACAAGATATTTCACATCCTTATTACACTTCTTTCTCTCCAGGTAATTTGTTAAAGACAGGTGTTTTTTATATACAGGCATTCGACAACCCATTTGTGATTGCTGTTATTATTATCGCGGCCATACTGCTAATCGTACGTAATAAGCAAAAATCTATTGGTTTATTATTATTCTCTTTATCCGGTTTATTTGCTTATCTTCCTTATATGGTTTTGCCGAACCACTTAGTACCACACTACTTTTTCGTAGCGTATATTGTTTCCTTTTCAATTATTCTTTCAATACAACCGAAAAAAATTAATAAGGGATTGTTAATTGATAAGAGACGTGCTTCTGCTATTATATTTTTTATTCTGACTTTTCTTTCTATTATGAATATATTACTTTCTAATACTTCAAGCGGACTAAACCGGTTCAATCATTCGCGTTGGTGGATTGCAAATGAATCAGCAATGTACATTACTTTAAATACTGCCCGTGATATTAATGCCGCTCTCCAACCGGGAGACATAGTATTAGTAGTCGGTATCGAACCATTTGTTGAAACAGCATTTCGTGCAGGCAGTTCAGAAAAAATGTTCCGTTCTGATGTGCATTTTTTTGTTGTAACAGACTTTCCAATGTGGGCTGGTCCAATATCAAAAAATGTAACATACATTGCTTCTGATGAAACTAAGGAAATTGCATATTCTGTAGTTATTGATTATTCGAACAATTCTGTAGAAATAACAAGACATGGGAGTGTAAAATAATACGTGTTCGGTCCGGCTCATTGTTTATTGTGTTCTAAGAATAATAAAGGATTTTTCTTATGAAACAAAAATTAAGAACATTTTGCTGTAAAAAAGGCTACCAGCCCAATTTAAATCCTGTTTATTTTATTGATAATGTTCCTGATATAGTATATCAGCCCGATGTATATAATTTGGCATACTTCATTGCAGATCGATTATCTTGTGAATATATAATTGATGTCGGATGCGGTAATGGGTTAAAGCTGCAAAAATTTCAAAACAGATTTAAAATAATAGCCATAGATAACGGTATTAATGAATCAATAATAAAGCAAAACATTGATTTATATAAATATATTGATATAAATCTTGAAGAAGGGCTCCCCTATCTGGATGAAGAATGGATTTCGGATTCAGTTATTATTGTTTCAAATGTCCTAGAACACTTACTTGATCCAGATACCTTACTGCTTAATCTTTCAGATATTTCAAATAGATGTCATGCCCTAATAATATCAACGCCTGAAAGAGACTTGCTTTATGGTGCAAATCAAATTGGTCCGCCAAGCGATAACAGGCGAGTACGTGAATGGAATGAAGTAGAATTCAGAGCCCTTTTAAAAGCATATTCTTTCCCCGAATACATGATTGGGCTAACAATTAATAACGACAAAAGCCAGGAAAAAAACAACCAAATTATATTATTAGGGAAGATTGTATATAAGGATGTTAGGGAGAAAAAGAGAGTTTTAACTATTATCAATTGTTACAATGAGGAAGATTTTATTGGGATAACAATCGACCATCTATTAAACCAAGGTGTCGACATTCATATTTCAGATAACTGGTCGACCGATAGATCTTTTGAGATTATCTGTAGGTATGCAAGCAAATATCCTGAAAGGATAACCTTTGAAAGATTCCCCGCGGAACCCTCAGAATATTTCGAATGGGAGTTGTTATTAAGGCATTCGGAGGAAATCGCACAAAACAAGTTATATGATTGGTATATTCTCTATGATGTTGATGAAATACGAGAAAGTCCTTGGTACGGTACAAATTTAGTTGATGCGATTTCTTTCGTAGACTCTTTAGACTACAATGCGATAGAGTTTATGGTATTGGACTTTCGCCCAACACTATCTTCAGTGTCAAACGAAAATATTCTTGAAGGAATAAACTTTTTTTGGTTTCGTAGTACTCTAAACAATTTGCAACTAAAAGCATGGAAAAGTACTGAAGATATTAATATTTCGTCATCCGGAGGGCACACTGCGACATATCCAAATAGAAAAGTTTTTCCATTGAGATTTATAATGCGTCATTATCCTATTCGAAGCCATGAACATGGGATAAAAAAAATATATGGAGACCGCCTTGGGAGGTTTAGCCCTAAAGAAAAAGATATGGGTTGGCATAACCAATATGACCGGTTTGAGAATAAAATAACATCTTTCCTTTGGGATAAAGCAGGTTTGATAGAATGGGATCCAATTGATGTACGATTCAAATATTTTGTCGAGATTATTTCCGGTAATAATGTTGAATTAAACCCAATCATTCTTGCAAACTATGAATCTCTTGTTGATGAATACAAAACGCTTAGAAATAGTCATCAAAGTATGCAGGAGAGTTATGAATCTCTAGCCCAAGAATATGATTATTTAGCTAAAAGATATAATGATATTAATAATAGTAACTCATGGAAAATAACAAGGCCTCTTCGATTTATATCTAAGTTTACTAAAACAATAATGAAAAGGTAATCCTTGGTAGTGTTATGAAATCTCTGTTGTTTGTCTAACTTGTAAGGGCTTACACGTCATTCTGGTTTTCTACTTATGTAGCAACCTAGTAATTCTTCGTAAAGGCGCGGTGAGTTTCCATGATCTGGAATGATGAAGCCTCGATAATTCCATAGTTAATTCGTCTTTATCATTACGGAGTGTTTCTATTTCTATGTTCATTATTTCTGAATCAGATAATAGTTTTAGCAAGGCATATACTTCAAAGAACCCAACGCCTTTTTCTTCAATATTTATTGTGATGCAAGGATCAATTGTTAGAAAAATAATTTCGTTTTCTTTTTCAATTCCATTGTGAGTAAAGTCAAGCTCAACATATTCGTTGTCTATTAAAAATGAAATATCTTTATTGATAATCGTACAAGGTTGATAACAAACATGCCAGATAATTTGTCTGCATTTTTCCGGAACTTTTATCACCTGGTATATGGGGTTGTCGCTATCAAATAGACCTGACGTGATAATAAGATCGCCAGTATCTATTGGCTGTCCGCAATCAAATTCCCAACCACAATTTGCTCTTTTTGTATCTTTATTCACAATGAATTTTTTATTCCGGCTTGACAATGGTTTTTCGATACCTCTAACTTCGAGGATCGCTTCATACCTATCTTTATCTGACAGTTTAATAAAATCTTGATTAAGCCCCATATAGTCAAGATAATAATTGAAATGATAAAGGTATAAATCAATCTCTTTGGGTTTGCTCATTCTATATTTAAGATAATCAATATTCCAAAAAAGCTCTCTGGGCACAAAAAACCCAAACATGATAAATGATAGCATCTCATCATTCGGTATCATATCATCAAGAGTTTCAATGTTTGTATTTGTCATGAATGGGTATTGTGAAAACCCGAGATCGTATGATGGCCTATTAAACAAAGCAGCATCGAAAGCAACATTAGAACCGCCACACATAATACGCTTTGATTGAACAATAAAATCGAATAAACCAGTATTATGTACATCTATCTTGCCAGCAATAGCTTGACTTACTTCTCCGTAATTAAATGCGAAACGTGGTCTAAATATGATGTTTCCTTCTCCAAAACGTCTTATTGCTCGATTGATCATCTCCACATCCCGAATCTTATTATATAGAAATGAAGGTTGAATCGGATCCCCTTTACCTACAATACCCATTTCATAAAAAGGATCGACATTTTCAGTTTCTAAGTACTCAGCATCGTTATGATTTATAAATGATGCAAGAATCTCTTTTCTTGTTATTGCTATGCAATTTTTCCTGTCCTCAGATAAAAACTTTACAAATCTGTCTGCGATTTCTGTACCTCCCATAGTACCCTTAAAATCCAGATAATAAATATTATTATTGTAGACAGGTTTTCTAATAGACGTAAATTCATAAAAGATAATTTCACAGCCTAATCGCTTAGCAATATTTCTAATAAATTTGTTCATTGTAATACTTATTAGAGCTATTGTTTTTTTATTTAATTTTTCTTGTAAATCAATGATTTTTTCATATACCAGAACTTCAATTTCAGGCCAATCATCTGTTAAAGCCGCTAAATCCGCATCGGTTTCAGAAGGATACTGAGTAATAAAACGTTTTTCCATATCTCTTGTAATTACAATAGAATGGATATCACTTGATTTAATCTTAGAAAAATCCTGGTCAGTACTAAACATAGGTATTCTTTGATTAAAATCATTATAATATTCCTGATCGTCTATTAAATCAAAATATCTTTCCTGCGCAACTATAGGGGATTCGTTTAAATATGCAAACCTTAGCATTTGAAGGAAATGCCCCGAAAGAACTTTT
>Ga0123353_10008580_pt1 | contig 13983 bp, 8 predicted proteins | sample TergutLab28metaG_3_FD_92763 | JGI IMG/M metagenome (GOLD analysis project Ga0123353, IMG submission 92763) | Labiotermes labralis P3 segment gut microbial communities from Petit-Saut dam, French Guiana - Lab288 P3 | ecosystem: Host-associated > Arthropoda: Insects > Digestive system > Gut ... | reverse complement strand
CTTCAAAGCTACGGTAATGGTGAATGTTGAGGAGGAGCGATTGGAGTATTTATTGGAAGATTATCAAGAATTGAAAAACCATTATGACATTGACTTTGTGGACTATGAAGTAGATAGCGGTGACATTTGTGCATGGATGAATCTGCATCTTGACTCGCTTAAGCAAATTATTGTTACCACAAAAAATGAAAAAGAAAGAATGTTTGCTGTATCTGACTTATATGCAGGCATACATATTCGTAACAGAGTCAATGTTCCTATTATAGTGGTTCGAGATAATGAAGCTACAGCGCCCAAACAGAAAAATGTTGATTTATTAATACATTATGTAGGTAATGATGAAGAGATTTTTACTGAAAATAAAGTGCTGAGATTAGACCACCTGCATCAAGCAAAAGCAATACACCAATTCTATAATCAATTGAAACCGTTTGCGAGACGTATTACTTGGGAGCAGCTTTCTAACATAAAAAAGAAATCGAATATTGCTGCATCGGAATCGCTTTATGCAAAATTAAAATTGATGGGCAAAACGATTGAAGGGATCAGAAAAATGTCGGAAATAGAGTTTCAATTATTTTTGCAAGAAGACCCCGACCGGCTACGCAACTTAGCGATTGCAGAGCACTTGCGCTGGAATGCCACCTATTTTACATCCGGCTGGAAAACATGGCATCTATCTGAAATTCCGAAAGATAGTTCACATCAAAATGAATATCGAGATCTACACGCATGCTTAGTAGATTGGAATACTTTAAAAGATGTTGAAAAACATTTTGATACCCCTTTTCAAATTTATGACTACAATAATATATTAACAATAAGAATGTTGATGCTAAATAGCGCACTAAGTTCATAAAAACAGGAATAAACTTATTAACAATGAGAGTTAAGACTACATTTTTTTTCAAAACCTGCACTGCGCTATTTTTTGTATTGCTATTTTGTTTCACCAAGACAGCACAAGGACAAACGCTGTTCAGTTGTTTTAATCTTGAAAAAATAAAAAAACTATATGTCTCTACTTTTTTAGAAATCAATTTCACGCTTTTAAATGAAAATTGGGAAATTGTTGCAAATACTACTCGAACACCTTTTGTTTTTGGTATTGATACTTTGATGTATGACAATTTTTCACATTGGAAATATAAATTGTCTGTAGATAACTGGGCTGTGTCGCTATATAGAAAAAAAGGGATTGATCCTATATTCGTATATCAAACTTCAAGAACCTGTTATGAAACCATAGAATCGGAACTGCTAAAGAAACGTTTCACATCTCAGAAAATAATGGAAGATAGTGTGCTGCGTTTCAGTGTTTTTCATATAAAACAAGGAATTGATATAATTTTCATACCACATAAGGGGCGACAGGCTTATACCATAACCGTATGCAACTATACACAAGTAGATTCTTTGATAAAAGTACAAATTGAAGAAAGAAAAGAATATATAAAACTCCTGCAAGAACAACATCTGTTAATCCACATTGCTCTAAAACAGGCAGATTCATTAAGAAGAATTGAAGCGTATGACGCGGCTGTGCTTGTTTTGGAGCAAGTTGCAAATCAACATTTCCTTGAAAGAGAGGAATTAATTATTGAAAATCAAGAAGTGAAAAATAAAATGGATACTGTGAAAGAAGAGATCTCTCTCAAAAATTACAAATTATATATGTATCTCGCCAACAACGCTTTTACAAATAAAAATTATCCTCTATCAAAAAAATATCTGTTTATGGCTCAGCAGATTGATTCTACTTCTCAAATTGTTTCGCAAAAATTAAATGAGATTGAAAAAATTGAATCTACGGTCATTATTCGGAAAGATTCCATTTTCAATTACATGTTTTACAACAAGCCAACCTGTGATATAATTCAAATCACTATTTTCAAGAGAATTAGAAACTATTTTTTGAATATTGATGCGGGAGATATTTCTTTTACCTACACGTTACATACCGATACATTAGGGCAAAATCTCTCTATTTATCAAGTGAATCGGTTTATACTTAGTCCGACAGCCAAATTATCTTACTCCATTGACACTGAGGAAACATGGGCTTTGTTTTTAGACACATTGATCGGCAGCTACATTCCTTCGGTTCTAATAAATTATCTTTATGTAAATGCTACAACCACATTTCAGCATCAATCTTCATGGAAAACTTCATTTGTTAAAACGAAGTATGGAGGAAAAAAAATAAAATTTTCGCCATCTCATATTCCTGTTACTGAAAAAAATAGATTGTTAAGCTATTTCAAAAACAACAATTCTTTGCCCAGTGGCAGATACACAGCTGAAAAAAAGGAGCTACTCTATCAAGATTCGCTATATACTTCATTGGCTTTAAAGAAGATGTATGCAGTAGGGCCTGAGGCGATGCTCTATTCTTTGTTGTTTCCGGGTGCCGGATCAATAGCCGCTACTCAAGGCAAGAAAGGTTGGGGTACTTTTAGTGCTTGTACTATTTTTTACAGCATGGCAGGCATCGGACACTTTGTTGCGAACTCTTTGGAAAAGAAAGAACAAGAAAAAGCTGCAAATTACGTTAAATGGGCTTCTTATATTTCGCTGGGCATTGGTGGAGTAATTCATTTTACGGATATTTTTGTAGCCTTGAAACGAGGAATTGATAACTTAAACAAAACCAGAGCACTAAAAGCAAAATTAAACGAAAACCCCATCTATATTCAAGAATTTCCTCAACAAATTGAACCTTAGAAAATGAATACCTTCGATGTTTTTATTAGTTACTCCTCAAAAGACAAATCTATTGCAGATCAATTGGTAACACATATTGAAAATGCAGGTTTTGCCTGTTGGATAGCCCCAAGAGATATTGAAGGCGGCGCTGAATATAGCGAAATAATTGAAAATGCAATCTCGAATTGTAAAGTTTTTGTACTTATTTTTTCAGAAAATTCAGAAAAATCACCCTGGGTAAAAAGTGAATTAAATATCGCTTTTTCTGAAAATAAATATCTCATTCCTTATATAATAGATAGAACTCCCTTGAAAGGAACTATGCGATTGCTTTTGAATGATAAACACTGGATTACAATATGTGAAGATGAAAGCAAACAGGCAAATTTACTTATTTCAGCAATTCAAAAGTATTTTGCTGCTTTTGAGAAAAAAAGAACCGATGACTTTCAAGATAGTCCATATTATACCCGCATCGCTAAGCGACAAAAAATTAAAAAAAATCTTGTATATAGCTTGTTGTTGGGTGGAATTATTGTATTTGGAATAATTTTGTTTAGCATTTTCTATCCTCGTAGTCAGAATATGAAAAAATATTATGGTTTTATAAATGAGGCTTCTGCCATAAAAAATAGATCTATTAATGATTTTATTGAGACCAGGAATCTGCTAAATAAGGCTCAGGAATTTGAAAAAAAAATACCAATATCTCAGCGAAAAAATACCTTAGAAACATTATTTCAAGTTCAATTAAAATTAGATTCCATTTTTTATCAGAATCTTGATGCAGCGCGCATATTTGCATCTATTGAAACAGTAAATGGTGACAACCAAGCTATTGAACGTTATATCGTTGCACTGAAAATTAAAGAAGATACGGTAGTGCGTAGCGAATATGATAAAGTTTTATTAAGAAAAAGGACTTATGAATAGATTTTTTATTCTTCTATTTTTTTTGGTTTTTACAAAATATTGTTTGTTCTCACAATGTTATGAACTAACACGCAATGATGGTATTACTTTTTACAACAAAGCAAATTATACCAGAGCTATTAGTTGCTTTATGGCAGCCCAACGATGCAATGATATACCTGAAAACCATGATCTTAACAAATGGATTGCCGATTGCAATACCAAACTCAACCCGGCACAAACATCTCATAAACAACAGGAAAAATCATTACAAACAGCGCAAACAGGCACTCATCAAAAAGAATCTACAAGAAAGAATACAGCTGTTTGTTATGCTCCTATTTATAAGGCTGCATTAGTTTCTATTTACGATAATAATTTTTCCGATGCAAGAGAACTATTTATTGAAGCTCGAAATTGCGCAGACCTTCCGATAGATAACGACCTGTCACTTTGGATTAAAACCTGCGATGATCAACTCGATTTTTTAGATTGTATTAAAGAAAACTATACCCCACCCTACCTCAAGGGAAACGAATTTTATAAAAGAGGTAATTTTGAAAAAGCCAAAGAATATTATTTGCTTGCTTTTAAAAGTGAGTGTATCCCACCTGATTTAGAAATTTATGAAAAAATTAAATTATGCGATCAAAATATTAATAAAAAACGTTTCAATACATTGCTTTATGATACTATCCAAGTGACCCTTTGGGGTAAAGAAGGAGTTTTCGCAGGTTACGTTCAGTTTAATAAACCCAATGGGAATGGAGTGTTCATTTTTAAGAAAGATCAATTACTTAGTAGTATTGAAGCCAATTTTAGCGATGGAAAACCTATAGATGCCATTCATTGTATTTTTAATAATCAAGATGAGTTTACAGGAATGCTTACTGATGATGATTTTGAAATCGGCATTTATAAATATGCCAATGGAGATCTATATGAAGGCTCTTTTTTTCAACGAATCCCAAATGGAGAAGGGACTGTACATTATGCCAATGGAGATATTTATACCGGATCTATTGTAAATGGAAAGAAAGAAGGAAATGGAAAGTTAACTATTAAATCTGATAGCTATATTACGAATGCCCATAGTGCAAAAATATATGAAGGTGATTGGTTTGACAATCAAAAATCAGGATTTGGGAAATGTTTTGATGAAGAAAATCTGCTCATTCATGAGGGATTTTTCACTAATGATTTCCCTGAAAAAGATTTTCCAAATAAAAATATGCGGATCCCATTTATTTTTGTAAAGGTGCCCGAGGGAACTTTTACCATGGGATGTTCGTTAATACGAAACTGTACAGAGAATGACCGGCCTGCCCATACTGTTACGCTTTCCGAGTTTTATATTAGCGAGAAAGAAGTTACTGTTGCTCAGTATCGTGCTTTCTGTGAAGCCACCGGAAGAAGTATGCCCACAAAACCAACTTGGGGGTGGGATGATGGCGGTCCGATTGTAAATGTTACATGGAATGATGCCATTGCTTTTTGCCAGTGGACAAATTGCAGATTACCTACTGAGGCAGAATGGGAATATGCAGCTAAAGGCGCTATAGAGCCGCAACAATTTTTGTACAGCGGAGGAAATGAATTGCGGGAGGTAGCATATTTTTTGGATAATACAACCCGACCCAAAAGTGTGGGTACAAAAAAACCTAATGAACTGCTCATATACGATATGTCCGGAAATGTAAGCGAATGGGTACAAGACTGGTATGGCGTTTACCCTCAATCACCACAGCAAAACCCCAAAGGAAGTTCATCGGGAGCTTATAAAGTAGTACGTGGCGGAAATTGGCTAAGTACAGAAAAAGAATGTAGAATAACCTACCGTGGTATATGTGAGCCTCATTTTGGCACAAGTTTTATCGGATTTAGGGTGGTACGCAAATAGGCTAATGTTTTTTGAAAAAAAAATGTTCCTTTGCCATTCAATTGTTGAACCTAAACAATGTCTCATTTTTACCGATTTACCGATTTACGATTTATGATTTCTACAGGCGACCGCAAGGGTCGCCCCTACAATTATCCTATCATTTGTTTTCTGCTTTTTGCCTTCTCCCTTCTCCCTTTTGCCGCTTCTGCACAAGATAACCTAAACCCTAACGGTTACAACATATTCTACTACCCCAATGGCGTGAAATCGAGCGAAGGTACATTAGTAAACGGAAAACCTGACGGATATTGGAAATCGTATAACGAAAAAGGAACGCTCGTTTCGGAAGGAAATAGAAAAAATTTTCTTTTAGACAGTGTGTGGATCTTCTATTCGCCCTCCGGAGATAAAAGTATGGAAATATCTTTCAAGGAAGGAAAAAAAAATGGACCTAGAAAACAATATTTCAATGACGAAACAGTAGTGGAAGAGTGGAAAGAAGATACTTTAATCAATGCTATTAAGGCATATTATTTATCCGGTGAACTTAAACGTTTAACACCCTTAGTAGATGAAAAACCCCACGGATTGGAAAAAGAGTTTAACAAAGAGGGGTTGGTTATCGTGGTTTCTAAATATTTTGCCGGAATTTTGGGAAAACGCGAGTTTATTAACCGTACCGACAAATTCGGGTTGAAACAGGGAAACTGGAAATATTTTTGGGATAACGGAAATCTGCAAATGGAAGGTAGTTTTCAAAACGACAAGAAAAAAGGATACTTTAAATATTACGACGACTACGGTAATTTTAAATATGTAGAGAAATACGATAACGACGTGTTGGTAGTAGATGCTCCCGAAACACGGCAAATGGATGTAAGAACCGTTTATCATCCTAACGGAAAACCTGCCATTACAGCAACTTACTATAAAGGTGTACCGGATGGAGTGCGCCGCGAATTTAACGAAGACGGAATTGTTATCAAAGGTTATGTATTCACAAACGGTGTGCTGAGATATGAAGGGATTACCGATGAAGACGGAAAAAGACAAGGACTCTGGAAAGAGTATTACTCTACCGGTGAACTAAAATCACAAGGACATTATATCAACTCAAATCAAGAGGGCGAATGGAAGTTCTATTTTGAAAACCAACGAGTTGAAGTGGAAGGTAGTTACAAAAACGGAAAAAAAGAGGGCGCTTGGTTCTGGTATTACCCTAATGGCGATTTGTTGCAGGAAGAAAACTGGAGTCAGGGAAAATTAGACGGAGAATTTATGGAATACAACGAAAACGGTGAAATTACTGTGAGAGGTGAATATTTAGAAGGAACAGAAGAGGGTGAATGGTTTTATATTCAAGGAAAAGCTATTGAAAAAGGAACCTATTATGATGGTATGCGTACCGGAATTTGGACAACCAAATGGCGCGAAAACGGTATCCTTATCTCAGAAATTGAATATGACCATAATCTCTTTCATGGAAAACACGTTCTGTACTACTATAACGGAAAAATTAGAGAAACCGGAAAATATTCAGGAGGAGAGCGCGTGGGTTCTTGGCAGCTCTACGACGAAGAGGGAGAACTGCTCCTTACCACTGTGTATGACGAAGGAAGAGAGATAAGATGGGATGAGTACAGATTAGATGATGAGATGATGAGATGATGAATATGTTACTGAAAACTGAAAACTAATAACTGAAATCTTTAAATCTTTAAACTTTGATAAAGAAAACCTTACTACTACCTTGTTTGTTATTCGCAATGAATCTGTTTGCGCAAATACAAGATACACTATCTTTTAATGAGTTTTTGCTTGAAGAGATTGTTCTTCAGGAACAGGATTCAACCTGTGTTCAAGAGTTTCAAGATGATATTTTGAAAGATATGGACGCATTGCTCGATTTGTGGTACATCCAAAAACAAATGGGAAACATAAATATCGGCACGCTCAACGACAACGATGAAGAGGATTGTCTGATTGACTCTGTGGTAATTAGCAGACTGCAAAACTTAAAAACCGTAGTTCCTTTGCTTTTTAACAGAGATATTAGGAACAAGATTGAGTTGTATGTTTGTAAAAGAAAGCGTAGTTCCTCTATTATTTTAGGGCTTTCGCAATATTATTACCCGTGGATGAGTGAGATTTTCGACAAATACGATGTTCCTGAGGAGTTGATCTATTTAACGATTGTAGAATCTGCGCTTAACCCGGTTGCTGTTTCCCGTGCGGGCGCTACTGGTATTTGGCAGTTTATGTATGCTACAGGGAAAGCGTATCAGTTGGAAGTGAACACTTTTGTGGATGACCGTCGCGATCCGTTTAAAGCTACCGACGCAGCAGCGCGACACCTGCGCGACCTGTACAACATCTTTAACGACTGGGGGCTCGCCATCTCTGCCTACAATTGCGGAGCAGGCGGCGTGAGAAAAGCAATTGCGCGCTCCGGCGGAAAAACAGAGTTTTGGGGCGTAAAAAACTTCCTCCCAAGAGAAACACAAAACTATTTTCCATACTATATTGCCGCTTTTTATTTGGTTCATTATCACCTTGAGCACGGAATCCCTTTTGCCGATCTTACAATCCCTTTTGCCGTGGATACCGTTATGGTAAAAAAAGAACTGCACCTTCAACAAGTGGCAGAAGTGCTGGAAATTGATTTAGAAGAACTTAAAATATTAAATCCCCAATATAAAAGATTGGTTATTCCGGCGTATAGCCACCCCTACCCTATCCGATTAAAACATGCTGATATTTTGCGCTTTATTGAATTGGAAGACTCAATTTATTACTATAAATATGATGAACTTTTTTACCCAATGAGAGTTTATGAAGGACTCTTTACCGGAGTTCCTGTGAAACAATCCGACTATAATAAAATATATCATACCGTTAAACATGGCGAAAGTTTAGGAACTATTGCAAACAAATATGGGCTATCGGTGGTTGAAATAAAAAAAATGAATAACCTCAGCAGCAATGCAGTAAAATCGAAACAGCGACTTTTAGTAGGTTATGAATATTTGAAGAAACCTCCGCCAAAACCTCAACCTCAAGACACTGTTAATATGCAAATTTCTGAAAATAATTTATATGAAGAAACTCAAAAACAGGGTTCTACGAGTTCATTAAGAAAAATGGAAGATAATTCAGCTATTTATATCGTAAAAAAAGGAGATACCCTTGGCGCTATTGCAGCAAGATTTGGAACAACCGTAAGAAAAATATGCGATTACAACAATTTACCTAATGCCAATACCCTCAGTATTGGGCAAAAACTGATCATGCCACCCAATTAAGAATATATTAATATTTTTGTCGGTCTGTAAAAATTTTATTTATGAAAAATAACATGCAAAAAATGAAAAAACTATTCCTGTTTAGTTGCGCCGTTCTTATTGCGCAGATATCATTTTCACAAGAGATTCGCGACTATAATGATTCCGAAAGCTGTACCAGCATTATGGTGGGTAAAAATGCCAGCACCGACGGATCAGTAATTACCAGTCACACCTGCGACGGATTGTACCGCACTTGGATGCGATGGGAGCCTGCGGTGGAATTTAAAAAAGATACAACAATCGCCATTTACAAAGGAGTTTTGAAAACGGAAACCCCTACCGACGGGCGGAACGTAGCTAAAGTGGGCGAGATTTTCCAACCCGCCATGAAAACATTTGCTTTTCTGAACACTGCCTATCCCTGCCTAAATGAAAAACAACTTGCCATCGGCGAAACCACCATCTCAGGTCTCCCCGAATTGAAAAATCCTGACGGATTGTTTTATATTGAAGAGTTGCAAAGAATTGTGTTGCAAAGATGTTCTACCGCAAGAGATGCCATAATACTGATGGGAGAATTGGTGAAAAAATACGGATATGCCGATGCCGGTGAGTGCCTCACTATTGCAGATAAAAACGAAGTTTGGCATTTTGAAATTTATGGAGAAGGAAAAGATAAAATTGGGGGCGTATGGGCCGCCCAACGTATCCCCGATGACCACCTGGGTGTTTCGGCTAATTTTTCCCGTATCGGCGCTGTTGACTTGAAAAACAAAGATTTTTTTATGGCTTCAGAAAATGTAAAGGAAGTTGCCCAAAAATTAGGACTATGGGATGAAAAAGAGGAGTTTGTTTTTTACAAAGCATATAATAAAGAGGGACACAAACCTTTTACTATTCGAGAATATTTTATCCTCAGTACATTAGCACCATCATTACAGCTAAAATTTGATGCAGAGGCATTGCCTTTTTCTGTAAAACCCGACAATAAAGTTTCGGTTCGAGATGTAATGCGTTTGTATAGAGAAACGTATGAAGATACAGAATGGGATATGACTAAAAATCTTTTAGTAGATAAAAAAATAAACGACAGTATCACTGAGAAAGTTAAAAGCAATTACGCCAATCCATGGATGACTGCCGATATGATAAAAATGATCAACAGTATTGATTCCGGGAATGTTACTTTTCAGCGCACGGTAGCAGTGGCATGGTGCTCCTACTCGTTTATTGTGCAGTTGCGCAACTGGCTCCCCGATGAAGTGGGGGGTGTAGCGTGGTTTTCGTTGGATAATCCGGGAGAAAGTCCAAGATTTCCAATATTCTGCGGAACGCAACAACTACCCGACCTGTTTAATGTTTGTGGACAATACAAGTTTCGTACTGATGCTGCGCTGTGGTGGTATCGCCGTGCAAACCGCTTAGCTACAGTAAAATGGCAAACTGCTCGAAAAACAATAGAGGAAAACGTAGCCTATTTTGAGGCAAAAGCATTTGAAGAGTTACCCCTTCTTGTACAAAAAGTGCTACAAGCCATTCAAAAAGGCGATAGCAAATTCGCCACTAAATTAGTTACCGATTATACCAACGATTTCACCCGAAACACCTTGCAAAAATGGTGGGAACTGGGAGATCAGTTTTGGGGGATGTTCGGGAGGAGTTTTTAATTTGTAAACTTTTTTTTCAGTTCGCTGATTGAAAATAAATCTATTTTTGCAAACTATTTCAATGATACATGACCTACGATCAAATTATTACCCAACTCAAAAAAAAGCAATTTGCATCTCTCTATTTTTTAATGGGAGATGAGCCTTTTTATATTGATGAAATTTCAGATTATATTGAAGATCATGCGATGCCGGAGGAACAACGCGATTTTAATCAGATGCTTGTCTATGGAAAAGAAACCGATGCCGATGAGGTGATTGCATTGGCAAAACAATTTCCATTCGGTACAGAGAAACGTGTAGTGATTGTTAAAGAAGCCAAAGAACTAAAAAATATTGACCGATTGGTGAAGTATGCCGAAAATCCTTCTAAAACTGCTATTGTGGTGATCTGTTACAAATACGCCACGCTTAAAGCTTCGCAATTAAAAGCGGTTGAGAAAAACGGCGTGGTTTTTCATTCCGAAAAAATGAAAGACTATAAACTACCAGCATGGATTCAAACGCACATAGCCAAATATCAATTCAAAATGCAACCTGCGGTGGCAAATTTATTGGCAGAAAATATAGGTGTAGATCTGTCGAGAATTGATAATGAATTTAAAAAACTCACCATCTTTCTTCCTCCAAACAGTGAAATTACTTCTGATATTGTTGAAAAACATATCGGAATTAGTAAGGAATACAATGTGTTTGAACTTCAAAATGCACTCGCAGAACGAAAAATTGACAAGGCATATAAAATTGTTCATTATTTTTGTCAAAATATTAAACAAACCCCCAATGTGGTTACAATTAATAGTTTAGCTTCTTTCTATTTAAAACTGTTAGCCTATAATCTATCCGATAAGTCTATTGAAGCCAAAGCCAAAGTTTTTGGAAAGAATGATTATGTGCAGAAAATAAATATTCAATACGCACAAAACCATTCTATTTTAGAGCTTCAAAAAATTATTGGCACTTTGCGCGAGTATGATTCAAAAACCAAAGGAGTGGATAGTTATCTACCCGATGAGGAACTTTTGAAAGAATTGGTGTATAAGATTACGCATTAAAATTCAACTAAATTTGGCAGCAGGAGGAAATTACATGGGAATAAAACTGAATTTTTAAACTGTTTTTTTCTCTGCGTCCTTGCGCCTTTGCGTGGTATTTTTGTGCGACACTCAAAAAAGTGTCGCATGTTTTGTAATCTCGTAGAAATTCTTGTTAAAAAAACAGTAGAAAATTCTTTGCTTTGTCTTTGTAATTATAATTATGAAAGATGGTACTCTGTTAACGCAAAAGATGCTGATACAAAGATAAGAGATATAAATCTTTAAATCTTTAACCCTCCCGCACAATTTTCGCTCCAAGCGCATTTAGCCGCTCTACTATGTTTTGGTATCCTCTGTCGATCTGTTCTACATTTTGGATCACACTTTCGCCTTGTGCAGAAAGTGCTGCTAATAGTAGTGCTACGCCGGCGCGGATATCGGGCGAAGACATTTTGGTTGCATGGAGTTGCTTTTTATGATTGAGCCCGATAACAGTAGCGCGGTGTGGGTCGCATAAGATAATCTGAGCGCCCATATTTTGAAGATGATCCACAAAAAACAAGCGACTTTCGAACATTTTCTGGTGAATCAGTATGCTGCCTTTTGCTTGTACTGCCGTTACCAAAGCAATACTAATCAGGTCGGGTGTAAATCCGGGCCACGGCGCATCGCTAATGGTAAGGATTGAACCATCTAATTGTTTTTCAATTTCGTAGCGGTCTAACTTGGGAACTATAATATCGTCGTTAACTTGTTGTACGGGGATCCCTAATTTTGAGAAAGTGTAGGGGATAATTCCTAAATGCTTGCAAGAGCAGTTTTTAATGGTAATAGCAGAGCGATTGAGTGCCGCCATCCCGATAAAACTTCCTATTTCAATCATATCGGGCAGAATGGTATGGGTGCAACCGTGCAAACTTTCCACTCCTTCAATAGTGAGCAAATTTGAACCAATGCCGTTGATTTTAGCGCCCATGCTGTTAAGCATCGTGCAAAGTTGCAACAGGTAAGGCTCGCAGGCGGCGTTGAAGATAGTGGTTTTTCCCTTTGCTAACACCGAAGCCATTACAATATTGGCAGTGCCGGTTACGGAGGCTTCATTCAGCAGCATATAGGCACCGGTTAATTGCGAGGCAGAGAGTTCGTAAACATTCTCTTTTTGAAGATGTTTTAACGTAGCACCCAATTTAAAGAACCCTTCAAAATGGGTAGTCAAGGGGCGTCTCCCAATCTTATCTCCTCCGGGGGAGGTGGCATAAGCCTTTCCAAAACGCCCTAGCAGCGGTCCGATAATCATAATAGAAGCACGGATAGCGCTCGATAAGTTTAGAAACTTCTGCGATTTAATAAAACCGAAATCTATCTCTTTCGCCTGAAATTTATATTCGTTTTCAGATATTTGCGTAACCTCCACGCCCATAGATACCAGCACGTCAATAAGGCGCAATACATCTAAAATCTTCGGCACATTTTTGATGATTACCGGTTGGTTGGTTAACAAAACGGCACAGATCACTTGAAGTGCCTCATTTTTAGCGCCTTGTGGAACAATTTCGCCTTTAAGCTCGTGTCCTCCCTGTATGATAAATTTTGCCATAAATATTACTTATTTTAACATAAATTACGATTTACAATTATTTGTTATGGTTTCAGGCAACCTATCGGCGAAAATAACATTTATTTCTGAATTCGGCAAATATCGAAAACAGGTGTGTCGCTGTGAAAATAAACTTTGGTAAGCGCAATCCATTACAAAATCCTTCCAAACTTCTTGCCTTCAAAAAAACCGTTTTATTAAATAATGCTAAGCATGACTTTGGCATGCGAGAAAAATCTAACTGTCAAATTTGTTTTTGGGTGTCTTTCGCACAAAACAGGAGGGGTGGAAATAAATCCGCAGTCATTGACTAATTCTTTCCACCCCAGATCCACCTTATTGATTATAAATGTTAACCGATTTAATACCTTCATTCCTCACTCTTCATTCTTATCTTTCCAACCGGATTTTCGGACTGACCCGTGCTTTTCCATTATAAACATTTTCCAGCACTATAAAAAAATTTAGCCTCCAATTTATAATTTCACAGAGTTCCACAGAGGAGGCACAGAGAACTTAATTCTCCATTGGTTGCTGAGCCTGCCGAAGCATCAATCATTCTGAACTGCAGGCTATGCGGAAGCCAGTACTGCTGGTGCGGTATCTGGCAGCGATGGAAGAGTTGGCGCGGTTCGATACACCGGCGTAGTATGTATTTCCGTTCCAACTGGTTCCACGCTGCACTCTATAAAAGAACTGGTTTGACCCAGGTCCTGTAGGATCGGTTTTAGGAGTGTTCGTATAATTGCCATACCAATCCCAGCACCATTCATACACATTTCCGCTCATATCGTACAATCCAAGTGCGTTGGGCGCTTTGTCTTTGACTGTGTGCGTTTGATTTCCACTATTACCACTGTGCCATGCTACATCGTTGGCGGTATTGCTGCCGGAATAG
>Ga0123353_10008579_pt1 | contig 13983 bp, 6 predicted proteins | sample TergutLab28metaG_3_FD_92763 | JGI IMG/M metagenome (GOLD analysis project Ga0123353, IMG submission 92763) | Labiotermes labralis P3 segment gut microbial communities from Petit-Saut dam, French Guiana - Lab288 P3 | ecosystem: Host-associated > Arthropoda: Insects > Digestive system > Gut ... | reverse complement strand
CCCCGACGCCGGCCCCCACGCCCGTGGCGCCCCCCACACCCACGCCCGCCCCCGCGCTCCCCCTGCTGGTCAACAAGCAAAACCCGCTGCCCGAGAGCTACAGGCCGAGCACCCTGGTGCGGCTGATCGACGTTTGCCCCCGGGATGTGGTTTCCATCAAGGGCCGGGACATCCAGGGAGACGCCGAGGCGGTGGAGGCGCTGATCGCGATGTTGCGCGCCGCCATCGCCGAGGGCGTCGGCAATTGGCAGATCAGCGCCGGGTACCGGAGCTTCGGCTACCAGCAAACGCTGCTGGACAGCAAGATCGCCGAGCTGAGGCGCGCCAACAACCTGTCCCGCGACAGGGCGCGGCAGGCCGCCCTGAAAACCGTGGCCCCGCCGGGGGCCAGCGAGCACCACACCGGCCTGGCCTTTGACATCACCGTGCCCGGCGCCTCCTTTGCGGGCACCAGGCAGGCCCAGTGGCTGGCGGAGAACAGCTATCGGTTTGGGTTTGTGCTGCGCTATCAGGCGCACAAGGAAGAGATCACCGGCTTCCTGGCCGAGGCCTGGCACTTCCGCTATGTGGGGGTGGAGGCGGCCACGGTGATGGTGCGAAACGACTGGTGCCTGGAGGAATACATCGCGAATGTGAGCAATTAGTTGCGGATGGAGGTTCCCATGAAATCATTCACTTGCCACCAAGACTTCCTGCCCTTCTGCCCGCCCGACATCAGCCAGCGCGAGCTGGACGAGATCGCCGACGCCATACGCTCGGGCTGGTGGGCCAAGGGGCCGCGCACCATCGCCTTTGAAAAGGCCTTTGCCGAATATCTGGGCGCAAAGCACGCCGTGGGCATGAACAGCTGCACCGCCGCGCTGCACGTGGCGCTGGTGGCAGCGGGCATAGGCGAAGGCCACGAGGTGATCACCACGCCGTACACCTTCTGCGCCTCGGTCAACACCATCTTGCACGTGGGCGCCACCCCGGTGTTCGTGGACATCGAACCGGACACCGGCTGCATCGATATGGACGCGGCGGAAGCGGCTATCACGCCCCACACCAAGGCCATCGTGCCGATACACTACTCGGGCATGGCCTGCGACTTGGACCGCATCTACGCGCTGGCTGCCAAGCACGGCCTGTTCGTATCCGAAGACGCCGCCCATGCCGTGGAGACCCGCCACAGGGGCAAGCTCATCGGCCACGGGGTGCCCGGCGCGGCCTCTTTCAGCTTTTACGCCACCAAGAACCTCGCTACCGGCGAGGGCGGTATGCTGGTGACCGACGACGAGGCCCTGGCCGCCCGCGCCCGGGTGCTGTGCAGCCACGGCATGAGCGCCAACGCCTGGAATCGCTACGGCAAGGGCGGTTCCTGGCGGTACGACGTGGAGGAGCCCGGCTTTAAGTACAACATGTTCGACATCCAGGCGGCGCTGGGGCTGATGCAACTGGAGCGCATGCCACAGATGCAGGCCCGGCGCATGCGGATCGTGGCCCTGTATGACACCGCCTTCTCCGCGATGCCCGAGGTGCGGCTGCAACACAACCCGGCGTACAGCGGCCACAGCAAGCACCTGTACGTGCTGCGCCTGACACCGGGCGCGCTGCGCATCGGCCGAGACGAGTTTATACAGGAACTGGCCGAGCGCAACGTGAGCGCCAGCGTGCACTTCATCCCGGTGCATTTGATGCGCTATTACCGCCGGCGCTTTGGATACAAGGAGGGCGACTTCCCCCGCGCCGAGGCCTTCTTCAACCAGGAAATCTCGATGCCCCTCTACTCCAGCCTCGCGCTGGAAGACGCGCAGTACGTGATCGACGCCGCGGCCGATATCGTGGAAAAGCACCGGGCATAGGAGCCATATGGATATACAATATAGAGAAAACATACTGACTGCGGACGACTATGTATCGTTTCAGCGCAAGATGGGCTGGCCCGAGGATCCGAAAGCGCAGATCGAAAAGTCGCTGGCAAACACCCTCCACTCCATCGTGGCGATGCAGGGTGACGAAATCGTGGGTATGGGTAGATTGCTCGGCGACGCCGCGATTTACTGGTACATGAACGACGTGTTCATACGCACCGCCTACCAGGGGCAGGGCATCGGCACCGAGATCGTCAAAAGGCTGGTTGCCTACGTAAAAGCAAACAGCCTGCCTGGAACCTCTGTTTCGTTGTATCTTTTTTGCGCCCAGGGGAAGGAAGGCTTCTACGAGCGCCTGAGATTCCGATGCCGCCCCCACGAGTACGAGGGCGCGGGCATGGAGCTGGAGATCGATATCGGTTAGCGCAAATGAAGGGTGGGCGCGCCCTGGTCGCTGCGCCCTACAGCCGGAAAGCCCGCCGTTCCTGTAGGGGCGCATATTGTGCGCCCGTCTCGCGGGCATCTGCAAAAGCTGCGGGCGATCAATGATCGCCCCTACATCGGCCCCTGCCTTTGCCGCTTCAACCCTTGATTCGCATTCTTAACTCTTTGATTCGTGTTGTCAAGGTTTTTTGTCCAAGAGAGTGCCTTAACCGCGTTGATAAAGAGAACCGAGATATGCTCTTCGCGTTGGTGCATCTGATTCTGACTGACAGGGGCCATCTGACAGCTTGATCCGGTATATCGCCTAGCGATGTTGCCTTCGTATTTCCGCAATTTGTTAATTTTTTATTACAAAAGCAGAAATAGGGATGCAAAATGTGGAAAGCTCCGTTAAAATGGCAATGTTAGTACCAGCACTTAGCAAAAAGCACATACCGCCCTTGTTTCCATCCGATCTCACATTGATCTGACGCCGAAGAACCTCGACGCACGCCAGACCATACAGGACCGGGATTGCAAAGGGCTATTTCTATGCACTCCCGGCGTGCACGGCAGTACACGCAGGAGGTGCGGAGATGAAGCGCGTTCTATCCATCGTATTGATCCTGAGCCTGATCCTGCCCCATGGCGGCGATCTGCCGCCTGCCGCGGCGGAAGCACAGCCCGCGCCGGAGCCGGAGGCGGCCGAGGCGTTTGTGCTGATCGAGCGGGGAGACGGGTATACCATCGAGGAAAATGCGAGCGGGCTTCGCAAGATGACGTTGCGCCTCGACGGCGAGGCGCCGGATCCGCAGCGGGAAGAGGACTGGACGGATCAGGGCGGGAGCTGGCGCAACGGCGGCATCATCGCCCAAACCGAACTGCGCAAGAGCTATGAAAAGAACGAGACGCTGGTGACGTTGCGGAGAGACGGCGCCAGCGTTTCTTTTGCGCCGATCCAAATCGAGGAAGAGGCGGGCCAGTCTCAGGCGGAGGTCGCGCCAGGCCGTCAAGTGAGCGAAAATCAAACCGCCTCCAACGTGCTGCGCATCGGGGTAGCGGGCAAGGGCAAGCCGTCGCGCGTGGAAGGGAGCATCCGGCGCGGAGGGCGCGGGTCCCGGGGGAACGGATCGGGCGCCTCGCCCGCGGTGTACGAGGGGCTGTTCGACGAGCATACCGACCTGCACCTGACCGCCTTGAGCGGCGGCGTGAAAGAAGACATCGTGGTCAACGCGTACACGGGCAACCATGTGTACGCGTTCCGGATGACGCTGGAAGGGTTGCGGGCGGAACAGCGCGGCCAGGAAGTATGGCTGCTGACCGACGCCGGCGAAAAGGAGGCGGTGATCCCCGCGCCCTACATGACCGACGCGAACGGGGCCTACAGCGAGGATATCGCGGTGACGCTGTCCGCCGACGGGGTGCTCACGTACGCGCCCAGCGACGCGTGGCTGGCCAGCCCCGAACGGGTATACCCGGTAACGGTGGATCCCACGGTGTTTTGGGCCATAGGCGGGGACGGGAACCAGGGCGCCTATGTTTTCAGCAACAACAGAGATTCGAACTTTTACAACGCTCAGTTGCGCGTGGGCGTCTCCTCCAGGCAGACCTATGTATCCTTCCTGCTGACCCCCATCCCGGACATTTTGCGCTCGGGGGCACTCATCGACAACGTCCATTTGAATCTGCACTCCACCGGGGCCAGCCCGGGCACTTTTTATGTGCACACGGTGTATCAGCCTTGGGCTCCGGCCCTGGTCACATGGAACACGATGCCCGGCTACGGCGGGCCCAGCGCGGAATTTTATATGGGCTCAAACGGCCATCAATACGTGGATGTTACCGGGATTTACTGCCGGTGGCTCGACGCGCTGCATCAGGGGGCGAACCACGGGATCGCCATTACCCACGCATCGGGCAACCGCGGCTTTCACACCTTCTATTCGCCGAGGCACGGCAGCCTACCGCCCTCCTTCGAGGTCTACTACTGGCCCCAAGCGCCGGTTGTCACCAACCTCACGGCCAGGGGCTACGCGTACGGCCCGGATTCGGAGGAAGGCTGGGTCGACTTGACCTGGGATCGCATACCGGGCATCAAGGGCTATTACGTGGGCATCTACACGGGCAAGAAGGACGCGCAGGGCAACGCGCTCTACGAGTACATCTACGTGGGCGATACCAACAATTTTACCACCAGGGGCAAAAGGCTGTGGCCGACGCCGGCGCAGGTGGAGGCGGGCAGGTTCGACCTGCACCTCAATGGGGGCGGCGCGGAACTGCACGCCTGGCCGTTCGCGGTGTATCAGAACGCGGGAAACGAAGCCTATGCCGGGGACTTGAACTACTACTTCCGGGTGGTACCCTCCAATGCGCATAGACAGCTTCCCGCCGACGCCAACGCGGCCACGGCCAGCGTGATCCTGCCCATCGACATGCCGCCGTCCCGGCCGACGAAGGTGGTGGCCACGCCCGGCAGTTGGACCAACGCGGACACGGTGCGGATCGACTGGGAGGGCACGCTCTATTACGATGTGGACGCTGGGGTGTTGACCGACGATCTGGCCGAGGGCGGCTGGATGGAGTACACGGTGGATCCGGACAACCTGCTGGACGAGGCCGGGATGGACTGGGTAGAGACCGGCAGCACGCTGGGTACCGACCATATCGTACTGTCCACGATGCACGATCCGCTCTCGGGGCCGCTGCCCCCTGAGGAGGGATTAGGGGATAGGGGTCAGGGGTTAGGGGAGACGGGTGAGCCGGATGGATCGGAGGGGGCTGAGCCGCCGGAGCCCGCGCCCTGGGAGGACGGCGTGCACCTGGTGCTGATCCGCGGCGTCGGCAAAAACGGCAAGACCGGCAGAGCGCGGGCGGTACCCGTCTATACCGATAAGACGCCGCCCACCGCGCCGGATTTCACCGCCACCCCCAAGAGCTGGTCCAACGCGGCCACGGCCGGCTTCACCTGGAGCGGCATATCGGACCTGACCGACCTTGCCCGTGTGGAGTGGAGCGCGGACGGCGAAACATGGTACCCCACCGGGCGCACGGCAAAGGCGTACATAGGGCACGTGCAGGACACCACGATGCTGGCGGACGGGCGGCACATCCTCTCGCTGCGGGGTGTCGATTTGGCGGGCAACCTGGGGGATGTGGGCCAGGACGACATATGGATCGACCGGAATGGGCCGACGGTGGACGACGCGGGCTTCCTGCCCGGCGCGTACAGCGCTCAAAATCGCATCCAGTTCTATTGGAAGGGCCTGAAGGATGCGGAGAGCGGCGTGGCGTCCATGGGCTACGGCTGGGGCAACGATGCGCCGGAGCCCATCGACATCGGCCGGATCGACGGGCGGATCCCCTTCGATGTGTCGCAATGGGCCGACGGGCCGTACTTCCTGACCTTCGAGCGGGTGGACAACATCGGCAACGTGGCCACCGACGTGCTGCAGTTCTATCGGGATACCGTGCCGCCCACCGCAGTGTTGCTTGCCCCCATCGACGGGGACTTTATCGGCGGAACGACCGAGATTTGGGCGCGGATCGAAGATGACACCCTGGACAGATGGACGCTGACCGCCATCCGGCAGAACGGCGAGCGGGTGCTGCTGGCCGAGGGTACCGATCCCCAAGGCGCCGACATGCTGATGATGCTGGACGCGCTGCGGTTCGACGACGGCGAGCGGGTTCAGCTCGTGCTGTACGCGGTGGACAAGGCGGGCAACAACACCACCGACCGAGTGACGGTGACGGCGGCCCGGATCGTGCCGCTGCCCGTGGGGGTCCACATACTGGTCCCGGTAAAGGGCGCGGTGCTCGCCGAGCCCGCGGTCACCGGCCGCTATGGGATCGCCTACGCCGGCGCGGAGGGCTCGAGCACCGTGTATCTGAACGGCGGCATGGAGCCGCCGCCCGTGAACCGCGCCTTCCCCATCCAGGCCATCCGCTACCCGGAGGACAGTTCCCACACCGTGGCGGTCATCTCCGAGGACGCGAACGGCATCGTGCACTACAGCGAGGGGCTGGGGGCGCGGCTGCTGATCAGCGACATGCTGGGGCAGGACGGGCGCTCGATCGCCAGGGAGTCGGGGGTGGTGCGAACGCCGGCGGGTATCGGCGCGGCGGCCGGAGCCGGCGAAATCGAGAGCGCCGAGGTAGGCATAAACCGGCCGATGTTCGGCCTGCGGCTGCACACCCGCGAAGAGCTCAACGGCGGCGGCATCGCCTATCAATACAGCACGGACGGGGGCGCGAGCTGGCTGCCCGTCGAACCGGGGCGGGACGTGCGCTTCGACGCGCCCCAAACCCGGGTGCGGCTGCGCGCTCAGCTCAGCGGCGGGGCGCTGCTCAAGACCTGGGACGCCGAGGGCGTGGTGGAATTCAACCCGGTGCGCTTTTCGGTGCGGCTGATGCGGCCCACGACCGCCTTCCGGCTGGACGGCGGCATGGTGGTGCGTTGGAGCCCTTGGGCCACAATCTGAATCCGGCGGCCTGGGATCGCCGGTTGTTTGCGGACGGCGGGTGGCACGGAGGAGATCTGGTGTTGGACGCGCTGTCCCGGCGGGAGGGCGAGCGGGTCACGCTGACCAGCCTGGCGACGGACGGCGCGGGATACGCGCACGGCTCGGGCGGCGGCCGGAGCGTATTGCTGCTGCGCGAGACGCCGGAGACCGGGGGCACGGTGGTCAGCCGGCAGCTCACCGGCTCGCAGGACATCTACGCCCTGCGCTTCCTCGCTCTGGCGGAGGGAGGCGGGGGCGGGTACAGCTACTCCCTGGACGGCGGGAACGGGTGGAGGCCGCTGCCCGCCGGCGAATACGTGTGGCTGGACGCTCCGGCGCGCGAGGTGATGGTGCGCGCCCAAATGAACGCCGGGGCCACGCTCGCGGCCTGGCACCTGGAGGGGGTGACCGCCGGCGGAACGAGCGCCAGGGTACAACTGGTGGAGCCGCCGCTGCACGTGGTGGCCGCCGACTACAGCGAGTATTACGAGAATCCCGAGTTGCGGATGCACCAGCTGAGTTGGTACGATCCGATGCCCGCGGACGATACGCACCCCAATGCCACGGTGTACGAGATCGAGCGCGACGGCGAGCCGCTGGCGACGGTGGAGATCCCGAGCTATATCGATCAGGACTTTGCGCCCGGCGCCCGGTACCGGGTGCGGTCGGTGCGCACCTATGCCCGGCCGCAAAACAATCGCGGCCCCCACCACCTGGTGCGGGAGAGCGGCTGGGCGGACGCCGTGCCGGCGCGTTTGAAGCCGATGCAGCGGATCATGGGCGTGCAGCCCAGCCTGGGCGAGATGAACGAGTCCGAGTACCTCGATTGGCTGTACGGGGGCAACTACACCCTGTCCGCCGAGCCGAACCCGCCCACCGGCGGGCGGGAGCTGGATCAAAAGCTGCTGGGCTCGCAAAAGCTCTGCGCGCTGGGCTTTGAGCCGATCAACTTCAACACGGGCAACTTCTTCCTGATGGCGCAGGACGTGTTTGTGGCGGACGCGGGGGGCGCGGCGCTGAACGTGATCCGCACCTACAACACCCAGAGCGACGAGCTGAACGGGCCCTTCGGTTCCCGTTGGAACACCGACTACGCCGAGCATCTGGTGCTGTACGGCGACGGTTCGCTGGGCTGGCGGCGGGGCGACGGCGGGCTGAACATCTTTACCCGGCGGCCGGACGGGAGCTACGCGGGCAACGACGACGACGGCCTGGTATTGCGCATCGGCGAGGATCAAAACGAGTATCAGCTTGTGGAGACCGACGGCACGATCCGCGCGTTTACTGGGGCCGGCCTGCTCAAGCGCATCGAGCAAGCGAACGGGCAAGCAATCGAAATCGAGCGGGACGGGCGGGGCCTGATCACCGGCGTTGTTGCGCCCAGCGGCGCGCGGCTGGAAGTGGAGATGGACGAGAAGGGGCACATCGTGGCGGTGACCACGCCGGGCGGCGCGACGACCCGCTACGCCTACGAGGGCAACGATCTGGTGCGTGTGACGGACGCGAACGGAGGCAGCACCCGCTACCTGTACGACGACCAGGGGCGCATGACCGAGTGGTTCGACGCCGGGGGCGCGCGGCAGGCGTACAACGTGTATGACGAGAAGAACCGGGTGGTGTACCAGGAGGACGCGCTGGGCGGCAAGTACACGCTGGAATACTTCGGCGACCATACCGTGACCACCGACGCGGAAGGCAACGTCAACATCATCTATTTTGACGCGCAGAAGAGGACCGTGCGCGAGGTGGACGCCGAAGGGGCGGTGACCGCCTACACCCACGATTCATATGGGTACCTGGCCAGCGAGACCGACGGGCGCGGGCGCACAATCACCTACACCGACGACGCCCGGGGCAATCTGCTTTCGGCCGCCACGCCGGACGGGGCGACGGTGCGCTACGAATACGACGAGGACAACAACCTGATCCGTATGACCGACGCGCTGGGCAATGCCACGGTTTACGAATACGACGAGTTCCGGAACATGACATCCCAAACCAACGCCGACGACGGGGTGATCCGCTATGCCTACGACGAGTGGGGTCACCTGATCACCGTGACCGACGCGCTGGGGGCACAGACCCACTACGGGTACAACGAGCGGGGCTGGCTGATCCAAGAGACCGGCGCGCTGGGCCATGTGACCGCCCACGCGTACGATGCCGACGGGCGGCGCGTTTCCACCACCGACGCGCTGGGCAACGTGACGCGGTACGAGTACGACGCCAAGGGCAACATGACCGCGCTGACCTTTGCCGACGGCACGCAAATCCTGTATGCCTACGACGCGATGGGCCGGCCGGTGACCATGACCGACCCGTTGGGCAACGTAACCAAGTACAAGTACGACCCGCTGGGCAACGTGCTGGAGATCACCCTGCCGGACGGGACGAAGCAGACGGCCAAGTACACGCCAAGCTACCTGCTGGCCGAAAGCGCGAACGCCCTGGGGGCGGTGACCGCCTTCCAATATGACGGGGTTGGCAATCTGGTTTCCGAGACCGACGCGCTGGGCAATGTAACCGCCTGGGCGTACGACGCGGCGGGCTGGCCGGTGGCGATGACCCTGCCCACTGGCGCCACGGAAACGTATACCTACGACCCGGCCACCGGGCTGCTCATAGAGAGCACCGACGTGCGCGGGCTGACCAACCGCTTCGACTATGATGCCGCAGGCAATCTGCTCACGCGGACGCTGCCGGGCGGCGCGGAACTGCACAATGCGTATGATGCGATGAACCGGCTGGTGCGGCAAACGAATCCGCTGGGCGGCGTGACGGAGATCGCGTACGATTTGAACGGCAACATCGCCTCGGTGACCGATCCGCTGGGGGCGGTGACGCGGTTCGAGTACGACGCCCTGGGGCGGTTGGTGAAGGCCATAGACGCCCTGGGGGCGGAGTCCGCCTTCCAATATGACGAGGTGGGCAGGCTGGCCGTGGCCACCGACGCGCTGGGGGCATCCACATCCTACGCCTACGATGCCGTGGGCGACCTGGTGAGCGTCACCGACGCGCTGGGCGCGGTGTCCGCCTTTGCGTACGACGAGGCGGGGAATTTGGTGGAGTTTACCGATGCGATGGGGGAAAAGACCGCCTACCATTATGACAAGCTGGGCCGCCTGATCCAGGTCACCGACGCGCTGGGCAACAAAACCGCCTATCGCTACGATAAGCGAGGGCAGGTGGCGCAGGTGGTGGACGCGCTGGGGCGCCGGACGAACTATGGTTATGACGCACTGGGGAATTTGACGGCGGAAACGGATGCCTTAGGCAACAGGACACGATATACATACACATCGCTGGGGCAGTTGGAGAGTGTAAAAAAAGCGGATGGAACCGCACTAAACTATGATTATGATGCGGCAGGAAGACTGTTGGCGCAACATCTTGGCGGTGGGCAAAGCATTGCCATCGAGTACAATGAAGTTGGAGAAATCGCAACAATAACCACCCCGGAAGGAGCAAATCTATATCAGTATGATGCGCATGGTCAGTTGCTTTCCGTCGAATACGCGAACGGAGATGTAGTAAGCTACACGTACGATCCCGTTGGCAACAAGACCGGCACGACCTACCCCGACGGAAGGGTAGTGACGTATGAATACGATAGCGTGCACCGCCTGACCGCCGTGGTGGGTTTGGATGGAGAAAAAACCACCTATGCGTATGACGCGGCGGGGAGGAGGATACAGACCTCAACAGATGATTTCACAACCGCATATGCATATAACAGCGCAGGGGATCTGTTGCAATTGGCCACCAGCGGGATAACCGATATCGCTTTCGCTTATGCGCACGATCTGACCGGACGCATAACAGAGGAAACGCGCACGGAGGCGGGGGTAGCTATCGTTAGCAGTTACACGTATGATCCGTTGGGGCAGTTGACCGGCTTTGCGAAGACCGATGGTTACGCGGAAACATACACCTATGACGCCGTTGGCAACATGAAGCAAAAGATGATTACGCCTGCCCATGACGAGGGCATTGCGGCGACCCCCATAACACTTTCCATGACCTACAACAAGGGCAACCAGCTTACCCAAATGCGCGGGCCGGAAGGACGCATAAATTACACATACGATAGGCGGGGCAACCTGACCCGGAAGCAAATGGGCAGGCAGCGCGATACGTATGCCTATGATGCGATGGACAGGCTGGTTGGATACAAAGGATACGATGGGTTTGAGCAGCAGTATGCCCTGGATGCGTTTGGGCTGCGCACGGGAATAATGCAGAAAGGCAATCCCGACCGGCTGACAATGGAAGAAATGCTGCAAGGCAGGGCGATGGATGTCGCCGAACCAAGCGTTGACGAATGGGTGAAGACCAGTTATATTTACGATATTACTTTGCCGCATGGGCAGATGTTGACAGAAACCGTTGACAACGGCACCACAGCGTATACTTATGGACAAGAGCGCATTGCTGCACATAATGGCACCTTGAAAACGCAATATGTGTATGACGGCAGGGGCAGCGTTGCACAGACATTGGCAATGATGCCAAGCGCAAGCAACCCCATGGTTAGCAGCTTTGCATACACGCCATTTGGTGAAATGCTTAGTGGCAAGCAAACCGGCTTTGGCTTCAACGCTGAGTGGTACGATGCTGCTACGGGCATGCAGAACCTACGGGCGCGGCAATATGAGCCGGGAATGGGGAGGTTCTCGCAGAAAGATGTACTGCGAGGGGACATATTTCAGCCGTTAAGCTTGAATCGGTATGCGTATGTGTTGAATGATCCGATTGGATATATCGATCCATCAGGTATGGCTAGCAAAATGAATCTGCATAGAGGCGACGTGGGTGGCATAGGTGCTGGAGGCTTAAAGGGAGGAGGGGGAGGAGGAAAAGGAAGCGCAATAGCAAATGTAAAAAGCGCTACGTCCGTGAAAACAAGTACTACATGTGTCAATCTAGGAAGAGCGGCAACCAGGTTGCGGCCTGACCTATCTGCTACGGGACCTCATTCTACGTTCAGAATAGACCCAATCACAGGGAAAATCACAAAATATACAACATGGAACCCAAATCCACAGAACCCAAGAGGCTTTGATTGGGGGATAAAGTATCATGAAACTGGGAAGCCACATTTCAATAAAGTTACAGGAAGTTACTTTTATACTCCCCACGTACATGATAAGGGAGTTCCTGGGGAGGTAAGAAATCCACAAACAGTGGAAACACCGGAAAGGTGATTATAGGTATGAACTTACTAAAATGGTTAGAGAAATGGTATGAGTCAAATTGTGATGGTGACTGGGAGCATGCGTTTGGAGTAAAAATAGAAACGTTAGATAATCCTGGCTGGCACCTACAATTAGATGTTGCCGAAACAATGTATGAAGATGTTATCTTTAATGATGTGATAGTCGAGAGAGCAGATAGTGATTGGGTGCATTGTAGGAAAAAGGAAGGTTGTATTGAATGTGCAGGCGGGCCTGGAAATTTAGGGGAAATCCTAGAAATCATTAAAGCATGGATGGAAAAATAAGCCATTTTTGAAAAAGATAGATGTTGACGGAAACCACGGGAGAAGTAACGACAAACTACACTTACGGATTGGAACGCATCAGCGCGCAAAACAGCACCTTGAAAATGCAATATGTGTACGACGGCAGGGGCAGTCTGGCGCAGACAGTAGCAGATGGAAAGATACAGAGCATGGCTTATTCTCTGTTTGGAGAAATGCTTGGCAGCAAACAAAGCGGCTTTGGCTTTAATGCGGAGTGGTACGATGCTGCCACAGGCATGCAAAATTTGCGTGCACGGCAGTATGAGCCAACTATGATGCGGTTTTCACAGAAGGACATTTTGCGGGGTTGGATGATTGAACCGTTAAGTCTGAATAGGTATGCGTATGTGTTGAATGATCCGGTGAATTTGAGTGATCCTTCGGGTATGGTGGTGATGAATGTTGTTAGGGGCGACGTAGGCATAGGGGGTGACGGGGGGGCCGCAGGTGGAGCGTTCCTTACCATACTGCTCCTGTACTTTAGCAGCAGCGACGGTAAGTCACATTCAATACAAAATGCATATGAAGCAGCAACTTCGGGTATAGCTGGTGCATATGAAGCACACAGAAAAAATGCTAGGCCCAGTTCAAGAAATAGGCATGAGGAAGGCGAAGCCAGAGCAGATCAAGATAGTAAGAAAACGGAGAAAGGAGATGCAAGCAGACCCCCAAACCCAAACAAACGAAAACCTAATGCAACTAAGTCAGGTTTTATTGTGCCGGACTAACAATATTAAGGAGATGAAAAAAATGTGCAACTTAGGGAAGAAGTGTACTGATGAAGGTGTAATAAAGAAAAAACTTGCCTTAGCACAACAAACTGGAACCCTAATTGGTATTTACAACGATAAGGAAAACACAAGAGCTTTTTTTGCAGGTTTCATATGTGCTATGGATAATGAATTCGTCTTACTTGCACATGTGCAGTCAGGCGGTCTGTATGATGGCTTTATTTTGCTGGAATTGTCTTCAATATATCGAATTGAAAAGAATACATTATATTTGCAAAAGATAGAAAGGCTCTATGCATTTAATAATCAACACCATTTGACATTTATACAAAAAACCCTGCCAACAGTACAGGAAACGCTTTCATTTGCTAAAGAGAATTCGTTTGTCGTTTCAATTCAGCTATTACGCAGTGGGTATGATGATGTAATAGGAATCGTGAAAGAACTAGAGGGAGAACATTTGACCATCAATGAATTGGATGAATATGGGAAGAGCCTGGGGGAAGTTATTGTGGACATTCGGACCATTACTCAAATTGCTTGTGACACAGAAGATGAACACCCCATCGGCCAACTTATCAACCTAGAGAAATGATTATTTTTTGTACAAAGGCTTTACCGATCCGCAGGGTCACAGGGCCGGGCTTGCGTACAACAAACTGAAACGACAGGAAAGGGCAACGACAGTTACACATATATGTGTATGATGGGCGGGGCTCTGTTGCACAAACAGTAGCAAACAACAATGTGCAAGGCTTTGCGTATACGCCGTTTGGCGAGATGCTTGGTGGCAAGCAGACCGGCTTTGGATTTAACGCTGAGTGGTATGATGCTGCTACGGGCATGCAGAACCTACGGGCGCGGCAATATGAGCCGGGAATGGGGAGGTTTGCGCAGAAAGATGTACTGCGAGGGGACATATTTCAGCCGTTAAGCTTGAATCGGTATGCGTATGT
>Ga0123353_10008578_pt1 | contig 13984 bp, 11 predicted proteins | sample TergutLab28metaG_3_FD_92763 | JGI IMG/M metagenome (GOLD analysis project Ga0123353, IMG submission 92763) | Labiotermes labralis P3 segment gut microbial communities from Petit-Saut dam, French Guiana - Lab288 P3 | ecosystem: Host-associated > Arthropoda: Insects > Digestive system > Gut ... | reverse complement strand
GAACCTCCTTGATTCCCGCCTCAGGACCGGTTTGCGACCGCAATTCAACGGTCAATACGCCGGTGGTCTCATCGAGTGCCAGTTTCAAAACGGCTTCTCGCACATTGACGGGCTTGCCGTTCGCTTTGGAAACAATGACCGATGTTTCGGTAAAAAATGAGGCGATTCGTTCGGCAGACTGCTCCTGTAATTCCGGCGGAATAGCCATCTGATAGACCGAAGAGAATAGACGTACTTTTTTCTCTCCTTCGTTAAGCAATCGTGCCGAGAGAAACGTCAGTCCTTCGAGAGTTTGGCGGTTCAAGTCGGCAAGCAGAACATTGGTGTCCACTGGTTCGGCAGAGTCGTTCATTTCCAGATCGAGGACCTCGTCGGTACTTTCGTAGCCGAGAGCCAAGGCGCACGGAAAACTCATCCGCACCTTGGGATGAAAACCGTTGCTCATCGCCAGCGGCAACCTTGCTCGGCGGAACAATGCTTCGAGCGTTCGGAGCAAATCTTTGTGCCCAATAAACTTGAATCTGCCGAGTTTACTGAATCGAATACGAATGCGTTGTCGAATCATTCTGCGGGCTATTTTATCTAACCGACAAAATGATGTCAACAAAGACACCAGTTTATGGCACGGCACGATGTACCTCACCGTTGTACAAGTCTTCAACAAATTTTCAAACACCCCCGGATACGTTTTTCATGATTTTCAGTCTTGCAGTTGACTGAATTTGCTGTATAATACTACGTTATTGGTTCAGACTGGACGGGATGTCCTCGACCACCCCAAAAAACACAAAAAACAATGCCATACGAACGATTTACCGATAGGGCGCGAAAGGTCATGCAACTTGCCAACCAAGAAGCCCAGCGGTTCAACCATGAATATGTCGGAACGGAACACCTACTCCTCGGACTCATCAAAGAAGGGAGCGGAGTGGCTGCCAATGTCTTGAAAAACCTTGACATCGACCTACGAAAAATTCGTCACGAAGTCGAGAAAGTCGTCCGAAGCGGTCCCGATACTGTTACAATGGGCAGGCTTCCACAAACGCCGCGTTCCAAAAAGGTGTTGGAATATGCAATGGAAGAGGCACGGAATCTCAACCATAACTACGTTGGAACGGAACACATCCTGCTGGGACTCTTGCGCGAACAAGAGGGAGTCGCCGCCCAAGTTTTGATGAATCTCGGTTTGCAACTCGAAGAAGTCCGACGCGAGGTATTGAGTTTGCTCGGACACGACATCGGCGGAGCGGGCAATATCGCCCTTGCAGACCCTGACGAAATGGACGAAGAACCAAGTGACCGTACAGGGAAACGGGACAATAAGAAAACGCCCGCTCTTGACAGCTTCGGTCGTGATTTGACCGAACTTGCCAAGCGCAAAAAACTTGATCCGGTCATCGGGCGAGAAAAAGAAATCGAGCGAACGATGCAGGTTTTGAGTCGCCGGACGAAAAACAATCCCGTGTTGCTCGGCGAAGCCGGAGTGGGAAAAACTGCAATCGCCGAAGGACTCGCCCAACTGATTGCCGACGGCGAAGTCCCAGAATTGCTCCGCAACCACCGTGTCATTGCTCTCGACTTGGCAATGATGGTTGCCGGAACAAAATATCGCGGGCAGTTCGAGGAGCGGATCAAAGCGTTGATGAACGAAATCAAACGCACCCGGCGGATCATTCTCTTCGTGGATGAACTCCATACGATTGTCGGTGCGGGCGGCGCAGAAGGTGCTATGGATGCTTCCAATGTTCTCAAACCGGCATTGAGCCGCGGTGAAATCCAGTGCATTGGCGCAACCACTCTCGATGAATACCGTAAATACATCGAAAAAGACAGTGCGCTTGACCGACGGTTCCAGATTGTTATGGTCGAGCCGCCGAGCAAAGAGCAAACCGTCAAGATTTTACAGGGACTTCGGGATCGTTATGAAAAACACCATCACGTTCAATACACAGAAGATGCGCTCCAATCGGCGGTCGATCTTTCTGACCGGTACATTACGGGACGTTGTTTGCCTGACAAGGCGATTGATGTTATCGACGAGGCGGGATCGAGAATCCATTTGAAGTCGATGATGAAACCGGCAAGCGTGTCGGAATTGGATACCGAAATCGACACACTCTCCAAAGAAAAAGAGTCTGCTGTCGCTGAACAGGATTTTGAAAAAGCTCTCGTCTTGCGAAATAAAATTGACGAACTTTCCCGAAAGAAAAAGGAAGCCGTCGACAAATTGAAAGATAAAGTCGGCACCGTGGACGAACCAGTGATTGCCGAAGTGGTCTCCAAAATGACGGGCGTTCCGTTGACCCGAATGACTATGGAGGACACGAAACGGCTCATGAACATGGAAGCGGAACTGCACAATCGGGTGATCAGCCAAGACGAAGCAATCAAGGCGATTTCCAGGGCGGTACGGCGAAGTCGAAGCGGACTTAAAGACCCCAAGCGTCCGACCGGAGCATTCATTTTTGCTGGTCCGACGGGCGTAGGTAAAACGCTGTTGGCAAAGGCACTTACCGAATTCATGTTCGGCAACGAGGACGCGCTCATTCAACTCGACATGAGTGAGTACATGGAAAAGCACAATGTCAGTCGTTTGGTGGGTGCTCCTCCGGGCTATGTCGGTTACGAGGAAGGGGGGCAACTGACCGAAAAAGTACGGCGGCGGCCTTATTCCGTAGTTCTTTTGGACGAAATCGAAAAAGCCCATCCTGATGTGTTCAATATGATGCTACAAATTATGGAAGAAGGACGTTTGACCGATAGTTTTGGGCGCAACGTCGACTTCCGAAATGCGATCCTGATTATGACGACCAATGCCGGGGCGGAAGCGATCAAGAATGAGTCGGCGTTTGGTTTTCAGAAGCCGTCCGATGATGCGTCATACGAGAGTATGAAGGAGCGGGTGAATGAGCAGATCGAAAAGGTGTTCCGCCCAGAATTTGTGGGTCGGTGCGATGACATTATCGTATTCCGGCATTTGACGGAGCAAGACCTTGAAGCGGTGGTGGATTTGGAACTCAAGAAGGTGCGTGATCGGCTCCTGGAAAAGGGACTCAAACTCTTGTTGAGTGCTGAATCACGGGCGCATTTGATAAAGAAGGGGAGCAATTTGGATTTTGGAGCACGTCCGCTGCGCCGAGCAATCGAGGGTAGTGTGGAGGACCCGTTGTCGGAAGAACTGCTCAAAGGCGAATTCGAGGGTAAAGAAGTCGTTTCGGTCGAAGTAAAAATGGTTGGCGACAAAAAGCAACTGGTATTCGAGGGAAAGATGTTCGACGAAGTGGACGACGATTCCAAAGAGAATCTTAATTTACTCTATGCGGCACCCAAGCGAAGCAAAAAAGAGGGAGATTCAGTGGTCGAAAAATTGGAGCATTGTGTTGGGTAAGATTTCGGTTCATCTGGGAAGAGCGTACCGTTTTCTGATGTCTGCAAGAATACGGACAAGTTGCCTTCGTTTTCACCGCCCTGCCAATAACTTGCTCAATTACGCACCGTCAATAATCTGACTTTTTTTGACGCAGTGTATTATACGGATAGAGCCTCCTTGAATGATGCTTTCTCTTCCGCCCAATGTATTTGATCATGGCATTCTTGCCGCAGTGTCCGGCGGGGCAGATAGTGTTGCGCTCCTGCATCTATTGGTGGAATCACTGCACATGGATACCCCCACCGGGCAAGGCACACTCGCCGTCGCTCACATCAATCACGGTCTTCGCGGTGCCGATTCCGATGCCGACGCGGTGTTCGTGCGGTCGCTGGCAGAAGAATATCACCTACGTTTTTTTGAACACCGCCTCGGTGCCTCGGTGCCTTCGTGTGAAAAAAAAATAAGCGAAAATTCGGCACGGAATCTCCGCTACCATTTTTTGCAACTGCAAGCCGAACAAATTGGTTTTCGCTATTTGGCGACCGCTCACACGGCTGATGACCAAACGGAGACCGTCTTGCACCGTATTTTTCGCGGCACAGGCTTAGCTGGGCTTTCCGGTATAGCACCATCAAGGTCAATGACTCCCGCGGTAACATTACTGCGTCCGCTTTTGCATGTCCGCCGGAGCGAAATTTTGACCTATTTGGCATCACACGGAAAAACCTATCGGGACGACAAAACCAACTTTGAAAACCAATTTACCCGCAACCGAATTCGGAACGAACTGTTGCCGATGCTACGTAAAGACTTCAATCCGCACATTGATGAGGCGGTCTGCCGATTGGCAACGCTGGCAGCAGAACACGAATCGGTGTTGACGGAACTACTTGACGCTCTAATCGTACCCGCCCTTTTGGAACAGTTGCCGGAGCGAATCGTTCTCGATGTACTGCCGCTGCAACATTGTTCCTTGCCGGTGCTTCGGGAAGTTTTGATTCGTGCGTGGAAGCAACAAAAATTTCCACAGAGGGAAATGGACTATCGGCAGTGGTCGGCACTGGCGGAGTTGTTCCAAACGCCCGGCAATTCCGATCTGGACAGGCATCTCGATCTTCCCGGCGGCATTTCGGCTGTACGAACGAAGAATCGGTTTATCATTACGAGGAACGTTTAAGTCGGAAGGTTTCTGCAACTATGAAACGGCGTTGAGACAGAATTGTTGAGATAGTTGTACTTGTTTAACCATCACAGAACAAGGAGTATCCGGGTTTCATACCAATTTGTGGGCGGACTGGCAATCCTCGTGGCATACCTCTCTCATCTTGACGGCACCGCCAAAATAGGGGAAAATGTCATCAGCCTTACCATTCAGAAAGGTTGCCATTGATTTTTATGGAATCACCGAAAATTACCCGCGCTCTTATCAGTGTCAGCGACAAAATGGGACTCGTTGACTTCGCCAGAGGACTCTGCGCAGCAGGAGTCGAAATTTACAGTACTGGCGGGACACGAATCCACCTCGAAAAAGAAGGAATTCCCGTCATTGATGTTGCTGATTACACTGGTTTTCCCGAAATGATGGGCGGACGGCTCAAAACGCTCCATCCAAAAATTCATGGTGGAATCCTTTGCCGCCGAGACAACGTCGGCGACATGAACGACCTTGCCGAACATAGTATCAAAACGTTTGAACTCGTCGTTATCAATCTTTATCCCTTTGAAGCGACCATTGCCAAAGAAGGTGTTACCGATGAGGAAGCGATAGAAAACATCGACATCGGTGGTCCCACTATGGTGCGTGCAGCCGCCAAGAATCACCCTTTCGTTACTGTTGTAACATCGCAAGACCAGTATCCGGCAGTGCTGGAACAGATTCAGAAGAATGGCCGCACCACTTTACAACTTCGGCAAAGTCTTGCGAGAGATGCATTCACCATGACGGGACATTACGACAATGCCATTTCCCAGTATTTCATTGAGCGATTGACCAAAGAAGATTTCCCGCCGGTTTTGTCGATAAAACTCAAACGAAACGATGTCCTTCGATATGGTGAAAATCCGCATCAGCAGGCGGCGGTCTATGCCGATCCTCGATCCCAAACCGCCAGCGTCGTTTCGGCGCGGCAACTCAACGGCAAAGAACTTTCATACAACAATTTGCTTGATCTCGATGCCGCGTTGGCAATCGTTCGTGCTTTTTCCATGCCGGCGGTCTCCGTTATCAAGCACAACAATCCGTGCGGTGCTGCGGTGGACGAAAAGATCTCCGATGCTGTTCGCAAGGCGATGTCCGGTGATCCATTGAGTGCGTTTGGTTCGGTCATAGGGTTTAACCGACCGGTTGATCTTGCTTCGGCGGAATTTTTTTCAACGCCCGGCTTGTTTGTAGAAGCGATTGTTGCTCCTTCGTTTGATGCCGATGCTCTGGCAGTGTTGACTCAAAAACCGAAATGGGGAACAAACGTACGGCTTTTACATGTCGGCACTTACGAAGTTCCGCCGTCCCGATGGGAAATCCGACCGCTCGAAGGGGGCGCATTGTTACAAGAAACCGATACGAAAAACGATCCTGAAGATCAGTGGTCGGTCGTTACGGAAAAGAAACCAGAAAAAACCGCTTGGGATGACATTCGGTTCGCTTGGGAAATTGTTCGGCATGTGAAATCGAATGCGATTGTTCTGGCAAAGGAGGGCACGCTTCTTGGAGTTGGGGCGGGACAAATGAGCCGAATTGATTCAGTGGAAATCGCCCTCAAAAAAGCGGGGGAGCGGATTCAGGGGAACGTTTTGGCAAGCGACGCATTTTTCCCTTTCCCGGATTCGATTGAACTTGTTTCTAAGTACGGAATCCGGGCGGTGATTCAACCCGGTGGGTCCCGCAGCGACGAAGCGGTCATCGAAGCCTGTAACAAGCACGGAATTCCTATGATCTTCACGGGACGGCGGCACTTCCGGCATTGATATTCTCCCGGTAAAAGATGCTCTGAAGGAAACCCGCGTTGCAGTACGCTGTGATCGCCAAAGCGGAGGTGTAACCCGATTGTATCTTTCGCATGGATTCTACCGGCAGAAGGCTACAAACGACAAAAAATACGGTACAATGCCGATAATAGAGACGGTGGATTGAGCGTAGATTCCATTCCCAAGCCATGCCAGAACTCAATTCTTCCTCAGTAGACAGTTTTATCGAAGCGGTAAAAAACGGCGCTACGGAATCCGCCTCTGCTTTTACCCGAACATTCGGCACAACGATAACGCTCGCTCCGAAAGAGGGAGGAGAATTCAGCGTCGAAAAGTTTTCTACAAGTCTTAGCGAAAAAGGTTTGGCACTCCTCATGCAAGTCGGAGCGCAAGGCATTGCGATAATGATACCGTCATCGACCGGTTTGATACCGGGCTGGTGCGATGCGCCGGATGCCACCGGAAAGAGCAAATTGGCGACCTTTGCTCAAGAGTGGGCAATGAATCTTGCTCCCGAAGACTTTTTTCCTGATGATCAACAAGCCGCCATCATTCAAAATCTGTTCCAAGGACTTAAGCGCACCGTACCGGAACTCGATGCGGGCTATGTGGAACTCGCGCTGGGCAAAGAAGACGGTTCCACGGTGTCGGCTTACATTGTTTGGGCATTGTCCGCTCCAAGCAAGTTGCTGGAAGACCCCAAGCCCGTTGTGGAAGAGGTTCCAGTAGCACCGCCGTTGGGTGGGGCACCCTCGTTTGGCGGTCAGGCTGACCCCTTTGCCGGTGCCAATTTCGGAACACCATTTGCCGCAGGAAATGGCATGCCGCGACATCATCGTTTTGAAGACCTGCCGGGATACGCCAGAAGTGTCTTGAAGGTCAAAATTCCTGTTGCTACGATACTGGCAAGGGCGAGAAAGCCGATTAAAGCCATTTTGGAACTCGGTGTCGGCTCGATCATCCAATTCGACAAGTCATACGACGAAATGTTGGAAATCGAAGTCGGGCAAGCCATCGTGATTGCCACAGCAGAAGCGGTCAAGGTTGGCGACAAATTTGGCTTTCGTATCAGTACGATAACGTTGCCCGAAGAGCGATTTCGCCGAGTGGAAGTTCGGCGCGAAGGCGAATACAAAGCCAAATCAGATTCCCCGCAAATCATCGGCAAAGCCCCGATAAAATCATTTGATAGGAAAAGGTAGGGGGCACAGGTTCGAGTCCCGTATCGTCCATTTACATAAGTCCGATAAAATGGAGGGTTTACGCTTCTCCATGGGGATTACTCGCTCTCTACGTATCACTTGCTTCCGTTGGTCAGTCAACCTTACCGGGCAGGTTCGTCCTGTAAGGCTTGCCCGAACTTCGTGGAGTATGGTGTATCAAAATTATGTGGTCATTGTATAATGCGCCCACCTATGATGCACACGTTTTCTGTTGCTTTAGCGGCAGTTCTTGCTATATTCTGCATTGCCTGTGCCGGTATTTTTTTCCGGCGCAGCGGTCGACTCACACACGATGCGGAACAACCCATGCTCCGCCTGACCGTCGATCTGCTCCTGCCCTGCCTGATTTTCGACCGGGTCATAAAGACCGATGCGTTTGTTTCCAATCCACAAAATCTTTGGTTGCCGCCGCTCCTCGGTTTCGGATTGACAGCCGTAGCCATTCTCATCGGCTTGTGTGCGGCATTTCTACCGGCAAAGCAAACCGGCTTGAAAACGTGGAAACAACGGCGAACCTTTGCAGGATGTGTCGGAATCCTCAATTACGGTTTCGTGCCTATTCCACTGGTTATTGCTCTGTTTCCCGGTGATGACCGCATGCTCGGTGTACTTTTCGTCCAGAACCTCGGTGTTGAAATTTCCGTTTGGACTCTCGTATTGTGTACCCTGCTGGGCAAAATCGACAGACAGTCTTTGCGGCATCTCATCAACGGTCCGAGTATTGCCATCGTTCTTTCGGTATCGTTGAACCTGCTGGGGAACAGTCGATTCATCCCCGCCGCTTTTCACGAACACGTTGTCCCCTGTTTCGATTTCCTGCTGCTGGCGATTCACCTTTTGGGCGCAGCGGGCATTCCACTCTCGATTATTCTAATTGGCGCGATTTTTGCCGATCACTTTCGTCGAGAGGAGATCAAAGAACGGTTATCCCTCACTTTGAAAATAACATTTTGGTCGATTTTGATTCGGCTTGTTATCATGCCGACAATTTTTTTAACCCTTGCTGTTTGGTTGCCGTGTACGGCAGAAATCAAGCGGGTCCTTATTGTCCACGGGGCGATGGGATCGGCAATTTTTCCGATAGTTCTTGCCAAGCATTATGGAGGGGATGCAAAAACGGCATTTGATACCATTGTGAGTAACTCGCTCCTTTCGATTCTGACATTACCGATCTGGATTGCCATCGGTTTGAGACTGATATGAGAGATTGGAGAATGGGTTTTGTCGGTAACATTAGACCTATTGCCGTCGTCGAAAAGACAACGAGCGTAGGCAAACCAGTAAAATCAGGCAGTAAAAAAGTGTGTGCCACTCAATCTGGGAAGGCATATCATGCCTTTTTCGTCTTTGCTGTAACTTTTGCAGGCTTCAGCGACTTGCCGATGCCCGGTGCGTCCGAAATGGCACAAGGCGTATCCGAAATGGCACGAATCTCAAATTTGCACGTTGTGGATGGTGTCAAATCTTCATATACCCAAGAGACTTTACCGGTGGTTCCTATCGCTGTAATGTTCCACGTGACCGCGTCGGTCAAAGGAAAAAATGGGACTTGACAGGGGGTAGCCGACTTGGGAAAATGCGGGTGACAAAACCTTTGGGGGTGGAAAAGGAGCAGTCCTATCCAACTCCCCTCGTGCCAGGGAGAATGCGCATGGATACTTTCGTCACAATGACCGGCAATCGTTTGCGGAAACGTAATTATGCCTTCACCCTTGTCGAACTCCTTGTCGTCATTGCGATCATCAGTATGTTGATCGCCTTCTTGCTTCCTGCCGTCCAGTCCGCACGGGAAGCGGCACGGCGAATGCAGTGTACCAACCATATGAAACAACTCGGACTTGCCGTCCAACTGTTTCACGATGGTCAAAACGGTCTGACCCCTTTCGGCATTGATATTGATCGCCAATCGACGTTTACATTCCTCTTGCCCTACATTGAACAGCAACCTCTTTACGACTTCATGACGAGCCGCACGAACGGCTTCATGGAACAGACGGGAACGTCTTGGTGGCAAAACCATTACGATTGGCTTGTGCCGCAATTGGATGATACTATGCGCACAGCTTTTTCTTCGATTCCCATTGTGAAATGTCCAACACGGCGTTCCGGTGTTGCCCAACCAACATTCAATCCCGATAGTAGCCGCAATAATCCCAGTACCGGTCCTCAAGGAGACTATGCGGTTGTCTGTCTTGATCAGTACGAAGGAGAAATCATGCCAGGAACAAATGATAGGGGAATATGGTCTGCGGGAGGGCAACAGACATACCCAGAACGTATTGCCTGTCAGATTGGTCCATTTCGTGCAGTTACCATCGGAGGCGGTACATCGGTCGGAGAAGTTTTGAATGCTTGGAGTCCGCGTGATACCTTCTCTCGTTTGGCTGATGGCGCAAGCAATCAGTTCTTTTTCGGAGAAAAGCACATTCCGCTGGGGCGACTTGGTCTTTGTACGCATATTTTTGGAGCGGACTTCAACAGCAACACACTTTCAAGCGATTGCAGTATTTTCTCAAATGGAAATTGGTCAAGTGCCGGTTTTGCGAGGAGTTTCGATGGTTGGAATAACCATAAACAAACGATTTTCAATCCGAAAGATTACAATAACGGTCCAGAAGGTCCTATACACCACTATTCGTTTGGCAGTTATCATCCCGGCGTTTGTGTGTTTGCTCTTGGTGATGGTTCTGTTCGCTCCGTTTCCATATCGACACCGCACGAGATACTACGTGCGTACAGTCACGTCAACGACGGGATGTCCCTCACTTTGCCGTAAACAATGAGGTTCTTGCGAGTGTGGTGTCGTTCGAGTAGAATCGTGAACGTAGAAAGAAAAGGTAGTTCGATATGTCAAAAAACACCGGTCTCCCCCAAAACAAACAATCGCCTTCGACGGAGAACACCGAGACACCGGACACTTCAAGGGAAGGATTATTCGGCTCCAGAACTGACGTTCTGCTGCTGGGCGGTGGGTTATTCTTTCTCTTGGTCAACCTCGTGGTATTCTTTGGCATCAATATCAGACTGAATACTTTGTTCTTTTACCTTGATATACGTCATTGGTCGGTCTTCGCCTCAGTCGTTGTCTGGACAACGGCAATATGGATCGTCTTGGAAGCAAGCCGCATTGTAGCGTTTTGTCTCCCGCTTTTCAGAATACTTGCCGCAACTTGTGTCCTGCTCGCTATTATTTTTGCGTTGAATTCGTACAGCATTGCAAGCCATAGCCCCAATGGGTATTCGCTCTGGTTTCAAGCCCTTGCCGCCTGTTGTATTGTCCGAAGTTTATTTCTGCTCTACGAATACCGGTATGGCGAAGATGATTTCGACTGGGAGGAAGCGCAATGGTTTTGGGGGATGTCAGGATTTCTTTTCGTGGGTCTCGTCGTGGCGGGAATTTTATGTTTTATCCCTGTCAATACGCCGCTGGGTGATACCTTTCGCACCGAGTCCCTCTTGGAGATATACGGCGATAGGTTTCAAGAACTGTTCCAGTATGGTACGGGCTCCTTCTCGCTAAAATTGTTCATATTACTTATTGCTGGTACTACCCTCGCCTTTGTTTATGCAACCGGCAGATGGATTCTCATCATCTATTTGAAAGTCCGAGGGGGAGTGATGTGATATTTTCAGGATCGTTTGCGAACGGTCTGCCAAGTATCGGAGATCCGTTCGCAAATTGTACCTAATGAAAGAGAAATGGTGATCACAATAATTGTGAGAGGTAAAATATACTTGAAGAACACAGGCAAGAACGATTGGGGTTTATGCACAGCGATTCCGGGGGGCGGCGAAAACCAACTCCCTTTTCTTTGCTCAAGCATCCATCGGAGACAGTCGTGATCTCTCATCGCATGTCGCCAAGTATTATGGTCAAGTATGTCCCACCCCGTTATCGCCATCGAGCCGCCGGAATTGTTGACCATACACATGGCAGTCTGAACGGATTCACGATTGATCATCACATCTCCATTGGTCACAAACGTCCATATCGGCGTTTTTTTCAGTGCGGCGAACGGGAGATGCGAAGGCGCACTGCTGGCGGTCGGAACCGCACCAGCAAATGTATCGGGATACTTGGATAGCAATGTCCACACACCTGCTCCGCCACTGCTGACTCCTGTGACAGTAAGCCGTTTTTTGTCAATGGGATTCTCTGCAATGACATGTTCCATGACTGCCATCAAAACGTCCAAAGTCCCGTCTTTGGCGGAGTTAAAACTCCATGCCGGTGTCTCCGAAGGACATTGTACCACCAGCATGAAAAAGTCCTCGCTCTCTGGTCCGACCAGCACGGGCAAGATCGAACGAAAGTGGAGGAGCGAGAGTGTGTTGTCCGACCCCGCTTCGCCCAGTCCGTGTAAATGGATGACGAGCGGATATTTTCGACCATAGCGGATGCTGGTTGGCGTATGGAGGCGATATTTGATTTCCGCATCTTGATATTTCCCGGCGGTGTATTGGAAAGTTCTCTCCTCGAAATATTCGACAATTTCATGAAGCCTGCTTGGGTCTGAATCTTGGGCATTGCCCATCAACATCGTGAACATTGACGCAAACAACGCAACCCCGAAAATCGACAATCGTCTGCTCATAATCCCCTCCGACGTATTGCTGATCAGTGTACAAAAAAGATGGTTGATTGACAAGATGGGCGGAAGTCATTGACAAAACAACGGCGGAGTAATAGGATACGTGAATAGGAGGGTAAGTAACTCGATTCGCCAGCATGTCCGTGTATCAGCAACACCACAACAGGAATAGGAGACAAACATGAACCAAAAATGGAGGCGCATCAGATTTTCAAGCCCGGAATTGTTACTGATCGTCGGGCTACTGCTCCTGAACGTCGGTTGTTTTCTCGGCAAATCGGAAATTGTCGATGCTTGGTGCCGGTTCATCGTTCATAGCCTTGATGTTCGCTATTGGACGTGGAAAAGCGATGCCGCCGTGTTGGTGATAGTAGCGGTCTTTGTGGGTTGGTCGCGGTTCAAACACGGAAAATTCAAGCAATGCCGAGGGTTGATCCTTGTCTGTGTCATTCTCGGCATCGTCACCGGCGTTCATTTCGGGCTGAACATGTTGTGGAATAGAACGGGCAAGACTTTCATCGAGCGTCAGTACCCGAAGGGGGAACGACCGAAGGGGGATTATTTACCATTGGATTACAAGGTTCACGTACCGCCGGGCTTTTGGGGATTGGGCGGACGGCGACCCCTGATCGTGTTTTTGCACGGAGCCGGTAATGTGAACATGGATGTCGAAGACCTCACGGAAGATCTCGTAAATTGTCTGACACCGGAAATGAAAAAGGATTTTCCATTCGTCGTGATCTCTCCGGCAAGTTGGAAGCACGGCTGGAAGGCACCGCAAATACTCCAAATTCTTGACGAAGCGACCGTTCGCTGGAACGTTGATCCCAATCGGATATACCTGACAGGACTCAGTATGGGTGGCTTCGGTGCCTTCCACGTCGCATGTGATTCGCCGAAAACCTTTGCGGCGATAGTCCCAGTCTGTGGTGGCGGCGATCCGAGTAAGGCAGAACGATTGAAAACGGTGCCGACTTGGGCATTTCACGGCGATGCGGACGATGTTGTGCCGTATGAATGTTCCGCGAACATGATTGACGCAATGCTGGAATTGGGACATAATGATGCGCGATTGACCAATATGCACGGTGCCGGACATGGAATTGCCGCCGACGTTTATCGGAAACCGGAACTCTACCAATGGATGCTGACACACAGAAAATCGTCTCATAACATGTTGCCATAAAAGAATTTACAGAAATTTTGACAAATTTTCAGAATTTTCCAAAAAAGGGACTTGACAATTGTTGTTGTATAATGCCAGTTGACTGGGGTCGGAAGTGTGCCCGAGAACTCCATTAACCTAACCTTACGAAAGGAGCAAGTCATGAAAAAGTTAGCACAAGCAGTTCTCTACGTGTCCAGCATCGCACTCGCCATCGGGATTGGGATGGGGCAAGCGGGGAAGTCAGTAGACTTCAGTTTCGTGGAGGGTGACCAGGTTGACTGTCCCATTCTGTCAGTTGAGAGTAACGATTGTATAAAAAACACGAATTCGAGTTACTCCTGTTACGCAGGGGCATTGTTTGCCCATGGCAGAAATTATGGCTCACGATACCGGTACTCTGATGAGATTCAGTGTCGCACCTATCACCTCGAAGGTGGTATCCAAGTCGAAGATAATGCCTGTAGTAAAGAAGGGGTTTTGTACCTGACAAGGAGTGATGGAGTACAGTTTGAGAACGATATTGCGATGGTTTTTTTGATATCATTCAGATTCTTTTTCCGATGTGATCATGAAGCTTTATAGGGAATGTTTTTTTGCCACATTGCTTTTGCAACTTGTTACATTCCAATCGACGGTTTGCGTTGGTGAGGAGGGTACAGGATTGTTG
>Ga0123353_10008576_pt1 | contig 13986 bp, 18 predicted proteins | sample TergutLab28metaG_3_FD_92763 | JGI IMG/M metagenome (GOLD analysis project Ga0123353, IMG submission 92763) | Labiotermes labralis P3 segment gut microbial communities from Petit-Saut dam, French Guiana - Lab288 P3 | ecosystem: Host-associated > Arthropoda: Insects > Digestive system > Gut ... | reverse complement strand
ATGTTATTGAAAGGTGGTTTTATGAATGGGCGGTCAATACAGATGTCCACGTTGTGACGCCTGGCACCCTACAAAAGAAGATATGAAATCATGTCAGTGTAGGGACCAGGATTATAGCGGCGGCCAACACAGATGTCCTCGCTGCGGCAAACTACACAGCTCATACACCAAAGCGCAACGCTGCTGCGCATAAAGCAGCCGCCGGCTCCCGCCGGCTTTTTTTCTTATACTCTAAGGTGGCTAGCTCGTTTGGATGAAGTTTGGATTTTAAGCACAAGTGCAAACAGTCCGTAAGTAATAGTCCTGATTAATATTATTGCTTTTTAACGATGCCCAATTAAAAATTACAACTAACCCTGCTTTTTCATGGAGAATACACTTTAGTGGAAGAGGGCTCCATGAAAAATCTAAGGCGTTCGTTGTATTTCTTTAATATGGCGCGAGGAACCGAAGCAATAATATTAATCAGGATTATTGCTCTCTAAAATGACGTTATTTGCGTGGACCCACCCCTCCACACTCCCCCCATCTAGGTATTGTCCCGTCGCACGCACTACTTTTATCATCTCCCCTTCTCGTAAATGCTCAATAATCGGATCCGTAATCATAAATTCTTGCTCTCTCGGCCCAAAATGATTCTTCCGATTGTACTCCACTATCCGCTTAAGAAGCTTCGCGCTCATTATATACTTGCTCGCATTAATCAGATTGCTCGGCGCATCTTCAACGGCTGGCTTCTCCACAAAATCCACCAATCTATCCCCCTCTACTTTCAGCACTCCATACCGCGATACTTCCTCTCGCGACACCTCCACCCCAAGCAGCGCCGACGTCTCCGGTCCCTCAACCACCTTCATCAAATTTGCGATATCACTCCCTCCCTGTGCCCCCCAAATAAAATCATCTCCCGAAAGCACCACGCAAGTCTCATCAATTCCAAAATGTTCCACCGCCTGCGCCACCGCCGCCGCACTACCATATTTCTGCTCTATATCCTTCTGCCCCAAAAAATGTAGTCGCGCTCCCCCCGGTCGCGTATCCACCAGCTCCAAACTATCTTCCTTCCCCCGTGATATCAAATATTTCGCCAACGCCGTATTATTTTCATAATACGCCCGCACCTGACTCTCCGGCTTCTCGTCCGTCACGATATAAATATCGCGAACCTTCGCTCGCGCACAATCTTCCACGTTATAATCCACGATTGGCCGATTACCAATCGGCAACATCGCTTTCTCAATAATTTTTGTTATAGGTAGTCGCCGCGTCCCCCACCCCGCCACTGAAATAATAGCTTTTTTGATTTCCATAACCCCCAGTATATCACACCCGAGATTTAAACCCATCCCTGAATACAGTTTTCACCTCCCCCACTACTATATACAGGAAAAACCCAGCCACCACCGACAGTATAATCGGCATATTCCCCACCAAACTATCCCCCACCACAAACGCCGCTACCGCCGCTGGCACCAGTAGTAGTGCACACAATATCTGTAGCCATGCTATCCGCTTCTTGCTCATTTTCGAACGCACCATAATCGCAAAATCCCCTACTTCCTGTGGGATTTCATGTGCCGCTATCGCAAGCGCCGCCCATATACCAGTCGCCGAACCTGCTGCAAAAGCCACTCCGAGCACCAATCCGTCTGCCAAAGTATGTATCACATCTACACCATACATCATCATCGCCTGCCGTTTATTCCGAAAACTATGCTCCCCACCATGCTTATGAAAACGCCCCGCAACAAAACCAATCACCGAAAACCCCAAAAACCCGCCAGCTGTCCATAGTAGCACCTTCCACCAATCTAAACTCCCATCTTCTAGCGCCTCCGGCAGCAGATTAAACATCACCGCCGCTAAAATCACCAACGCCGCAATCCCCGCCCCATACCTCTGCAAGGTCTTAGCTACCTTACTCTCTGTTAATAGTAAAAATCCCCCGCATAGTGACACCAACGCCGTCACCACCCCCACCCCAATTATTATCAATATATCCATAAGCTCATTCTAGCATACTCCTGTGGTATAATTCAAAGATGAATTTTTGGCAAACTCTACCCGACAATTTCACCTGTCTCGCCCCTATGGAAAGCGTGACGGACATTATTTTTCGTCAAGTCGTCGCAAAAGCCGCCCGCCCAGATGTCTTTTTCACAGAGTTCACCAACGTCAGTAGTTTCGCTTCCGAAAAGGGTCGCCACAACGCTTTGGAGCGCTTGGTTATTGTTCCCACCGATGCCCCCATCATCGCTCAGCTCTGGGGCACCAACCCCGACCATTTTGCATACACCGCCAAGCATCTACCCGAAGGGTTTTCCGGTATCGATATCAACATGGGCTGCCCAGATAAGCACGTCGTAAAAAACGGCGGCGGCTCTGCTCTCATAAAAGCCCCGCACGAAACCAGCGCAGGTCTAATCTCCGCAGTGAAAGACAACACCGACCTCCCCGTCTCTGTCAAAACCCGCCTCGGCTACTCCCGAGTAGACGAATGGCAAGGTTGGCTCACCCACCTTCTAGAGCAAGACCTCGCCGCCCTCACCATTCACCTCCGCACGAAGAAGGAGATGAGCAAAGTCCCCGCCCACCACGAGCTCATCCCAGAAGTATTAAAACTCGCCCAATCAGTAGCCCCCAACACCACTATTATCCTAAACGGCGACTTCACCAGCCGCACCCACTTCAACCAATTATTTAAATGTCCTTCGCAAAAAACCACGGGCTGTATGATTGGTCGTGGTGTATTTACTAATCCCTTTTGTTTTGAAAAATCCCCCCGCGAACATACCAAAAAAGAGCTGATGGAGTTATTGCTCTATCATTTAGATCTGTTCGACAGTTCAAATCTGCCAAGCTCTTTTTCCGAAGACTTTGTTAAGTCACCTGTGAGGACGACGACCTATATTCCTGACGGCACCGAGGGGTTCGCACGTAGTGAGGTTCCCTCGGATGCCCAGCGTATGAGGTCCTCGGCCGAGTCTGGGTCTGAGGAAAAATCGGTTCGGAAATTTGCTGCAGAAGAGCCCGAATTTTCGCCCCGGAAATTTGAACCCCTCAAACGTTTCTTCAAAATCTACATCAACAACTTCGAGGGTGCCGCTGATATCCGCGCCCGCCTCATGGAGACCAAAACCACTAGCGAAGTCCGCCACATCATTAGCACCATTCAGTGATATAATGGTGTTATGAAACCCATTATTTATACCACCCTCGACTGCCCCTACTGTTGGGCTATCAAAGACTGGTTCAATAGCATACGTGTAAAATACAAAGAAATCGACGCCACCACCATGGACGACATCCCCGTCGTTCCCGAAACCCACATCGGCGACGACGTATTCGTCGGTTTCGAACGCCAAGAAATCCTCAAATCTCTCAAAAGTCATGGCATCATCAAATAAACTATCTTTATCGGGACGAACGCATTCGGATGAAGTTCAAGGAAGGAACGAGCACCGCAAACGAAACGTATCTAGCATACGTAGAGTGCGGAGCGGAGTTTCTGACGAAGAAATTCGCCGAATGCGTCCGTCCCTATTTCTACTACATGGTCTGCGTGGTAGCCACCAGGGCCTCGATGCTATCGCCAAAAAACTCGAATCAAAATGGAACGTCATCAACCCCGACCTTCCCGGCTCCGGCAATGCACCAGCATTAGAGCCATCAGGGCTCGACGCATATATTGAATACCTACACGAAATCATCGTAAAACATAATAAGCCCACAATCATCGCCCACTCCATGGGCGCTACCATCGCCAGCCACTACGTCACCAAATACCCAGACGACACCACCGACAAACTCGTCCTTATCTCTCCAGTCTTCCGTAGCAAAAGGAGGGCTCGCCGCGACAAAACTCTCTATCTCACGCTCAAAGCCGCCCTCTCCCCCCTCCCCAAAACCACCAAAAAGAAACTTCTTGCCAGTCGCCCCGTCTCCTACGCCATCTCCCACTTTCTCACCTCCGACAAATCGCAACAAAAATACATCGACGAACAGCACTACGCCTACTCTGGCCGCTTCGCCTCCGCCAAATCCCTACTGAGTGACGTCAAACTCTCTATGAGTACCACCACCATCTTGCCACAAGGCAAACATATCCTCGTCATTACCGGCACTCATGACAAACTCACCAATCTCAAACTCACCCGCACCCACACTTCAGCCCACCCTTCCTGCAAATTTTGCGAGGTCAAAGACACTGGACACCTAATTAATTACGAACGCCCCGGCCACGCCGCCAAACTCATTTCCGATTTTTTGCTACCTTAGCATATATCTCTTCAAGCCTATCTAAAGTGTGTCTAATATCGTGTTTTTTGACTATCTCCAAACTCTCCTTACCATATTTATCCCGCATCTCCGGATTCTCCAACAACTTCGCCAACCCTCGCGCCACTCCTGCCACATCCCTAGGCCTACACAAGTACCCATTCCGCCCCGTTTTTACCAGCTCACCTATCGCCCCCGCCCGCACCGCCACCGCTGGCAGACCAGTTGCCATCGCTTCCATCAGCACAATACTCTGCGTTTCCGTCTCGCTCGTCAATCCAAATACGTCAAAAGTCCGATATGCCATCGGCAAATCATCCCCAATAATCCGCCCGAGAAACTTCACTGATTTGCTAATCTCCAGCTCCGCCACCATTTTTTCCAGCCGCACCCGATCCGTCCCATCCCCCACCACCACCAAAAACGCCTCCGGTATCTTCGCAACTACCCTAGAAAACGCCTTCACCAACACCCCCAAACTTTTCTCCGGATCCACCCGCCCCACATACCCTACAATCAGCCGATCTTTCGGGATACCATACTTAGCATAGAACTCCTCCGGCGCCGGCAAATGCCGAAACTTACTCAGATCTATCCCATTGCTCAACGCCTCCACCTTCGACTTCCCCCGCCCCCGCCCATCTGGCATCAGCTCGGCAATCGCCACTTTCGTCGGCATCGTCGCATAGTCAGCTCTGCGCAAAAAACTCGCAAAATACGTTCGGACTGCCGCATCGATCGGTTTTTTCACCGGCTTCATAAACTTCACCATTTGTCCCGTAGCATTATCTGGATAGGCATGCCCCGTCGCCACAATCGGCACCCCCCGCCGTTTCGCATAAGCAAACACCGCTAGCCCCACCGACATCGGCGTCTGCTCGTGTATCACATCCGGCGCAAACTCATCTAGCACTCGTTTTATCTCGCCATACGGCATCAAACTTATATGTATCCCGTTTTTATACAAAATGTTCGGCACTTTATATCCCAAAATTTTCTTGGCTTCCGGCACCTTCGCAATCTGATCCGGATAAAACGGCACCCGAAAGCTCGACAACCTCGCCACTCTCACCCCATCCTCCATCCGCACCCGGTCCTCTCCGTCCAAGCTCGGCGCCAACACTAATACTTCATGCCCCCGACTCATCAGCCCCGCTGCCAAATTATGCGAAAACACCGCCACTCCATTTATCATCGGTGCATACAAATCCGTCGCAATTGCAATTTTCATTGCATCTATCATAGCATAAAAGTTATATAACTTTCAACCCTCTCTACCCCAGTTAGATTGAATAATTTCGCCATTTATGCTATAACATACCCATACCCTATCTAATATGTAGAGAGGAGCAATCAAACCCATCCGGGTTTATTAACAATTTAGAAAAGGAGTGATACCATTGTCGACATTTTATGATCAACTGTCCACCCTTTGGCAAGAGGGCAGATTCCTATGCGTTGGCCTAGACCCGCAAGAAAACGACTTACCCAAACACCTACTCAGAAAATTCGACTACAACCTCGCCATAACGACACTAGCGTTCAACCAGTGCATCATCGATGCCACCAAAGATTATGTCTGCGCATTTAAGCCCAATCTGACTTTTTACGAGCACAGCCCACAATTCGAAAATGTCCTGTTATTAACTATTGAGTATATCCATCAAGTAGCACCAGAGATTCCAGTAATCCTCGACAGCAGTAGCTATGGCTCCACGATAGCCGCGTTTGACCGCTATGATGCAGACGCTATCACAATCCACCCCTATTTGGGCCTAAACGCAAACAGGTGGTTCTTGGATCGACAAGACAAGGGCATTATCGTCCTCGTCAAAGCCAGCAGTTTGCACAACAGAGAATTCCAAGATTTACTTCTTGCGAACGATCTCCGACTTTACCAGCAGGTTGCTGATAACGTCGCTTTCCATTGGAACTACAACCAGAATGTCGCCGTCGCAGTCAGCGCAAACTCTCGAAGAGGATTAGTAAAAGTTAGAGCATTAATTGGCGATATGCCAATTCTCATCCCGGACATTGACGACGCAAGAGGCATCAGCTTGGGAAGCACCGTACGAGCCGGCATCAACAGCCGCAGAGACGGTATCATCATCAACTCTTCGCGCAGGATTATCTACGCAAGCAGCGATGAAGATTTCGCCGAATACGCCGGCTGGGAAGCCAAAACACTAAACTCCGACATAAATGCCGCCATCCGAGCAGCTATCTAGCACCTTTCCCCCCGAGTGAAATCACTCGGGGGATTTTTTATTTCCGTACTTTTTTGTATATCTTCAGTAATTTATCCGTCTGCCGCGACTGCAGCGCATCCTCTCGTTTTATCATCACACTACGACTCATCTTGCTAATCTTTTCCGGATGCTCCGACAAATCTTTCAGCGCCGCCGCCATATCCTCTACGTCGGGTGAGCTCACAAACACGTACCCGCCCTCCGGCACCACTTCCTTCATATCCGGATCCACCAGCAACACCGGCAACCCCGTCGCCACACCCTCAAGCAATGTCATTGGCTGATTATCAAACCCTACCGAATTCAGAATTGCAATGTGTGCCCACTGGATTTTTTCCAAAATCTCTTCGTGCTCCGCCCGCCCTCGCACATGCACATCTCGCATCTTCCGAATCGTTACATACCGCCGCGCCTTATCCTCCAACACCCCATCACCATACATCTCCAGCCGCACCGGCACTCCCGACTTTCGCACCGCTTCTAGAAATTCCATCGGCCGCTTCTCATTGCTCATCCGCGAAAACCAAATAATTTTCAACTTTTCGCCTGCTTTCATCTTACGCGGCTGCAGTTTCCCAAGCCCCTCAATCATTGCGTCTTCGATGCCATTACTCACCACTTCGGCAGGCTTGGTTAACCCATAATGCACAAACTTTTTCTCAAAATGCCGCGAAGGAAACACCACATAATCCGCATACTGCGCATGATTTACCATAATCTCCCACATATTACGCGCCGTTCTACTACGCGCTAGATAATTATCTCGTTTCACTCTGATTTTATGCAGAATTAATCGTGCATGCACCCGGCGAAACACCCAGCTCGCAAAAGTATTCACCCCCGGCCAAAGATTTTTCTCGATTGCCACATCTTCCCGCCCATGCATTGTCTGAACAACAGGAAGTCCCATCTCCCGCGCTACTTTCATCCCCGAAATACTGCTCGACAGCTCATAATGCACATGTACCACATCCACGCCCAACTCCGCCAACTCTTTTCGCACATATTTCATCACTTTTTTCGGCCACTTTGCTATCGGCACCCCCGGCAAACTCCACCAAAAACTTGTCGGCACAATCCGCATCTTCGGATCTTCCGATTTCTCCCTCCCCGGGCAAAATATATATACTTCGTGCCCGAGTCGTTCGAGATCTTGCTTCTGCGCCTCAATACTCGTCCGTATCCCCCCAATCACGTCCAAAAATACATCCGTAAACATCGCAATTTTCATGCCGCCGTCCCCCCGTCATTGCGAGAAGCGTAGCGACGAAGCAATCTAGTTTTATATCTCATGCTATAATTATCTCATGAAACCTCAACCCAATAAAGTCGTCAACCGCCGCGCTCACTTCGACTACCACCTCGACGAAAAACTCGAAGTCGGCATGGTTTTGACAGGCCCGCAAGTTCGCCTCATCCGCGACCACCACGCCCAGCTCAAAGGCACGTATGTCACTATCCGCCACGGCGAATTATTTTTGCTCAACCTCACCCTCGGCTCCGAAAACATCCCCGATATCAAACTCCTCGCCACAAAACGCCAAATCCGCCACCTCCTCGAAGCCAAACAACAGGGCAATACCATAGTCCCCGTCGAGCTTTTGCCAACCAAACGCCACATCAAACTCATCATCGCCACCGCTCGCGGCAAAAAACAATATGACAAACGCCAAACCATCAAAGCCCGTGACCTAAGTAGAGAAGTACGCCCATGAAAATTTTTTCTTGGAATGTCAACGGCCTCCGCGCCGGTATTAAAAAGGGCACTCTACAAGACTTTATCGAGACCCATCGCCCCGATATCCTCTGCATGGGCGAAACCAAAATCTCTGAACATCAAATCGAAACCGAAAAAATCCGCGAGCAGTTCCCCGACTACACCCAACTCTATTCCTGTTCCGAGAAGAAGGGCTACGCAGGAACTGCAATTTGGGTTAATTCGCAAAAAATGCAAAACCTTACTTCCCGAGCGGCTGTCGAAGAGGGGCCGCTGGCCCCTAATTCGAGCCGCACTGCAGCGCCTGCACCCTGTAAAGACAGGCGCGCACGCGAAAGGGCGCTCGGAAGTAACGGTTTTGATTTTTTGAACGAAGGCCGCATCACCACCCTTGAATTTACCGACTTCTACCTCGTCTCCATTTATGTCCCAAACAGCAAAGATGATCTTTCTCGTCTCAAAATCCGCCAAGACTGGGACCAAAAGTTATATAACTTTCTGGAGCATCTACAGGCGAAAAAACCAGTAGTTGTGTGCGGCGACATGAATGTTGCTCACCAGCCCATCGACCTCGCCCGCCCCAAAGACAACGAAGGCAAACACGGCTACACCGCCGAAGAACGCGCCGGCTTCGATGCCTATATTAAGCATGGTCTCATCGACACTTTCCGCTTCCTCCACCCCGACAAAATCCAATATACCTGGTGGAGCCACTGGAGCAACGCCCGTGCTCGCAATATCGGCTGGCGCATCGACTACTTCTTGATTAGCAGCAAACTCAAATCTCGCCTCAAATCCGCCAACATCTACCCAGAAATCCTCGGCTCCGACCACTGTCCCATAAGTATTGAGCTCACTCCATGAACGATTGGCAAACCCAGACCAAAAAGCAGCCTCTCTTCACCGACCTCGACTTCGCCCCTCCCGAACAAAAATCCCGCGCCGGCTCCCTCGCCCTCATCGGCGGCAGCTCCGGTAGCTTCCGCACCGTCGCCCAAACCGCAGAAACCTTAACCCAGCTCGGTGTCAGCAAACTACACATCCTTCTCCCCGACTCCCTTAAAAAAACCCTCCCCCCTGCACCGAATATCACCTTCGCTCCCTCCGAACCTTCCGGTGGATTTAGCAAATCCGCCGAACCCATTCTTCAAGCAGCCACCGCTGACACCAACGCTACTCTCGTCATCGGCGATCTCGGCAAAAACAGCACCACCGCCATCGCCATCTCAAGTGTTGTAAAAAATACAACAGCCCCCACCCTTATCACCCGCGACGCCATAGATCTCATCACTCCCGAAGCTCACAGCTGGATAAACAATAGCGCCCACCTCACCTTATTGATCACCCTCCCCCAACTCCAAAAACTCTTCCGCACCATCTACTACCCCCGCGTCATCACCCTCAGCCAACCCACCAACCAACTCATCGAAACTCTCCATAAATTCACCATCACTTATCCTATTACTATCGCCACCACCCACAACGACCAATACATCACCAGTAGCGCCGGCCAAGTGACTACCACTCCACTCTCCGACACCAACTATTCCCCCCTATCAATCTGGCAAGGCGACCTCGCCGCCAAAATCGCCGTCCACACCCTCCGCCAACCCACCCAACCTCTAGCTTCCGCCACCACCGCCATCTTTGCATGAGAATAGCCCTGCTTTTACGCAGGGCTTATGTATTTATTCCTTACTTGCCTTCTTCAACCTATCTTTTGCGTGTACCATCCCAAGTTTCAGAAGTAGCAGCCCAATCGCGACATATGCGCCAAACACAATCAGCCACATCCACCATTTCGGAAATGTCGCTAGCGTTAGCAATATCAGTACCACAACCAACGCTCCAACATACAAGAACCGTCTCGACATCACTAAGAGATCCCTTAGCGCCGGCCACCAATCTAGTAGCTTCGCATACAACACAATTTGACCTACAATTCCTAAACCCAATCCTATGCCCAAAAACCACCAGCCAGCTACCGCGTTAACCCGCATGATAAAAAATATTAGCGAGCAAACACCAAACACTCCATCTGCCATCTCGTCTAGTATCGCCACAAATCTCTTGCCTCGCCACCATCGCCGCTTACCGTCATCCGGATACGGATATCTCTGCGCAAAGGAGCCATCTACTCCATCAGACAGTACGCCGACCACATAAATAACCAGCCCTACCCACAATGGCCACGGTAGAAATGCCGCCGCCACCATCAAGCCCGAAAGCACTATCAACCTACCCCAAGTCAACCCGTCAGCGATAATATATAGATACCTCCTCATGATTACACCTCCCTACAAAATAACGTATTCCTTCCCCCAAATATACCCTAGTTATACTATTCCCCTAGCTTCCAGTCAAGAAATTCCATATCCCCTCCACAACCGTCGGCGAATTCCCCGGCATCTCCTCCGGCTTCTCCTCACCTGGCGTCGACACACTTCCGCCCCAACTCTCCCACGTCCCCGGACTAATCTGCTCCGCTATCATCAACAGCCGCTGCCGCGCCGTCCCGAGCGGCACACAAGTTATCAGAGTCAAAATCGGCTTATCCACGGCATATACCAGCGCCCCCACATCCGTCGGCTCCACCACCTGCCGCCTCACCACCCGATACGTATACCGCACCGACCGATAATTCACATATATCACATCTCCATCCGCCAACCGCTCTAGTGGCGCGAAAATAAACTTATAATCCCCAGTTTCAAACACACCGTTGCTCGAATGTCCCGATATCACCAAGTTCCCGACCTGTCCCGGCATCGCATTCGCCCCCGGGATAGAGAAATGCGCCACCCCATAAGACATTGCCGCCTGCTGCGACGCCTGATCGTTAGGAGTTCCAAAAACAATCGGCACGTCCACATTAATCTTCGGTATTATCAGCCGTGGCTCCGGCCCCACCTCAGCCGTCACCGTCGGATCAATCTCCGTGATAGAATTCACCGCACCATTCCCCGGCGCAATATACGCCACCGCCGCTGCTACAAACACCCGATAGTACTGCGTCATAAGACCAGCAAATACAATCGCCGCCCCTATCGCAATCGGTATTATATGCTTCTTCCTCCGTTCTTTCGCTGCCCGCCCCGACGCTTTCTTACGAATTTTCTCCCTCAACCCCTTCACTCCCCCAATCTTCGTCATTTCGGGTTCCTTTTTGTCATTACCAGGCTCTTTTCTGTCATTACCGGGCTCCGAGCCATACTCCCCCTCCGCCAGCTCCCGATCCAGCTTCAACTTCTCCTTCTGTACATAATTCTTCGCCGCTTGATTATAATATTTCCCATAATAATTCCGATAATAGTCCTGCCACGCCGTATGATATTTCCGCCAATCTTCATCGCGCACTCCCCCCGCCACCTCCGCCTCGCCACGCGTAATCACCCCATCTTTATTTACATCCGCCTCCGCCACAAAATTACTCGCCTGCTTACCATACGCTTCCAGCACCTTCCGCCGCGCTATCTCTGCCGCCGTCGCCCTCTGTCGCTCAGCCGCATCCAACCCACCTTTTTCATTATCCATATGCATATAATATCACAAAATCCGTCTGCCCCGCACCCCCACCCGTCATTCCCGGCCGACCTCACCGTCATTGCCCGACTTGTTCGGGCAATCCACAGTCATCACCCACAACACGATCCCCCAAATCAAAGCCCAGTCTTTCGGGCAAACTCAATCCCCCACCTTCCTCACCCCCCTACTTCCAGTTCGTATTCACCGGTGTAATACCGGAACGATTGGTGTAGGTACTACGATTAGCGTAGGGCGTGCCAGCATTAGCACTAAGACTAGATAGAACCGTGCCGTCCTGAAATTTGGGCTCACCAGTATCGCCAGCTTTAGCTGGCGACACATAGAACGTCTGATAAAAAGCGAAAGATGCATCCCATATAGGCGTTCCGTCTTGCGTCACAGTCTTGACCCAGTTTGGAAAAATAATTTGGCCAGTTAGTGCGAAATTGCTGCCTCTGTGAGTATCATGCAGAAAACTGCTTAAATCAGTAAACGAACGCCCACTGTTAAACCAGCCGGCTAGGGGGGTGAGGTCGATAGGGGTAGTTAAGTCAGTGTTGCCACGATGACTAGCACTAAGAAAATTGTTTAAATAATCAATGGAATTATTTCCGCTAAACCAGCCGGATAGGGGAGTGAGGTCGATAGGGGTGGTTAAGCTAGTGTTGCCGTAATGACTACCCGCAAGAAAATTGTTCAATCTGGTGATGGAGTTGTTGGAGTTGAACCAATTTACTATTGGAGTAAGATTAATAGAATTAGCTAAGTTATTGTTGTAATGAGTATATGAAATAAAATTGGTTAGATTAGTGATGGAATTATTTCCGCTAAACCAGCCGGCTATGGGGGTGAGGTCGATAGGGGTAGTTAAGTCAGTGTTGTCACGATGACTAGCACCAAGAAAATTGTCTAAATAATCAATGGTATTATTTCCGCTAAACCAGCCGGCTATGGGGGTGAGGTCGATAGGGGTAGTTAAGCTAGCATTGTTGTAGTGATTGTGGAAAAGAAAACTGGATAAATTAGTGATGGAGGTGTTGGCGTTGAACCAGCCAGCCAGGGGAGTGAGATCGATAGGGGTAGATAAGTTGATGTTGTTGGAATGAATACTGCTAAGGAACATAGATAGATTTAGGATAGATGCATTACTAGTAAACCAGCCGGCTAGGGGGGTGAGGTTGATGGTGGTGGTTAGGTTATTGTCGTGATGGCTATTGGAAAGAAAAGAGGATAGATTGGTGATGGAGGTGTTATTATTGAACCAGCTGGCCAGGGGAGCAAGATTGATGGGGTTAGTTAAGCTAGTGTTGCCGCTATGGATGCTATTAAGAAAACCATTTAGCTGAGTAATTGTACTTGGTAGTTTGTAGGTATCCATGAGGGTAGCTGGTATAGCCAGGTTTGCGCAACCATGGAATGTGGAGTTGAACATAGAGGAAGCATTGGTAGTGCTCTCGGTAGTCTTGGGGGCGAAGGCCATAGTAGTTAGAGGGGAGTCTAGGGAGATGAGTTTGTCTTTGTTGACCTGAGCGTTAGCCCCATTAGTATTGCTGGTGTGCCCAAAAGCATTGCCCCAACCTGGCTCTGGGCTGTTGTGGGGAAGAATTTTGATCTGGTGTTGGCCACTACTTAGGCCGGTGAGAGTGATGCCTGGTGCAGAATTACTGCTAGTTCCAGTACAATTGCCGCTCGTACAATCTGTGGTTAGGACTCCGTCGACATAGACGTCCCAGTTATAAGTGTGATTTATATTAGCTACATATCCACTAGTCGGGATAGAGTAAGTACCATCGGTGGTATTAATAGTAAACAGAATACACTCATAGTCTCCGGTTTTACATGGGGTAATGGGTGGCACGTAGTTAGTCGTAGCAGTAAAGACCATGGTATTGATATAGGCTCCAGCAACTGTAGTATCGGTCACATTAGCGCCAAAAGTGACAATAGTATCACTGTCAGGACTGGGGGCACTACTAGGAGCATCAGTAGTTCTGATAGTTTGGCTATCACCAAAAGGAGGGATCTTTTTGAAGGTAGTAGTAGAAGAAGCTGTACCTAGGTTCCAACCCCAAGTATCAATACCAAGAGCAGCTGGAGCAGTATAGTCATGAGTAGTGGAAGGGATATTAGGAGCAGGAGGACTACCAGTAGCACTCTCATGTACCATAGAAGTATTAGTATTCTGGCTATGCATGCTTAGTGTATAGCCAGTAGAGT
>Ga0123353_10008575_pt1 | contig 13986 bp, 19 predicted proteins | sample TergutLab28metaG_3_FD_92763 | JGI IMG/M metagenome (GOLD analysis project Ga0123353, IMG submission 92763) | Labiotermes labralis P3 segment gut microbial communities from Petit-Saut dam, French Guiana - Lab288 P3 | ecosystem: Host-associated > Arthropoda: Insects > Digestive system > Gut ... | reverse complement strand
TTCAAAGACGGCGCCGGGCTGTTTGATTTATTCAATATGTTTTCCGGCGGAGCTTTCAGCAACTTTACGATCTTTGCACTCAGCATAACGCCGTACATCACGGCTTCGATCATATTCCAGCTTCTCGTTATCGCGATCCCAGCTCTGGAAAGGCTCTCAAAGGAAGGGACCGAAGGCAAGAAGAAGATCGCTCAGTATACCCGTTACCTTACGGTTATCCTGGCGTTTGTTCAGGCAATCGGAATGTCTGTGGGCTTGTTCAGATCGGCGCTGAAGCATGACGATTTCTTCTCGATTACAGTAGTCGTCCTGACTCTTTCGGCCGGCACGGCTTTTCTGATGTGGCTCGGCGAGCAGATAAACGAAAACGGAATAGGAAACGGTATATCACTCATAATTTTCGCCGGAATCGTCGCGGCTATACCGGGCGGAGTGAGCAACGCGTTTGCCGATTATATAGCAGGCAATGTCAGCATCATCACGCTCATAGTGTTCGCTGTGTTCGCTGTGATCGTGGTTGTCGGAATAATAGAGATCCAGCAGGGGCAGAGAAGGATACCGGTGCAGTATGCCAAGAGAGTCGTCGGAAGGAAGATGTACGGCGGACAGTCAACGCATATTCCGCTCAAGGTCAATCAGGCGGGCGTTATCCCAGTCATCTTCGCTATGTCGATCCTGCAGTTCCCGCTGACGATCACGGTGTTCTTCCCGGGGACAGGGTTTTCGGACTTTGTAGCGGTGTGGCTTTCACCGGGAGGAAGCGCGGTCGGCGCGACCATATATGCTTCAATTGACGCCATACTGATCATCCTTTTCACTTATTTTTATACGTCGGTAACGTTCAACCCCATGGAAGTGGCGGGCAATATGAAAGCAAACGGAGGGTTTATCCCCGGTATAAGGCCGGGCAAACCCACGGTCGAATATCTGAGCAGAGTTATGACAAGGATCACCTTTGTCGGCGCCATTTTTCTGGCGGCAGTCGCTACTATGCCGACCGTCATAGACGCGCTGACGGCCCTGAGCATAAGATTCGGAGGCACGTCGCTGCTCATAGCGGTGGGCGTAGCGCTGGATACAATGAAGCAACTTGAAAATCAGATGGTCATGAGAAATTACGAAGGGTTCTTGAAGTAAATATTCAGGAGGATATATTATGTTGAATTTGATCTTACTCGGGCCTCCCGGCGCCGGAAAGGGCACGCAGGCCGTCAAGCTTAAGGAAAAGTATAATATCCCTCACATCTCCACAGGCGATATCTTCAGGCAGAATTTAAAGGATGGGACCGAACTGGGTAAAAAGGCCCAGGAGTATATGAACAAAGGCGAACTTGTACCGGACGCCGTAGTCATAGAGATAGTGGAAGCGAGGCTCCGCGAAGCCGACTGCAAGGAAGGGTTCCTCTTGGACGGATTCCCGAGAACAGTGTATCAGGCGGAAAAGTTTTCCGAGGATCTGAAAGCTTTAGGCAGGGAAATCGATGAAGTCATAAATATAACTGTCGACAGGGATGAGCTGATTTCGCGGCTGACAGGCCGCAGAGTCTGCAGAGCCTGCGGCGCGAATTATCATATCGTGGGCATGCCCCCCAAAGCAGACGTATGCGACGCGTGCGGCGGCGAGATATATCAAAGGCATGACGACGAGGAAGAGATAGTGGTAAAGAGAATAGAAGTGTACGAAGCGCAGACTAAGCCTCTTGTAAATTATTACGAAAAAGCCGGAAGAATCATTAACATCGACGGAGCGGCGGGAGTTGAAAATGTGTTTTCCGAAATAGTAAAGCACATAGAGGCGGCTAAAGCATGATCATAATCAAATCGGACAAGGAAATCGGCATAATGCGCGAATCCGGAAAAGTTACGGGATTTATTTTAGAGGAACTTCAAGGCGTAATAAAACCGGGTATTTCAACGATGGATATAAGCGATTTTGTGGAAGGGGTTATCATCAGGAATGGCATGATTCCGTCTTTCAAGGGATACAGAGGTTATCCCGCGGCTGCATGCGTGTCCGTTAACAATGAAGTGGTTCACGGTATACCGAGCAGGAAAAGGCTGCTTACTGAGGGAGATATAGTGAGCGTCGACGTGGGCTGCACATACAGAGGCTACGTGAGCGACGCGGCCAGAACGTATGCGGTCGGCGAGATAGACGAAGAAGCCGATAGGCTTATCAAGGTCACTGAAGAAAGCTTTTTCAAGGGTTTAGAGTTTTGCAGCGCAGGCAATAGACTGTCAGACATTTCGAACGCGATCCAGACTCATGTGGAAAGAGCGGGGTTTTCGGCCGTAAGGGATTATGTAGGACATGGTATAGGGCGGTCTATGCACGAAGAACCCCAGATACCGAACTACGGCAATCCCGGAAGGGGGCCGCGACTCGCTAAAGGGATGACGCTGGCTATCGAGCCCATGATAAATCAGGGCTGTTATGACGTGGAAGTAGAGCTGGACAACTGGACTGCCGTGACTGCCGACGGAAAACTGTCGGCGCATTACGAGAATACTGTTGTTATCACTGATGGTGAGCCTGAACTGCTTACCTTGTAATGGGAGAGTATATGATATGTCGAAGAAAGACAGCATTGAAGTACTAGGTACTGTCGTAGACGCACAGCCGAATGCAATGTTTGTGGTAAAGCTTGAAAACGGTTATGAGGTGCTTGCACACATTTCGGGAAAAATTAGAATGAACTTTATCAGGATACTTCCGGGGGACAGAGTAAAAGTCGAACTATCGCCTTACGACCTGACTCGCGGGAGGATTACCTGGAGAGATAAATAAGGAGGGACATAGATGAAAGTCAGATCTTCTGTTAAACCTATCTGTGAAAAGTGTAAGATAATTAAACGCAACGGAAAGGTTATGATTATTTGTGAAAATCCAAAACATAAACAAAAACAGGGTTGAAAGGAGGAAAAAGTATGGCTCGCATAGCCGGTGTAGACTTACCAAGAGATAAGAGAATCGAAATAGGCCTCACCTATATTTTCGGGATAGGCAGGCCTACTGCGCTTGATATTTTAAAAAAGGCAGGCGTTAACCCTGATACAAGGGTAAAAAACCTGTCAGAAGAAGAAGCCGGGGCAATAAGAAGGATTATAGATCAGGAACATGTTGTTGAAGGAGACTTGCGAAGAGAAGTTTCGCTCAACATCAAGAGGCTGATGGAGATCGGTTGCTACAGAGGTATAAGGCACAGGAGAGGGCTGCCTGTAAGAGGGCAGAACACAAAGACAAACGCAAGAACGCGAAAAGGTCCTAAGAAGACTGTAGGACGAAAGAAGAAGAAGTAAGGAGGCAGCTTAGATGGCGAAAACTGTAAAAAAGACAGTAAGAAAAAAGAAAAGGGAACGCAAGAATATTGAAAAGGGGCAGGCTCATATCCAATCCACCTTTAACAATACTCTCGTTACGCTGACAGACCTTTCGGGAAACGCTCTTGCATGGTCCAGCGCAGGCGCGCTTGGGTTCAAAGGTTCGAGAAAATCGACCCCCTTCGCGGCACAGATGGCTGCGGAAGAAGCTTCAAAGGCGGCGATGGAACATGGTCTCAAGACCGTGGAAGTGTACGTCAAAGGTCCCGGATCGGGAAGAGAAGCGGCCATCAGGGCGCTTCAGACTGCGGGGCTTGATATCTGCTTGATAAAAGACATCACACCGATTCCCCATAACGGGTGCAGACCGCCTAAGAGAAGAAGAGTGTGAGAAAGGAGGGTAGTGCAAAATGGCGAGATATACAGGCGCTTCGTGCAGATTGTGCAGAAGAGAAGGACAAAAGCTTTTCCTGAAGGGAGAGCGGTGTTACAGCGTTAAATGCGCTATGGAAAAAAGAAGTTATGCGCCGGGGCAGCACGGGCTGAGCAGGAAAAAAATCTCCGAATACGGCATCCAGCTGAGAGAAAAGCAAAAGGCGAAGAGATTTTACGGGCTGCAGGAGACGCAATTCAGAAATTTATTTGAAAAAGCGGCAAAGAAAAAGGGCATTACCGGTGAAAACCTTTTGATAATGCTTGAGACGAGGATGGACAATGTGGTATTCAGGCTGGGGTTTGCTTCTTCGAGAAAAGAGGCGAGACAGCTCGTGACGCACGGTCATTTCACGGTCAACGGAAGAAAACTCGATATACCTTCAGCTATGTTAAAGCCCGGAGACGTTGTCAAAGTAAAGGAAAAAAGTACAAACTCCCCGAAATTCAAAGAGATCAAGGAGATGTCTATAAGCGTTCCTCCTTGGATCAGCGTAGACGTTGAGAGGCTGGAAGGCAAGGTCATAGCCCTGCCGTCAAGGGAAGACATCGATACTCCGATTTCAGAACATCTGATAGTCGAGTTGTATTCCAAGTAAGACAGCTTTCGTAAACCTGGAAAAAGGAGGGTTTTTGAGTGATAGAAATCGAAAAGCCAACGATTGAATGTATATATTCAGATACCGATAAGTGTTACGGGAAATTTGTTGTAGAGCCTCTCGAAAGAGGCTACGGCACGACGCTGGGGAACAGTCTCAGGAGGATACTTTTGAGCTCCCTTCCGGGCGCCGCGGTCACATCCATCAGGATAGACGGGATACTTCACGAGTTTTCAACGATACCTGGGGTCAAAGAAGACGTTACGGAAATAATCTTAAACCTGAAAAAGCTTGCGGTCAAGATTTCCGGAGATTATACTAAACGGGCTCTTATCAATGCAGTAGGCCCCAAAATGGTAACGGCCGCCGATATCCTTGGCGATGCCGACATCGAGGTATACAATGAGGAGCTGCATATAGCGACTCTGGAGGAAAACGCCGCCCTTGTCATGGAAATAAATCTGGCAAAGGGAAGAGGTTACGTTTCCGCCGAACAGAACAAAACAGAGAGCACCCCGATCGCGGTTATACCGATCGATTCAATTTTTACGCCTGTCCGAAAAGTGAATTTCGCCGTAGAGAATACCCGCGTGGGGCAGGTCACAGACTACGACAAACTTATTTTGGAAATATGGACCGACGGATCTATCTCACCGGATGAAGCGGTATCTATCGGCGCGAAGATAATGCAGGAGCATTTAAATCTGTTCATTGAACTGACAGACAGCGCGGATTCCATGGAGATCATGGTGGAAAAAGAGGAAGATCAGAAGGAAAAGGCGCTTGAAATGACCATCGAAGAGCTCGAATTGTCGGTTCGTTCGTTCAACTGTCTGAAGAGGGCGTCTATAAATACGGTGGAAGAACTCACGCATAAATCTGAAGAAGATATGATGAAGGTCAGAAATCTCGGTAAAAAGTCTCTTGAAGAAGTGAAGCACAAGTTGGAAGAACTGGGGCTGACCTTGAAACCGAACGACGATTGATGAAAGGAGAATAGCTATGCCAGGATATAGAAAACTCGGCAGGCCTACGGCGCACAGGAAAGCTATGCTTAGGAATATAGTGACCGACCTGTTTCGGGAAGGACGTATTTCTACTACTGACTTCCGGGCTAAGGAAGCCAGAAGAGAAGCTGAGAAATTGATTACTTTGGCTAAACGCGGGGATCTACACGCGAGAAGGCAAGTACTAGCATATGTATACGATGAGACGGTGGTTAAAAAACTGTTTGAAGAGATAGCGCCAAAGTATGTCGAAAGGAACGGCGGGTATACAAGGATCCTGAAACTGGGACCAAGACAGGGCGACGGCGCGGAGACTGTCTTTTTAGAGCTTGTATAACGTATCCGAAATTTTGCCGGCAGAGCTGCGCCTGAAGTGATGAGCTTTCGGCGCGGCTTTTTTCAAAAATAAGGGAGGTGAAGCAGCGGTGAAAAGGGTTTTGCTTGTGATCCTGTCTATTGCCGTGGGTCAAACCGCTTTATCCGGCTGCTCCCAAAAATTAACGGATATTCAGGCCGAATATCTGAGGATGCTTGAAGAACCGGCGACTGTGCGCAGCGTATCTGAGATCGGTGACTTCCTGGAAAAGCATCTGAGCAGGTTTGACTATGAAAACGCGGATCAAATGCTCATTGCCTTTGAAGATCATATCTATTCACTTGATGGAGAAGACATGGATTACGGCGCGCTTTCCGATAGATTTGGAAAATATATGAGTCAACCGCTTCTTGATATATACGATATAAAGATAAGTGAGCAGGATAATCCGATGATATCGGGCGCAAAGCTTTTGAAATCGTGGCATGAGCTCTGCGAACGCGCGCTTTTCTTAGAGATATTCATAAAAGACAACAAAAATTATCAGCTAATCCGCGAAGAAGCCGCGGAAATCTACAAGCGCTACATAAAGGCCATACTGATGGGGACGACGGAAACCCCCGTCTTCAACCACAGCGACGGGAGCTTCGACGAACGAGCGAAAAACGCGTACACCGATTTTATCTTCACATATCCCGACACGACCATCGCCGAAATAATAGGCGAATTTCTCGATTATCTCGACAGCATAGGTTTTATCCTGGACGTCAGGGAACCGGAAGCGATGACTGTGTTTTCGGACACTTGTATGTATCTTGTGATGGAAGCGGGGAAGAGGGTGCTGCAATAGATGAATGATATAGTCAGGATCTTTGACCTGATGTTTGAATATAAGCAGGACGACAGCAAGGACAGCATAAGGGCCATAGACGGCGTGGGCTTAAACGTCCCGAAAGGGAGTTTTATTGCAATAATAGGAAAGAACGGTTCGGGAAAATCCACGCTTGCAAAATGTATCAACGCCCTGCTGCTGCCAGGCAGCGGGGCTGTCTATGTCAATGACCTGAGTACGGCCGACGAAAGCAGGCTGTGGGAGATCAGGCAGATGGTCGGCATGGTGTTTCAAAACCCTGATAACCAACTTGTGTCGTCAATTGTGGAAGACGATGTGGCGTTTGGGCCTGAAAATCTGGGTATAGCACCGCCCGAGATAAGAACGAGGGTCGATGAAGCCCTTTCGTCGGTGGGGATGTACGACTTGAGGAAGATGGCCCCCCATCTTCTTTCCGGAGGACAGAAGCAGAGAGTCGCAATCGCCGGCGTAGTGGCAATGGCGCCGGAATGCATCGTACTCGACGAGCCGACGGCAATGCTTGACCCTTCAGGGCGAAGGGACGTGATCGCGATCATCAAGAAGCTCAACAGCCTTGGCATCACGATAGTCCTGATCACTCATTTTATGGAGGAAGCGGCTGAGGCGGACAGGATAATCATAATGGAAAACGGAAAAATAGCCTTGGACGGAACGCCTGCCCGTGTGTTTTCAAACGCGGAAAAAATAGAGGAACTCGGCCTTGATGTGCCGCTTGCGGTGAGCATGGCGGCAAAGCTGAGGAATAGCGGGATAAATGTTCCGGAAGATATAATAAATTCAGATGATTTGGTGACTTACTTATGTCGATTATAATAGAAGAACTGACGCATATATACAGTGAGAACCTGCCGTACCATCAGGTCGCCCTCGATTCTGTCAGTTTTGAGGTGGCCGACGGTGAATTCCTTGGAATCATAGGGCATACGGGTTCCGGAAAGAGCACCCTGGTGCAACACCTGAACGGACTCCTCAAACCGAAATCAGGCCGGATACTGATAAACGGAACAGACATAGCAAAAGGCGATGTGCCTCTGCGCCAGATAAGGAGAAATGTCGGACTCGTCTTCCAGTACCCCGAATATCAGCTTTTTGAGGAAAGTGTCTATAAGGATGTGGCTTTCGGACCGACGAATCTGGGAATTTCCTCAGAAGAAGTGGAAAAAAACGTACATGGGGCGATAGAACTTGTGGGCCTCGATTTTCAGGAGGTAAAAGACCGTTCGCCCTTTGAGCTTTCGGGCGGGCAGAAACGCAGGGCAGCGATTGCGGGAGTCTTGGCCATGAAGCCGGAAATATTGATACTGGACGAGCCTACGGCGGGGCTTGACCCTAAAACCCATAAAGACATACTGATAATGCTTGATCGTATTCACAGACAAACGGGGAAAATCACGATATTGGTTTCCCATAATATGAGCGATATAGCGAATTACTGCGACAGGATCGTTGTGTTGGAGAATGGAAAGCTGCTGATGCAGGGCAATGCGGCGGAAGTGTTCAAAAACAAAGAAAGGCTATCGGCCTCAGGGCTCGATATCCCTCCTGTAACGGAGCTTATGAGCAGGCTCTTTGCGGGCGGCCTTGAGGTAAAGACGGAAATGTTCAGCGTCGACGCGGGCGCCGCCGAAATCGCGGCGGCTCTAAAAAAGAGGATGATTTGATGTTGAGGGATATCACTCTGGGACAATATTTTCCCGGCGGCTCGGTAGTTCATGAACTGGATGCGAGGGTAAAGATCGTAAGCACCTTTGTCTTTATCGTCTGCCTGTTTGTGGTACAGCATTTTGCCGGGTTTGCCGTCTGCGCTGCAGCGATAGGGGCAGTAATAAAGCTGTCAAAAGTTCCGCTGTCATTTGTCCTGCGGGGGCTCAAACCCATATTCATAATCATACTGCTTACTTTTGTGCTCAATTTTTTTATGACGGGATGGGAAAGGGCTGTCTTTCTTGTCATACGCCTGATGCTTTTGATAATCGGCTCTTCGGTCCTGACTCTGACCACAAAACCCATAAGTCTGACAGACGGCATTGAATTTCTTCTCAAGCCGTTGAAGATATTTAAAGTGCCGGCGCACGAGCTGGCAATGATGATGAGCATAGCGCTGAGATTTATACCGACGCTGCTTGAAGAAGCGGACAGGATAATGAAGGCGCAGATGGCAAGGGGCGCAGACTTTGAGAGCGGTAACGTTCTCAGGCGCGCAAAGAGCCTGATTCCCATACTGGTGCCGTTATTTATCAGCGCTTTCCGCATAGCGCAGGACCTGGCGATGGCCATGGAAGCCCGCTGCTATCGGGGAGGAGACAGGAGGACGCGGCTTTATGCCATGAAGATCAACAAGACCGATGTATTCGCCATCATATGGGTCCTTGCTTTTCTGGGCATTATAATCGCGAGTGTGATCGTATTATGAATACAAAATATTTGATTCAGGCTGCGGTGATAGCCGCCGTATATGCCGCCGTTACCGTCTTGCTTGCGCCGATTTCCTACGGGCCGATACAGGTCAGGGTTTCCGAAGCGCTGACGGTGATGCCTTATTTCACGCCTGCCGCTATTCCGGGGTTGTTCATTGGCTGCCTGGCCGCGAATATGCTCAGTCCGATGGGCGTGGTGGATCTCGTATGTGGAAGCTTAGCAAGCCTTGTGGCCGCTTGGACGTCTTATAAGCTGAGAAAAAGACAGCTCCTTGTACCCGCGCCCCCTGTGATCATAAACGGCGTCGTCATCGGCGCGATGATCTACTATGTTTACGGCGTCCCGGCGCCCCTGATCGTTTGTATGGGCTGGGTAGCGGCGGGGCAGGTGGCGGCGTGTTATCTGCTCGGTTACCCATTCCTTTGCTATATGAAAAAACATAAAAGAATTTTTGAATAGCCGGGGGGCAATATGCGGCAAAGGAAAGTCAGAAACCTCGAGGAAAAAATCTCCGAGCATAAACGCTGGCTCGTGGAAGAGGCTTCGGCGGTAAAAGGAAAATGGAAAGACGTCTTTGGCAATGAAAATGACCTTATCCTGGAGATAGGGGCGGGAAAGGGGCAATTCCTGATAAAACAAGCAGGTATACGCCCCCACTTAAACTACATCGGTTTTGAAGGGCGGGCGAGTGTGGTGCTTCGCGGCCTGCAGAAGCTTGAAAAGGAGCCTTTGTCGAACGTAAGGTTCGCTTGCGGATTTGTGAACGGCCCGGAAGAGCTGTTTTCTGAATGCGAGATAGCGGGTATTTACCTGAATTTCAGCGACCCGTGGCCGAAGATACGCCATGCTGGTAGGCGGCTGACGCATAGAGGATTTTTATCGCAGTACTATAAAATTCTGAAGCAGGAAGGCTTTGTCGAGGTGAAGACCGACAGCCGGGAACTCTACGAGTTCACTGAACGGGAAGCGATGGAAGGCGCACCCGGCCTTTTCCTGATAACCGAATCCACGCGTGACCTTCACCGCTCGGATTTCACCGCAAGGAACGTTACAAGCGAATATGAAGAAAAATTCATTGCCGCGAGGAAGAGTATTTATTACATACGGCTGGTCAAAGATATTGCTTGCAAATATGGCCGCCAGATTATATAATTATCCCATTACGAAGAAAGGAAAAAGGAGGGACGTATAGCATGGGAAATTATTTGTTCGCGGAGCAGAATGAGAGGATCATTCCGCTGGAGGACAAGATCTTCGGAATCAACAGGCAAGCGAAAGAACTGGAATCCAGGATCGGGAAAAAGGCGGTCATAAACGCGACTCTTGGTTCGCTGCTCGATGACGACGGGAATCTTGTTGTACTGTCCTCCGTTGTTGAAGTACTTAAAAACCTTGCTCCCGTCGATTATGCGGATTACGCGCCCATAGGCGGGACGGCGGAGTTCAAAAAGTCGATGAAAAAAGCCGCGTTCGGCGATTTTGCACCTGACTGTTTTACGGAAACTGTGGCGACGCCGGGCGGGACCGGCGCCATCAGGAACACCATATCGAATTTCACGAGATACGGCGACAAAGTATTGACGTCCGATTGGTTTTGGGCGCCGTACGGTACGATCGCTCAGGAGATAGGCAGAAATATCGCGACATACGAACTGTTCGATGAAAACAGGAACTTCAACGCAGCCTCATTCAGCGGAAAGGTCAGGGAATTGTTGGAAGCGCAAGGCAGGCTCGTGATCATCATAAACACTCCCGCGCATAATCCGACGGGGTATTCGCTCACATTGGACGATTGGGACAAGGTGATAGAGAGCGTCAAGTCAGCGTGCACAGGCGACAGGAAGGCGACGATTCTCGTGGATGCGGCGTACATAGATTTTGCCGGAGACGGGGCGGAATACAGAAAATTTCTGCCAAAGCTTGAAAAGCTGCCCGATAATATCTTGCCGATAATCGCGTTCAGCCTTTCGAAGACCTTTACACTTTACGGAATGAGAAGCGGCGCGATGATTTGCATGACGCAAAATAAAGGCATTGCGGAAGAATTTGTGAGAGTATGCGAATTTTCATCGAGAGGGACATGGTCAAACTGCCCCAGGGCAGCCATGGCGGTGCTTTCAAGGATATACGATAATGAGGACTTGCTGTTAAAAGTCGATCGCGAGAGAAGCGAGTACAGAAATATGCTCCTGAAAAGAGGGAAAGCGTTTGAGGAGGCGGCAAAAGAAGCGAATCTTGAAATCGTTCCCTTCGATTCAGGCTTTTTTGCTTCTGTGCCGTGCATCAATGCAGATGAAGTCGGAAAGGAACTGCAAAATGACGGTATTTTTCTGGTGCCGCTCGCTAAAGGGCTCAGGGTAACCGTGGCGGCGATCTCGGAAGAAAAATGCAGGGTCATTCCGGCCAAAATATTTTCAGCCAATAAAAAATATATATAATAAAGGAGTGGTAAGTTTATGAAAGGTTTTGCAATGTTGGGAATCGGCAAAATAGGGTGGATCGAGAAGGAGAAACCCGTTTGCGGCCCTATTGACGCGATCTGCAGGCCGCTGGCGCTGGCGCCGTGTACCTCGGACGTTCACACTGTCTGGGCCGGAGCTATTGGCGACAGACACAATTTGATACTCGGCCATGAAGGCGTTGGCGAAGTAGTTGAGGTGGGCGCGTATGTAAAAGATTTTAAACCTGGCGATAAAGTGCTGATCCCGGCAATAACGCCGGACTGGAACTCTTTGGAAGCACAGGCGGGCTATTCTGTACACTCGGGGGGAATGCTCGGGGGTTGGAAGTTCTCAAACTTCAAAGACGGTGTATTCGGTGAATTCTTCCATGTCAACGACGCCGACGGAAATCTGGCGCTGTTGCCGCCGGAGATAGATCTGGCGACCGGTTGCATGCTCTCCGACATGGTTCCGACAGGACTCCACGGAGTTGAACTGGCCGATATACAGTTTGGCGACAAAGTTGTCGTCATCGGGATCGGCCCAGTCGGGCTGATGGCGGTAGCGGGAGCGGCTATAAGGGGCGCTTCTGACATTTATGCCGTCGGTTCAAGGCCGAACTGCGTACAAGTGGCTAAAGAATTCGGCGCGAGTCAGATCATAAACTATAAAAACGGCGATATAGTCGAGCAGGTAATGGATGTAACCAAAGGAAAGGGCGTAGACCGCGTGGTCATCGCCGGAGGCGACAACGATACTTTCGACCAGGCGATCCGCATGTTGAAGCCGGGCGGAAAAATCGGAAACATCAACTATCTGGGTGAAGGCGACTACGTCAAGATACCGAGAGTAGAGTGGGGCGTAGGTATGGGACACAAGGCGATAAACGGCGGACTGATGTTCGGCGGAAGGCTTCGCGTTGAAAAATTTGCGGCGATGGTCCTTGCCGGAAGAATCAATCCGGGCAGGATGGTCACACATAAATTCGATGGCTTCGACAAAATAGAAGAAGCCTTGCTGATGATGAAAGACAAATCGCCCGACCTGATCAAGCCGATTGTCATCCTGTAATAAGACAAGACAAACTCAATGACAGAGGCTGTCCCGGATTTTCCGGGACAGCCTTCAGTTTTGTTATAAGTACTCCGTATCGTGGATAGCGCCGTACTTTTCGATCACCTTCTGTATCAGAGTATCCAACTCCATTTCGTTTGCGGACGTCATGTTAACGAATTTAACGGCGTATGAAGGTTTGCCTTCGCGGGCGCTTCTGCTTAGCAACACTTCGCCCTGTGTTTTTATGCGTCTGGGAGTCCGGCTTATGAGGACCATCGGCTTTATAAGCAGATCCAACCAGATAGTATCGCCCACCTCAAACACTCTGTCCGAGCTGAACGACAACCCCCCCACCGATATATCCGATACCGCGACGTCGGTCCAGTTTTTAATATCGGTGCTTATTTTCGCAAGTACTGTAAAGTTATCGGTGCGGACAGATCTTCGCTTGTTTGAAATCAAATCCAAATACTCTTTTGTGGTACCCATGGTATTACCCTCCATTAAACTGCCGGATAAGGCAGGCTCCTAAAGATATTCTACCATACCTCGCGCGAATTGAATAGATTAAAATTTACAGAATTGTATTTGCCATTTGTCCAAAGACAAGGTGAAACATTCAAGTAACATGAAGAAAAAGGGCAGAATTTCCTGTAAATGTTGGATTAGATTACAAGCATTTATGTCGAAAATTAAACGAAAGATGAACTTTTCGAGAGAGCGCCGTTTTTTTAAAAGATGTGTTGACCTTCAAGGAACTTGAACATTTATACTTGAGTGGAAGAAATTCGGCGAATTAAAAGAGAGGTGATTTATTTGTGCAGCGAGGCAACGAGGGAACAACTAAAGGAACAAAATTATCCGTGGATCGTCTTTGCCCTTGACGGGACCGAGTACGGCATCAACAGTAAATACGTCTTGTCGATTGAAATCTTGGGCAAGATAACGCCTATAGTAGATGCGCCGGGCCACTGCCCGGGGATAACGCAATCGAGGGGCAAAATGATCGAACTGATCGATCTGCGCTCCTTATTCGGCTTGGGGAATTATGTGTCTGCAAAGGCCGACAGCAAGGACGACCGTTACATGATGATCGTTGTCGAAACCGACGATGTGAAGCGGGGAGTGATCGTAGATCAAATCGTTTCGGTTGAATATATTACACAATTTGTTGAAAGCGTTGCAGGCGTAAATAACGCCGCCAGATCGTCGCAGTACATTCGTCAGATAGCTAAAAGGGAAAAGCTTGACAGTCCGGTACTCATCATCAAACCGGAGAGCTTAAGCGAACTTTGATAGGAGGTTACTAATGAGACATTTAAAAGTATCGGCAAAACTACTCATAAGCTTCAGCATCGTAGCCGGGCTCACGATCATCGTGGGCGTAGTAGGGGTCTTTGCTCTCCGAAGCATGGACTCTTCATACAGCGACGCGATCGATACCCATGGCAAGCCGTTGGCCACAATGGCTCAAGCTTTGTCGGACCTGCAGGGTTCTTCCGCAAATATGCGCGACGCCATA
>Ga0123353_10008574_pt1 | contig 13986 bp, 10 predicted proteins | sample TergutLab28metaG_3_FD_92763 | JGI IMG/M metagenome (GOLD analysis project Ga0123353, IMG submission 92763) | Labiotermes labralis P3 segment gut microbial communities from Petit-Saut dam, French Guiana - Lab288 P3 | ecosystem: Host-associated > Arthropoda: Insects > Digestive system > Gut ... | reverse complement strand
TCCGGAACGTCCTACAGCGCAAAACGGCAAGCCATATCTGCGTCCGCTGTCCCATCATCGTTAAAGTTTTTCCTTGGTTTCTGGCGATAATCGTCGTATACGAGATGACGTTGTTTGGCGCGGTTCCCGTTCCGCATGGATGGCGGCGCGGGGGGCGTGTCGGTTTTGTTTTTCGAATGGAGTTTCCATGACCTCGCGTACGCGGGCGGCCAGGAGGGCGATTGACGTGTCACAGGCGAGCGATAACCCCTTTGTCCAACAGGTGAACGCCGGCCCCTTTATGGGACAGGCGAACGACCACTCGTTTTCCGGGCGGCGGATACATCTGATTGGCGTCGGCGGATGCGGCATGCGGGCGCTGGCGCAGATGCTGCTCGGCTGCGGGGCCGTCGTCTCCGGCAGCGACATGAGCGACAGCGACGTGATCGGCCGGCTGCGCGACGAGGGCGGGAACATCTTCGTCGGGCAACGGGCCGAAAATATCCCCGCCGGCTGCGAACTGGTCGTGCACTCCGCGGCCATCAACGAGCAAAACCCCGAACTACAGGCCGCCCGAAACCGCGGGCTGGAGGTCGTAAAATACGCGGCCATGCTCGGGCGGCTGATGTCGCAAAAAGTCGGCATCGCCGTCTCCGGCACGCACGGAAAAAGCACCACCTCCGGCATGGTCAGTTACGTGTTGACGGCCGCCGGGGCCGAACCCAACTTCATTGTCGGAGCGACCGTCGACCAACTGGGCGGGCCCAGCGGAATCGGCCGCGGCAAGCACTTCGTCGCCGAGGCCTGCGAATTCGACCGCAGTTTCCTCCACCTCTGCCCCACCGTCGCGGCCATTCTGAACATCGAGGAAGACCACCTCGACTGCTTCACGGGCATTCACGACATCATCGAAGCGTTCCGCGCCTTCGCCAGCCGCGTTCCGGCGGACGGCGTGATGATCGCCAACGGCGAGGACCGCAACGTGGCCACGGCGCTCCAGGGCATCGGCGGGAGCGTCGAGCACTTCGGCCTGTCGCCCGCGTGCCACTGGCAGGGCGCCAACCTCCGCCCCGACCGCGGGCAGTTCACCATGGACGTGCTCCACAACGGCCGGCCGTTCGTCACGATCAAAACGCCGCTGCCGGGCATGCACAACGTGTACAACTCGCTGGCCGCGATCGCCATGCTGCACCACGCGGGCCTGGACCGCGACGTGATCGCCGAGCACCTGGCCGCCTTCACCGGAACCGGGCGCCGCATGACGCTCAAGGCCCGGCAGCGCGACGTCACCGTGCTCGACGACTACGCCCACCACCCGACGGAAATCCAGACCACCCTCCGGGCCATCCGCGACCACTACCAACCCCGCCGGCTGCTGTGCGTGTTTCAGCCGCACCAGCACAGCCGGACGCGGTTTCTGCTGAAGGACTTCGCCCGGTGCTTCGGTCTGGCCGACGAAGTGATTGTTCCGGACATCTACTTTGTACGCGACTCCGTGCTGGAACGCGGGTATATTAGCAGCGAGGACCTGGTCGCGCAGATTCGCCTGTCGGGCGGATCGGCCATTTATTTAAAAACGTTCCCGGACATCGTGACGCATCTTCAGGGCACGCTCGGAGAGGGCGACCTGGTGGTGACGATGGGCGCGGGGAACATTTGGGAAGTCGCCGATGAGCTTGTTTTCTGGCTTGGAAGAAATCGTTAAGATCGACGAACCGCTGGCGAACCGGACGTGGTTTGGAATTGGCGGCCCGGCGTCGTACTTTGTGGAACCGCGCGACGTGGCGGAACTGGAGGCCGTCGTCCGCCGCTGCCGGGACAACGACATCCCCATGTACGTGCTGGGGGATGGCGCGAACCTGTTGATCAGCGACAGCGGCGTTCGGGGCGCGGTGATTCACCTGGGCGGAAAGTTTTGCGAGGTTCGCGAGACCGACGGCGGGCTGTTCGCCGGAGCGGGCGCGGACATGCAAAAGCTCGTGCTGCGCTGCGTTCGCGAAGGCCGGAGCGGGCTGGAGTGCTTGACGGGCATTCCCGGAAGCATCGGCGGGTGCGTGCGGATGAACGCCGGCGGAGCGTTCGGCGACATCGGAAACGTCATCGAGCGCGTCGAGGTGATGACCGACAGCGGCGAGCGGATCACCCGCCACCGCGACGATTTGGCCTTTGCCTACCGTTCCACCAACATCAGCAGCAAATTCATTCTCGGCGCGGAGTTCCGGCTGACCGAGGACGACCCGCACCGCATTTTGAAACAGGTCAAGCAGATTTGGATTTACAAAAAGAACACCCAGCCGCTGGGCCACCGCAACGCCGGATGCGTGTTCAAGAACGCCCGCGGCATGTCGGCCGGGGCGTTGATCGACCGGGCCGGCCTCAAGGGCAAGCAGGTCGGCGGCGCGATGGTGAGCGACAAACACGCCAACTTCATCCTCGCCGAAAAAGGCTGCACCGCCAGCGACATCCTGAAACTCATCAACCTCATCCGCGAAACGGTGTACAAGAAAAACGAAGTGTACCTGGAGTTGGAGTTGGAGGTCTGGTGATTCGGTGACGCGAAGAGACTGTTAGACTGTTAGGCTATTAGACTGTTAGGCGCCGGTTTATGAAGCGTTGAGGCTTGTGGCATGATTGGTGTGGAAAACAACAGAGCGGCCTCCCCGGCCTCGCGCGACATTGCCGGCACAAAGCCGCGGAGCGGCGTCCTCTATAGCCCAGGGCGAGCCGTACTCGGCGAGCCCTGGGTTCGGACCTCCCTACAGAACAAGCCCCGGAGGGGCGTCTTATCGTGGTGTGAACCCCAGCGCGTGCGTAACAACAAAACGCCCCTGCGGGGCTTGGGTGTTGTGGGGCAACATTCCCCAGGGTTCGCGGAGTACCGCTCACCCTGGGCGAAAAACGACGCCGCTTCGCGGCTGTGTGCCGGCACCGTCACGCGAGACCGGGGAGGACAATCGATTTGTATTCCATGCCGAAATTTCAGGAGTCATTGCCCATGAGAACCATTTTCTTTTCGGCAGCGGTGATGATGCTGGCGGCCTCCGCGGCGTTCGCCGCGGAGGTTCCGGCGTCGAAACCGGCATCGAAAACCGATTTCGAAACACTGAAAAAATCCGCCGAGAAGGGCGACGCGCAGGCGCAGTTCGATCTTGGGCAGTGCTATTTCAACGGCCAGGGCGCCGACCGGGACCTCATCCAGGCCTTTGAGTGGTTCGCCAAGTCCGCCGGGCAGGGGCACGTCAAGGCCCAGTACGCCCTCGCTCTCTGCTACGATAAAGGCTACGGCACACCGAAGAATACCCAAAAAGCCTTTGAATGGGCACAAAAAGCCGCCAAGAGCGGCCATGCGAATGCCCAGCACTACCTGGCCGAGTACTATGAAAATCTGGCCGTGAATTCTCGACAAGACACCGCCGAAAATAGAACCATGCTAAACGAATGGCACAAAAAAGCCTTCGTGCAATACCAAAAGGCGGCCGAGCAAGGCGAAGCGGACGCCCAATTCAATCTTGGTCTTTGCCTCGATTTTTGCCTTCAAGGCCGCGAAAAACTCACGACACAACACGCCAAGGCCAGAGAGTGGTTTACCAAAGCCGCCGAACACTACCAGACATTGGCCGATCGGGGCGACGCGGAGGCCCAGTATATCCTTTACCGGCTGTTCGCCGGTGGTCTGGGCGTGAAGGCGGATATGAAAAAAGCCGTTGAATGGCTCAAAACATCCGCCGAGCAGGAGCATGTGGAGGCACAAATCACCCTGGCCGAACATCACGCGACAGGGTACCCTCACATCGCCCAAAACGACGAGGAAACCGCCAAATGGTTCACCCAAGCCGCCGAGCAGGGACATGTGGAGGCTCGCCACGCCCTGGGACTGTATTATTACCGAAAAAAAGATGACGAAAAAGCCGTCGAATGGCTCACAAAAGCCGCCGAGTCGGGACACCTGGAGGCGCAATGTGTCCTGGCCATACACAACGCGACCCGCAACGGCGACGACATGGATGCCGGCACCAGGGATATTCTCGATTGGTATCGAGGCCACATCCCCTACGACTTCGATTGGACGCATCCAACCGCCGAGCATGGAAATCGAATGGCACAGTACAACCTTGGTCGATGCTATGAAGAAGGCGTCGGGGTTGACAAAGACCTCGACCAGGCCATGATGTGGTACAGAAAGGCCGCCAATCAAAGACTCCAGAAAGCGGTTGACAAGGTAAAACAGTTTCAGAAGAAAAAGTGAATCGAGCGGAACAAATGACACCAGCCATGGATGGCGTACGGTCGAAAATAGCGATTGATCTTCAACGCCCAGCCGGCGCGGAGCGCGAATTGGCGCGGCGCGTGTTGGACATCACCGTGCTGATGGGCGGGCCCTCGTCGGAACGGGAGGTTTCGCTGCTCAGCGGGGCGGCCATTGCCGACGGGTTGGCGCGGCGTGGGCACAAGGTGACGCGCAGCGACATTTCGCCGGGCGATTTGTCCGCGCTGGACCGGCCGGGCATCGACGTGGTGTTTATCGCCCTGCACGGGCAGTTCGGCGAAAGCGGCGACGTGCAGCGGCTGTGCGAGCAGCGGGGGCTGCGATACATCGGTTCGCCGCCCGAAGCGAGCGAATTGGCCATGGACAAGTGGCGGTCCAAGGCCGTGTTCCAATCCGCCGGCGTCCACACGCCCGACGGGTGCCTCGTCACCCGTCTCAACGGAAACGGCCGGGAACTGGACTCGCTGGGTCTGCCCGTGGTGCTCAAACCCGTCGACGGCGGATCGAGCGTGGACGTGACCATCGCCTACTCCGCCGCCCAGCGCGACACCGCCGCCGCCGACCTGCTGGGCAAATACGGCCAATTCCTGGCCGAGCGGTTCATCAAAGGACGCGAGTTGACCGTAAGCCTCCTCGGCGATCAGCCGCTGCCGATCATCGAAATCGTTCCCGACGGCGCGTTTTACGACTACCGCGCCAAGTACAGCGACGACGCGGCCACGCAATACCTCTTCGACCACGGCCTGCCAGACGAAACCGTCGTCGCCCTCCAGGCCCAGGCCCTGGCCGCCCACCGGGCGCTGGGCTGCCGCGACCTGTCCCGCGTGGATTTCATCCTCGACGACACCGGCGGCGGCTACGTCCTCGAGATCAACACGATCCCCGGATTCACCAGCCACTCCCTGCTGCCCAAAGCGGCCGCGAGGGTCGGTGTGACGTTCGACGAGTTGGTGGACCGGATCGCGAATATGGCGATGGAACGATGAACAACAGTGACAAGCGACAAGTGACAAGCGACAAGAGTAGGAAACTCTTGTCTTTCAAAACCATCGCCTCCCACGAGAGCGACGAACAAGGCAGGCGTTGCCTTCTCTTGTCGCTTGTCACTTGTCGCTTGTCACGTTGCCTCCCTTGGTGAACACGATGCGAAAACGAAAAAAAGAACGAAAACCGAAACAAGGTCCGACGACGGCCCAGCGGCTGGCGGTGTGGTATGCGGTGTGGAAGGCCCAGGGGTTCGCGGGGCTGGGATTGTACGTGGGGCTGGTGCTGGCGTGCGCCGCGGTCATCGGGTCGGTGGCGGGGCTGCGAGAGATGGAACGAAGCGTGCTGGCGGGGCAAGTCGCGCCGCTGCCGCGGATGGTCAAGCTCACGTTTGAAAATCTGCCCGAGTGGATGCACGACGACTTGGCCGAGCAGATCAAGGCCGACCTGCTGCCCGGCGGAACGCCGTTCAACGACCCCCGCCTGGTCGCCGACGTATACGAGCGGGCCCAGGCCCATCCGTGGATCGCCCACGTGGAGCGGGTCACCAAGCGGCTGGCGACGACGCAGCGCCTCGACGCCGACGGGCGGCTCGCCCGCGACGGCGAAGTCGTCATCCGCGCCCAGTACCGCCAGCCCGTCGCCCGCGTGCGCGTGCAAAGCATCGACGGACCGTGGCAATGGGTCTTCGTCGATGGAACCGGCGTCCGCCTGCCCGACGAGGTTCCGACGCACCAGGCCGCCGTCCTCCACAACGGCCGCGTGGAACACCGATGGTTCCCGCCCAACAGCGCCATGCCGCCCGACGCCCAACCGCTGCATTACGTCGCCATCCTAGGCGTCGACACGCCCCCGCCGCCCGTCGGGCACCCCTGGAACGCCGAAGACCTCGCCGACGGGCTGAAACTGGCGGACAAACTCCGACGCTACGCCTGGAAAAACCAGATCACCGCCATTGACGTGCGGAATTACTCCGGCCGACTGGACCCTGCCGGACCCTGGCTGCGGATGCTCGCGAAAACCTCCCAAGGCCAAACCTCCATCCAGTTCGGCCGATTCCCGCAGGAAAACGGCGACTGGGAAATTTCGCCCGATGAGAAACTCGACTCCCTGGACGAGATCGTCCGCGACCGCAACGGCCTGGCCAAGGGCGAAATCGACCTCCGATACGCCACACCGTTCCTCCGGCCATAAATGCGTGCAATAACAAACATCCTCTCGTCCTCGTGGCAAGGCGCGGCCGTGCCGTGGTTGGTGGTGTGTCTGCTGGGTTTCGCGGCGGGACTTTGGCCGGAAGCGATTGTGTTTCCGAAAACCCCGCGCAGCATGGTGCCGTTGCCGGCGCTGTCGGCGTTGGCGGCGGCGCAGGTGGTGTTCCTGCTGCTGGTATACCCGGTGCTCGTCCTTCGCCGCGCGGCGACCCCCCGGATCCCGGATCCCGAATCCCGGATCCCGTTCCACTTTTGTCCCGGCCTGGCGGTGGTGGAGTTGGTGATGCTGCTGGTGGTGGCGGCGCCGTTTTCCGTCGCGGCGGCCTGGTTTTCCGACGGCGGCGCCGCCGACGTGCTCCGGGCCGCTTTGGGCGTGGCGGCGATGATTCCGCTGAGCGTGGGCCTGTGCGCCTGGACGCTGCCCGCGCGCCCGCCGGCGGCGCGATGCACGGCCTTGATCCTCGGCCTGACGGCGACGGCCGGCCTGACGGCGGGCGTGTACCTCGCCCACGAATTCCTCCGCCCCGCCTGGGCCGACGCCCTCTGGCAAACCGCCCCCGTCACCCTCGCCTGGACCTGCGCCTCCCCACAAACCACCCCCCTGCCGATCATAGCCCTGACGTTCTGGCTCCTGACCGGCCTGGCGAGCCTCGTCGGGGCGTGGATGACGCAGCCAAAGCCAGTAGCCAATAGCCAGTAGGTTCGGTGTGACCGTCACGTCGGTCGTGCAAAAGTGGACACGAGGGAATTTTTCGGATTTCGAGTTTTGCGTTGCGATTCCCCCGGCCGCGTGCGAAACTTCCGTCGGCGGGTAAGGTTTTACCCTTATACGCCGAAACACGTTGTCCCGTGCACGAAAACCTTTTTTAGGAGCCATGTATGAACCGTTTTACCGCAACCGTCATCGCCGCCGTGGGCATGGCGCTGCCCGCCTTCGCGGCGGGTCTGTCCCTGCAATGGCCGCTGGGGCGCTCGGCCTACCAGACTAACGAAACCTTCGACCTCGCCGTCATCCGCTCCGCCCCGGAAGACCTGCCCAAGAGCGACCTCGTGCTGACCCTCACCGCCGCCGACGGAACCAAAAACGTCTTCACGTTCCCGGTCCCCGCCGTCGCGGCCGTGGATGGACAGGCCCAATCCACCGAGGTGTTCCATATCAACGGCCGGCTGCTCCGACCGGGCAAGTACAACGTCGCCGTGTCGTGCAACAACATGGAGATGGAACTCGCGCCCGGTTTCGAACTCTTCAGCCACCTCCGAATGAGTTCGTTCGTCATCGGAGACTGGGGCAGCCGCGTCAACAACGGAACCCCCTTCCACAAAATGGGCGAGGAAAGCCTCGGTTTCAACTTCATCTACGGTGAATTCCGCAAGCACAACGCGACCCTGCAAGCCGAAGGCGCCATCCGCGGCGGCATGGACTACGCGCAGGTCTGCACGCAAAGCGGAGCCCACCAGATGGACCTCCGCATGGAATGCGACTGGAGCGACCCGTACGTCCTGGGCGGCGGCGCCGCACGAGGCGTGCAGCAGGCGTACATCAGCCGGACGCACCCCAACGCCCTGGCCGTGCACCTCTACGACGAGCCCGGCCTGACCTGGGAAGACAGCGACGGAGTGGTCTCGCCGTTCACCGTGTCCGCCCAGTACCGATCGTACCGCAGCGCGTTCGATTACGATCCGTTCCCCGTCAAGGAACTCAAGTCCGGCGACGAGAACATGTTCGAACAGTGGGCGCATTTCCAGCGGTGGCACCTGAGCTTCATGGACGCCGCCTGGAAGGACGCACAATTCGCCATCGCCTACGCCCAACCGCAGTTCATGACCCTCACCCAGAGCGTCTACGGGTACTCCGCCTATGCGGACGGCTATTACTTCAACGTCGTCCGAAGCCTGCCCCTCATCAGCGGGCACGGTGGTTACAGCGACGGATACGGCGGGTTCATGTACCCGGCCGTGACCATGGAATACGGCCGCATGAGAGAAGGCGACAAACCGTACTGGTATCTGCCCTCCTGGTACATGATGGGCAGCGACCAGTACCGCCTCGAACAGTACCTGTGCTTCCAGAACGGCCTTCAGGGCCAGATGAAGCCGCCGGATTATCACATCCACACGCCTAACCAGTGCGCCAACGCCGAGGGCATCGTCGAGGCCAATAAGCTCCAGCTTCGCCTGGGCACCATTTTCGCCAACCTGCCGGCCAAGCGCCCGGCGGTGGCGGTGCTGTACTCGATGAGTCAGAACTACCACGGTGCGATCGCGGACATTCAGGCCGGCAAATTCGGTGACGCCGCCTACCTGGGCGGCGGGCACACCCGCTCGGCGTCGTATATGCTGTACTTCGCCACCAAGCTCATCCAGGTTCCGACCTGGCAGGTCGTCGAAGAGGACATTCTCGACGGAACGGTCGCCAAGAACCACACCGTCCTGATCCTGGCGGGCGTGAATTACCTCGAACCCAACGTGCTGGCCGCCGTCGAGGCCTTCGCCGCCTCCGGCGGACACGTGCTCGTCAGCGACGAATGCAAGGTGAAAATCAACGGCGCCAAGCCCGTCGGCGCCCCCCTGCCGATGGACTACGCCGCCAAGGCCCAAGGCGCCTGGCAGGCGACCGACGGCAGCTACTGGTCGCTCATGTCCTTCGAAGGGTTCGGCAAGGCGCTGGCGCCCTATTGCAAATCCCTGTCGGCCACGCTCGCCAAGTGCGGCGTGAAACCGGCCATCGAGACCGATCGACCGACCCTCTCCGCCACCGTGCAGGGCAACGGCGACATCGAGTACCTCTTCCTGGTCAACGCGACCAACGACGTCGAGAACGCCCTGGCCGAAGTGATGAAGGAACCCGACGAAAAGAAACGCTACTTCTTCAACGTCATCAACAGCATGAAGTCCCTGGACGCGACCATCGCCCTTCCCGACGACGGCAGGCCGGTGTACGACGCGGTGCACGGCGGCGTGTTCGGCGGACTGACCAAGGGCAACGGCGGCATGCTCACCGCCAAGGTGCGCTTCGGCCCCGGTTCGATGAAGGTGCTCGCCCGAACCGCCCGACCCATCGGCGGCGTGCAGATGCTCACGCCCACCCAGCGGGCCGACATGACCTGGACCGACGACCCCATCCGCGTCACCATCGGCGCCGTCCTCGTCGACGACAAGAAGGACGTCCTCACCGCCGTCGTTCCGATGGAAATCCAACTCACCGACCCGATGGGCGTGGTGCGCTACAGCCTGCTCCGCGCCAGTGACGCCGGCGTGCTCAAACTGACGCTCCCGCTGGCCGCCAACGACCCCGCCGGAGCGTGGAAGGTCACCGTCCGCGAACTGCTGACCGGACAGGCGGCCACGAAGTCCTTCACCTACGCCCCGCCCGCGCAGTGCGGCGCGATGGTCTCGGCCACCCGGCGGGCGCTGTACTTCGGAAACGACCGCGAGAACATTTTCCGGTTCTTCCGGCTGAACCAGCAGGTCACGATCGTGATCGGCGAAAGCGAGTTCAACCTCGCCGCCGCCGAACGCATCAAGAAAATCGTCGAACCCTGGGGCGTGACGTGTACCATCGTGCCGGCGAAGGACCACGCCGGTCCGCGGAACATCCCCGCCGCCGCCCACAAAACCTGGGTCGGCCTGGCGGCGGGCCGGCCTGACTTTGGAAACCCCCACGTCAGCCAGGTCGGTTTCGCCATCGACGGTCCGGTCATCCTCGTGGGCAACCCCGAGGACCATCCGATGATCAAGTTCGGCCTGGAGCAGGGGTTCCTCGCGTACAAACCGGAGAAGGACGTCCTGCCCGGCCGCGGACGCGGGATGATCGCGTGGGCGTCGAGCATGGTGGGATATTGGAACCAGGAGTCCGCGATGGTCATCGCGTACGACGCGGCCGGCATGGCCGAGGCCGTCGGAACGATGTACGAAGCCTGCGCCGCCATCGACCCGCTCACGGCGACGATTCTGCCGAAAACCGCCTCCATTCAGCCCGTCAAGGCCCTGCCCGCCACGCCCAAACCGTTCACCGTCGCGTGGAAGGCCGTCTTGAACGACCGCGTGGACGGACTCAAGGCCGACGGACAGACCGTCACGGCGTTCAGCCACGACGGTAGCGAAGTCACCCTCGCCGCCGACGGAAAAATCACCAAAACGCAGGTGATCGGCGAAGCCAAGGCCGCCGAAGCCGTCAAGGCACTGGGCGGCGCCGACCTCGACGCCGAAGCCGCCAAGGCGTTCGATCTGACCAACTTCCATCCGAAGAAACTGGTGAAGATGGGCGACGTCACCGTCGTCGGCTACTGGGGCGGCCTCTGCCGGGCCGTCCACGCCAACGGCGAGGTCATCGCCCAGACGCTGCTGCCCAACGACATCACGTCGATGGCCGTCGCCGGAGACAAGATCATCGTCGGACTCGCCGACGGCGCGGTGATGGCGCTGACCGTGAAGTAGGTTCGATTTCAGGTTTTTTCGGTTCTCCGTGCGGCACGGTTTTTTACCACAAGGCACAGAGACACACAGAGGGACACAGGGTATTCGAAAGATTTTTCGAATACTCTGTGTCCCTCTGTGTGTCTCTGTGCCTTGTGGTAAAAAACCGTGCCGCACCGGAAAACTGCCGCACTCACCCGGCCATGAACAGCGTCACGCCTTCGAGGAACATTTGGACGGCGATGACGATGAGACATACGCCTAACGGTAGGCGCGCCAAAACGGCGACGCGGAGACGCTTAATAGAACCGGCTCATCGCCGCCTGGAGGATGTCCGCGTCGGACCGATGGGGGTTCCAGAGCGTTTGGGCGAGGATGGCCTGGCTGGGTTGGATGGTTTCTTCCAGCAGGCCGTCCTCGAACAGGGCCGCCACGCTCAGCGGTCGGCCGCCATCGAGCATGCGCCGGTAAAATTCCGCGGCCAGGCCCAGGTGCCGCGTCCAGAGGGCGTTAACCTGGTCCCATCGCGGCTGGCGTTCGCGGAGGCGGTTGGCGATCCATGACCGCCGCCGCCGGCCCATGATCATCGGCCCGTGATGTTCGAAGTCCGCGTCCCACCGAATGCAGGTCCAGCCTTTTGGCACCATGGCGAATTCATGGCCGGGACGGATCTCCGCGAGCTGTCGCGAGTAATCCATCGTGCATTGTTCGAGCGTTTGGCCGGCCTGCAATGGGGCCGCCCATTGACCGCTCCAGTATGATCGCATGTGTTCTTTGGCGGGGTCGAGCGTGGGGGTGTATTGGTAGGGGATTCCGCCGGCGTCTTCCCACATGATCTCCACGCGGCCGTCCAGGGCGGCCAGGTCGCGGGCGTCCGAGGCGATGCTCGTCGCGTGCAGGCCGAAGTAAATGGGCAGTCCGGGCCGGCGGGTGAGCAGTGGGTCGGCGGTTTCGTTGACCAGTTCGCGGGCGGCGGCCGCGATGGACATTCCGCCCGTCCGCGTTTCGTAGACTTCCGTGAGCGTCTGGAAATACAGCCCGTCCACGCTCAGGTGGGCGTAGTGGCGGTCGTAGTGGCGGAGCACCGAGTCGGTGATCTGCCGCCGGTCGTCGGGGCGTCCCAGTTCGAGACCCGTCAACCCCCAGCCCCAGGGGAACCCCGCGATGACGCCGATGCCGCGGCGGTGGGCGTAGTCGATGATCTCGCGCGCGTTGACGGGCGGCTGGTCCCACCACACGACCAGCGTGTTCATCCGCAGCCGGGCCATGTTGTCGAGGTAACGAAGATAGTCGTAGATGACGTAGCCCCACGTCCAGATGCCGCGCCGCCGGACGGCGGGCGTTTCGCGGAGACGCGTGTCGGGCAGCCGGTCGAAATCCTCGCGAAGCCGCGGCGCGGTTTCCGGCTCGGTGTACAGATTTTCGCCGATCACGCGGGCGTTGAAATCCATCACGCCGTGCAGCAGCCCGGCCTCGCTTCGACCCGCGACGGCGATCAGGCGCCGCCTCTCGCGCCACGGATGCGGGCCGACGAAAATGGCGTACCCCTGCGGATCGTCGGGCACGTCGAGCAGTCCGGCCTCCGCCAGCTTCGCCAACCCCGCGTGCCGCCCCGCCACGCCGACCAGCACCTCATGCTCCGCCTGTGCGAACTCCGTCGATTGCGCCTGCCCGCACGACAGCACGGGCAGCACGTACGGCTGATAGGCTTGCAATTCACTGACCAACTCGTCGACCGCGAAGGCCGCGATGCCCTCGTAGCGGTCATACACCACCCGCCACCGCGCCCCCTCAAACCGCCGTTTGTGAAGTTCTTCCGTCATGGGCTTGTCCTTTTTGTAGAACTGCCATGATTCATACCGGCGCGAAGGGCAAAACGAAAGCACGAAATCTGGACAACCCGCCAGAGGGGTGCGGTTTGACAATGCCTGCTTTATGGCGTATCCTGCATCGCGAAAAAGAAAGGTGCGTCTATGACGGACAATCAAGAAAATCCATCGGTTCCGAACGCGTCCACTCCGCCGGCTGCGGTTCCGGCCTCTGCTGCGCCTGCTGCTCCGGCGGGCAAGCCGCTGGTGAGCTATGACGATTTCGCCAAGCTGGACCTGCGCGTGGGCCGTGTGCTGGAGGTGTCGAACCACCCCAGCGCGGACAAGCTGTTCGTGCTCAAGGTCGATCTGGGCGACGGCCCGCCACGGCAGATTCTCGCGGGCCTGCGACCCTACATGCCGCCCGAGGCCCTGCTGGGGCGGTCGATCGTGGTCGTCGCCAATCTCGAACCGCGCAAAATGCGAGGACTGGAGAGCCACGGCATGCTGCTGGCCGCCGGTTACGAGGACGGCGCCGGCCGCCACGTCGTCTTCATCACCCCCGACCGCGACGTCCCGCCGGGAGCGACGGTTTCATGAGAGAAAAACCGTTGAAACTGGGCGTGCTGCTTTCGGGCGGGGGGCGAACGCTGATGAATCTACAGCGGCGTATCGACGAAGGCACGTTGCCGGCCCGCGTGGCCGTCGTGGTCGCGTCGCGCCCGTGCCGGGGGCTGGAGTGGGCGCGGCAGGCCGGGCTGAACGCGCACCTGGTGCCGTACAAAACCACGCCGCCGTCGCAGTATTCCAACGCGATCACCGCCCTGCTCGATCAGGCCGGCGTGGACACGGTGGTCATGGCGGGTTTTTTATCCATGTGGCACATCCCGCCCGCGTACGAGGGGAAAGTCATCAACATTCACCCCTCGCTGCTGCCGTCGTTTGGCGGCAAGGGCATGTTCGGTCATCATGTGCACCAGGCCGTGCTGCGCCGCGGCTGCAAGGTCAGCGGATGCACGGTGCACGTTGTGACCAATGAATACGATCAAGGTCCGATCCTCGTGCAAAAGGCCGTTCCCGTTCTGGAGGAGGACACGCCCGACACGTTGGCCGCCCGCGTGTTCGAGCAGGAGACGATCGCGCTGCCCGAGGCGTTGCAACGGCTCGCCGAAGGCCGAGTGAGCGTGGCCGACGGCGTGGCGAGGATTCGGCAATGACCCGTGGCGCGGGCGTCTCGCCCGCGTGTGCGCTCCATTGGACGAATCACTGGAATACGGTAAACCGATGCGGATGTCCTGCCCACCACACGCGGGCGGGACGC
>Ga0123353_10008573_pt1 | contig 13987 bp, 9 predicted proteins | sample TergutLab28metaG_3_FD_92763 | JGI IMG/M metagenome (GOLD analysis project Ga0123353, IMG submission 92763) | Labiotermes labralis P3 segment gut microbial communities from Petit-Saut dam, French Guiana - Lab288 P3 | ecosystem: Host-associated > Arthropoda: Insects > Digestive system > Gut ... | reverse complement strand
GTCGAGCACGTCGGTCATGTCGAACTGGCCGTAGGTGCGGATGTCGGCGGGGATGGAGACCACCACGTCCATCATCACTTTTTCGCCCAGGTGCACGGCGTTGCGGTCGATGTACTTGTGGATGCTGATGTCGCCGTTCTTCGGATAGACGTGCACGTCCTTGATCCAGTCGTCGCCGGTGGCGTTGGTCATGGGCACCGCCACGATGAAGGGGAACACGACGGAGGCGACGTCGGTCGGGTTCGAGCCGGTGATCTGCTCACGCACCAGGTAGAAGCCCTTGGGCATGTTGTTCACCGTGGCGACGCCGGCGGCGTTGGTCGCGGGGAACGCGAACTTCGAGGTGCCGGCCACTGTGCCGAGTTCGAAGCCGATGATGGTGCGTACCCCTCCGAGGTAGTTGTCGTCCTTCACCTCGAAACCCGTCAGCAGGTCGATCTTCGTGGGATTGTCATAGTCGTTGAGTGAGAAGGTGAACTTGTCGAAGTCGTCGAGGATGGCGTACATGGCTTCGTTGCCCAGGGGGGTGGTGATGACGTTGCCGGTGTTGTTGGTGTTGCCGTTCTGGTTGTCACGGATGGGGAGCGTGTGCTCGCCTGTTCCATCCTTGTAGATGATGCCCGTCAGCAGGTAAGCATCGAAATAGATGCCCTCTTTCGGCACGGCGGAGGCGGGGAATTTTGTGGGGTCCTCTAGATCCGTGCTCGAGATCTCGGTCCCATCATTTGGGACCTTTGCGTAGTCCAGGTTTGCCATGATATACTTGTGGATGGTGAGCGAGCCTGTGTCGGGGGGCAGGCCGGTGTTCGCGCCGAAAGCGGGGATGGCGCAGAAGGTCAGGAGCATTGCCAGGAGCGCTGCCAGGAGCTTTGCGGTCTTTTTCATGCTTTGGAACCTCTTTCTTGTGATTTGTTTTCTATAAATTAGCGGAAGGGTGGGGGGCCCTATACCGATAATCTTTTGCGCCTTCTGCGGGAGGTGGAAATCCCGAAGTAGGAAGCCAGGAACACAAGCGCCGTACCGGCCGCCGGATACAGCAGGGCGCTGACGCTGCCCGCGTGCGGGGGCGTGAACTGCGGGTAGTTGGGCAGGAGCAGCTTGCCGTTCTCCGTCCGGAAAGCCGGGGGCAGCTGTTCGCCGTGGCCCAGGATCGTGACCTTCGGGTTCGCGCTGACGTTCACCATCAACAGCCACTGGCCGTGCGGCAGCTGGTAGCCGGCTCTGGTCTTGACCTCCGCGAGCAGGTAGTGCCCGTTGGTCAGCAGGTCGAAGCGCACCAGGCCGTCCGCGTCGGTCGCTACCCGGTAGAGTGGATGGTCCACGTCCCAGCAGCCGTAGTCGTTGACCGAGACATCGCTGTGGTCCTCCGGCTGGGTGTGCCCCTGTGTGCACTCATACAGCTCGAACACCGCCTCGCCCTCGCCGAAGGGGATGCCGTCGCGGTCCGTCTTGGTGAACTCGAAGGGCGTGCCGTAGGTATTGGTGAAGGTCAGGATATCTGGAGAATCGGGATTCGGGGGATAGGTCACTGTATAGTCCCAGAGGGTCTCATAGTCATAGGTGACTTCCACCTTGACGACATACTCGCTGTTGTCATACAGCCAACCTGGCATGGGCGTCGTGCTGCCATCTTCCCGGATCATGTAGTAATAGGTTCCTGGCTCAAGGTCCTCCAACAAAAAGCTGTTTGTGCTGCTGCTGTCCAGGTCAATGGAAATACGATCCGAATGGCCGTCCGATAATCCCGCATAGATATCGGGGCTGGAACTCACTTTCTCCACCTGATACAGGTCGAACCAGAATATATCCCCCGCCTGGGGCTCCTTGCCGACAACCGACTTGCGGACACCGATTCGGATCTCGCCGTTATAGCGCAGCTCCCTGTAACCGTTGCGGAAAACGATGTTGCTTTCGGTGCTGTCCTCGGCTTCCTCGTCGAGATAATATACCGTGGCTTCCAGGTTGCCGTCCTCCAGGTCAATGACCTCCACCCGCACGACATAGGAATTCGAAGCGTAGACCCAGCCATTGTAGGGGCCGGAGGGGCCCTGTTCGGTGACAAGGAAGTGATAGGTGCCGACCTGCATGTTGTCGATCGTGAAAGTGAACCCCGCGGTGTCGCCGGTGAAATCGGTTGGGTAAGTGCGGTGCTCCGTGGCGGTAAACGCGCCGCCCATAAGCGCCTCCGTCACGGGGTCATAGGCCGCGATCGTAAAGGTGAAGGTGACCTCGCCAGGAAGATCTACCTCGGGGGCGATGGCAACCGTCTTGGTCCCGGTGATTTCGCACTTAGCCTTTTTAGGGCTGTACTCGTTGAGGAACCATGGCCGGGGCGTGTTGACCGCCGGGTCGTAAGGGAGCCAGGCCGTCGGGATGGTCCCCAGGGCGTCGGAGGCGTTGTAGGAAGCCTCCACCTTCAGCGTGCCGTCCGGGTTTTGCGACAAAACCACCTGGAACACCCAATAGCAGGTTTCCGTATTCGTCACCCAGCCGTTCGGAGGTACCATCGGCTTTTCCACCAGCAAGTAATAGAAGGTCTTCGACGCGCCGCCGCTCCCCAGGTTCTCCAGCCCGTAGGTGATCGGCTGGAGCTCCACCGATGCCTCATAGTCCCACAGCGTGCCCGGCGCGGTCGCCGTACCCGTGGCGTTGGTGCCCGTGCTGACCGGCGTGGTGTTATATCCATCGCTGATATCATACAGCTCGAAGTCGAACTTGACGCCGTTCGTCTCCGTCATGTTTTTGCCGATAGTGCGCTTCATCGCCTTGGGGGTGAAGGAGGCGCTGGGCTTGGTGTAGGTGTTGGTGAACCCGCAGGTTGCGCTGTTCCAGGGCAACCAAGTCCCGCTCCAATTGCCGGGGCTGCCGGTTTTATAGGAAATTTCAGCGATTGGGGGTGTGGCGCTTGAAGCCTGTATGCGGATCAAATATTGCTTTATATCGGTTCCCCAGCTGGCACTGGGCGGCGTAACGCTTGTACTTTCCTTGAGCAGATAGTATTGCGCGGCGGTTGAGGTGATCTCGATATCGTCGAAAACCACTGTGACCGGGGCGCCCGCGGCGTTTTGTTTTGTCTGGGAAGGCGATAAGCTGACGCTGCTCCCGTCGCCATTCTGATCACAGGTATACAGCTCGAATGTAAACTGATTCTTGGCCATTGCCACGTCGGTGTTATTTTCACCCTTGCCTTGTTTGGTCAGTGCAAGGTGTGCCTTGAGTTTGTTTGCGAAGCCGCAGGCTGCTGGATTCCATGGCAGCCATTCATCATTACCAGCCGGACTCCAAGTGCCGGAACTGTCGTCACGGGATTTGTATGAAATCGAGTGATCGCTCAGATCCTCGTCAATATGAACCTTGATCCAATACTCCTTCGTGTCGGTGACCCAGCCGCCCGTAGAGCCGTCCGTGCTCTCCTTCAGTATATAGAAGTAATCGCCTGGCACGGAGTACTCCAGCGTGCCGAACGTGACCGGGCTCGAAATGCCCGCGCCGTTTCTCGCTTCGTACGGAATATTATTGGCGATCGTACCGCCGGCATTGGCATTGTACAACTCAAAGAGGAACTGGTTGGCCGCCATATTTACCGGGGCGGTCTTGGTCAGCTTAATCTCCACCGGGTGCTTCGCGTAGGTATTCGTGTACGTAGCCCGGTTGGTTGCGGAACTGCCGTGTATCGGGGCCGTCGTCGTAAACGAGCTTGGCCAGGACACCAAGCTGCTCGTCCGCGTCTTGTAGCCGTTGACCGTCCCCGTGCCACCGCCCTCGGGCACGTTGACCCGGAGCAGGAATTCGTTCGTGGCGTTCTCCCAGCCCGCGCCCGGCGAGCCGCCGCTGGTTTCAACAAGGGTGAAGTAGTGCGGCGTGTCTGCCGAACTGCTGGCAGTCAGCCCGTCGATAGCGATCTGGAAATCCACATTTCCCTCGCCCCCGGTGTTCCTGGATACGGTGATCGTTTTGTTTGTCTCGTTCCAGGTCCCGCCCGTCACCGAGACGGTCAGGCCGCTGGGCCAAGTCTCCGCAATGCCGTTCTCGTTGGTTTTCGTCAGCGTGAACACGAAGTTCTGGTTCGCCGGCGCGCTCGCGCCCGAGATCGTCTTGCGCACGTAGAGTGTCGCGTTGCCCGCGCTGGGCGTCGTACCATATGTATTATGAAAAGTAATGCTCAGGTCCTGGATATTCATATCCCCGCACCATATGGTGTTACTGGAGTTGTTTGTTTGTATATAAGTGAATGTAGCTTCAGGATTGATGTAGCGCGTGACTTCGTTTTCCGCCACCACCTGCGAAGATGTTCCGACCTGCGTTCCGCTGCTTCCGGTGACCGTGAGTGTATTGCTCAGCGTAACGAATTGGGCGCGGCCGACCAAAAACTCATTATCGCTCCCTGTTGAAGTCGTAGTGACGTTGGGGTCTGGCGTATACAATGCGCCCTTGATGGAGTCGGCCTTCACATATTTTGCCTTGTCGGTAAGCGTAAAGACTACATCACCGGAACGATCGGTAACATTGATGGGGATATCTTTGTAAACCCTGAGTCCTGTTGATCCGGTGGATATGTTGTTGACTTTTGCGTTTCCTGTCCATGTAAGCCAAGTTTCATATTGTTCTTCGTTGTCAATATTTTTGGAAACCCAACCGTTGTGGGAAAAAATGATTGTTCCTGAAGTGGAACTGCCGTGCGTGTATGACATGGAAAGGGAAGTTGTCACGCCCGTGGTAGTGTGTTGGGTTATTATCCCGGTCATATTGTCAAGGAGCTTATGCCAATACTCCATATAGGTATGACCTTTATTTGTAGCTCCGGTTAAATAATCATAAAGTTGTACGTAGTGAGCTTTCGCGCCCGGAGCGTGTGCGTTTACGTAATATTTCCAGCTATCCATAGCGCCGGCCGAGGTCGTGCCGGGCGCGATTGTGCTGTACAAATCAAAACTGGGGGAGGAGGAATACTTGATTGCCGCCTCATACAGGTAAGCCGCCGCCCTTATAAAATCTCTGCGCGGATACGTAGAATAGGTCTTGGGAAGCGTTTCGCCAGTAGGTATGCCCGTGATTGTTTCCGAATTTAAAGTCGATATATCCGTACCGAACAGCATGTTGAATTCCGCGGTCGTGAGCGACGTATTGGTGGGATACAGCGCGTTCAGCAAAGCCGATGCTGTACCGTCTCTGGAAGTAGGGCCTAAACTGGATAATAGGTTCATCGTGCAGTTGGTAGCGTTTGTGGCTTTGTATGCTTGAGGGAATTCCGTACCACCGGATTCCCTTGGCAGCTTACTGAACATGGTGTATGATGCTTTCGTTCCGACCTGGGTCACCGATGAGGGCGCGTCTCCGGTCGGATTGTAGGTTGCGCTGTAGGGCATCCAGTTGCCCCATGCGCCGACCGTTCCTGTGCGGTATTCCGCTTTCACAATTTTAAGAGAATTTGTTGCGCTGTCCAACTCCACTACTACCCGGATATGATACTGCGTGGGGTCCATAGACCAACTGCCGGGCGCAGACGTCTCTTTCACCAAATAGTAATAGGTGTCTGCCGCCGTGTATTCAATAACGGGAAAATACGCGATCGTGGCGACGTTGGTGCCGGTTCTCGTTACGTTAATCACTTCTTTTTGCGAACCCTGATTGCCGCTTGCATCCGAATTGTACAATGTCAATCCGAACGTATGACTACCACTTGAGACGGTGCCACCTGAGGCTGTCGAAACTGTCTTTTTGACATGGATGCTGATTTTTGCGTGCTTGGGTGGCGGCGTGTTGCCACTGTACGTATTCGTAAACGTCGCGTGGCCCTTCACACACCCGAAAAGCGTGGTATTATGATTCTCGCTGTTATTGTAGGATGTGTATTTTTTACATACGACAAGACCGTTTATTGCACCGCCGTAGTCGTTATCGTGAGTAATCAGATCGGACGGGTTACCGCCTCCCAAAATGATTTCGGTGCCGGGCGCGAGCACGCAGCCTGTCATTTCCGAACCGAGGAGAGACAGAGTTTGTATGTTTGATGGAATATTATAGAAAATACGTCCCGAATAATACTTTATGGCCTGTTTATAGTCAATCTTATTTGAGAGTGAAATGGTGTCTTTATAGATTTGCGGCGTCCCGGTCGAGTAACTTAACGGCGTACTGGCCCCTTTATAGTTTATGACATATTTTCCCGTAAAACTGGTTGGGAAAACGATTGTGCAGTTTGCTAAATTCCCGGTTCCCGTAAAATTGAATATGATCGTATCATATGCGGAGTAATTGCCCGTACCCGGATCAAACGTGTTCGAAGTCTGGTTCGGCATCACCAGCGTTTTGCTGTCGCCGGTCGTGTTGTACCATTCGTTACCCAGCGCCGTCAGGGACGTGTTGGCGTCGGTAAAGAACTTAAGCAGTGTGCCGTCCGGTACTTTGTGAACGGTGCCGTTGGTTTTGGCAGACCAGGCCATCTGTGGGGGAAGCGGTCCTCCTAGTTTGACAAAATAGGTATAGCTGGGGTCTGATCCTGTATATATGCCTTCAACCAGCGGATCCGTGGGGTTGCCGCCCGTTACGCTTGAATTGGTTGATAACCAGACTGCGCCGCCGACCACGTTTAAGCTGCAGCCGTTCGGCACGGTTACATTGCCGCGGATCAACGCGGCGGGCGTATAGGGCCTGGCGGGCCAATTGAAAGGAGCATAAGTTCTATTCGGGGCGCCTACATTAAAAGCGTAATTCGGCGCATTTAAGCTAAGATTTCCGCCAACAGCTGCGTGGCCTTCAATATCGGCGCCGTAAAGCTCCATATTGCCGAGAGCGAACACGCCGTAATAACTGGCCGACCCGAAGGGGTGGTTTGTATTCGGATTTTCCCAGGTGAGAGCATCATGGGTCTTGTAGTCGATAACCGCGTACAAGTCGTTCCAACTATAGCTATAGTCTTGGTATGGAGCTTCATATGTCTCTGCATCCAGATCCTTCTTAATATAAACCGTGACAAGCTGCATAGGGTTGGGATCGTTTGCCCAGCCGGTTCCGCCTCCTGTCTCCTCCAGTTTGAAATAATAAGGACCCTCCTGCGTAAACGTAATTTTATCGAAATCGAAATTATAGGTCTTCGCGATGCCGGAGCTATCGGTGGTCACTGTCGCCGTCAGCGGTTCAGTCACCCGTGTAACGCCGAGTACCTCGGTTCCGGTTGTCAGGTTATTCGAGCTCCATTGCGTCAGCTTGAAAGTGAACGTTTGGCTGGCCGGAATGTTCGTGCCTTCAACGGTTTTGCTGCCGCAGATGACGACGTCGCAGGGCCTGAGCGGCGGCTCCTCTGCCGCCTGTGGCCATGCCAGCAATCCAAAAACCACCCCCGCCGCCAGCAAAACCGGCAGTACGATAGCCAGCCATTTGGCCACCGGCCTTTTTTCAAAAAATGCCTTCGCCTTCATTGTTTCCGCTCCTTCCTTCCCTAACTGATAAAATGCTTGCTATCGCCGCGCCCGGTTTTCAGCTCCCCACCCGGAAAACCGCCAGCACCCTGCCATTGACCTGCCTGCGCGCCACCTTGCCGAAACTGCGGGAATCCTGGGAGTGTCCACGGTTGTCGCCCAGCACGAAGTATTCTCCCGCTCCCAAGACGAGAGGAAACTCCACCGCGGGCCTTGGCTGGGTTTTCGCGTAGATGTAAGGCTCGTCCAGGGGCGTACCATTGACCAGTACGCTGCCCTGTCCATCTATGTCCACGGTGTCGCCGGGCAGGCCGATGATCCGTTTGACATACTTGCTGGGACGTCCCCCGTCCATTTGAAGGATCACGACGTCCCCGCGGTTCAACCCGCCCAGACGGAAAAACAACGCCAGGTCGTTGCTCCTGTATGCAGGGTTCATGGAATCCCCCCGCACAAGTGCCAGTCCAAATACCGCGCCGAAGAGGACCGAGGCAACTGCTGCCGCGCAAACCAGCCTCATAAACAGACGCAGCCAACTGCGGCGGCAGGCAAACACTCGTCTGCGTTCCCCCATCACCTGCGCAGGCATCAGAGGAGGCGTGCCGTTATTGCTGCGGCGCATTGCCCCACCTTCTCTGCTCCAGCTGCGCCCAAAGCCCCATGATTTCCCGTTGCAGACGGTCGTTTTGCGCTTGCAGCCAGGCGAGCTTCGCTTCATACCACGGGATCAATTCCCGGCAGTACTTCTCCCAGGCCGCGTTGGCCTGCTTCATTTGCTCAAGCGCATCCTGCAGCTCAAATGCCTGCCGGGCATTCGCCTCGCTGCGTACCGCATACGCCGCGATAATGGCCTCGAACCGCTCAGAAACCTGCGAAAAATGATCCAGTACGCTTTCTCCATCGTACCCGCCGAATACCTTGCGTTTGAATTGCATGTCTCGCATGTACGCGGCGATGTCCTTGATTTCCGGCAGTTGCCGGATGTCAGCAATATTCTGTTCCATGACAAACATCCTTTTCTTTCAATACTTCCTTTGCTTGTGGGAGTCCTGGATAGGCGGCTCGAATGTTGTGCGCCGTATTCCGCGGTTTCGGGGCATACTACAGGAAGCGAGTGAGTTCCGTTTTTTCGCGATATGTCCAATATCGCGAAAAACGCGTCAGGGCGCTGCGGACTGAAGCGCAACTGTTGGCAAGTTTTCTTTGTGGCAAAGAAGGATATCACAACGCGAGACCAATGTCAAGAAAAATCATTGCGAGGCCAATGTCAAGAAAAATCATTAACTTTCGAACCTTTGCCGGATCATTCTACACCAGTCGAATCAGGTATGTCAATATATCACGGGCTGAAGCAAACCGATTTAACGCGGGAAAATTGGCTGTTTTACAAATCTTGTGAGCCACACAAAGGATTTACGGGAAATTCATCCACGGCATGATAACAGCAACTATGGGTTCCAGTTTTTTTTAGCCGTCTTTTGAGCCGTCACGAAGAAAGAGGGGTTGTGTCCTATGTCAAGGCTGGGGTTGAATATCTATCATCGCAAAGATGGGCGATGGGAAGGCCGCTATATCAAGGGTCGCAGGCCGAACGGTAAGCCGATTTTCGGCTCGGTATATGATCTCAGCCGCAAAAAGGTACAGCAGAAACTGCTGCCGTTGAAGGCAGCGTATTGCGAGAAAAGCATGGAAACAAAGTGCACCATGCCCTTCCGTGATTACCTGCTGCCGAGCCTAGCCAAAAAACGTAGTGGGCGCATCAAGTCTTCCACCTACGACAGTTACTATCGCATCGTGCACAACCATATCCTACCGGCGCTCGGCAACACCCCGATGCACCGCCTTTCGTCCCAACAGGTGGAGGATTTCCTGAAGGATTTGCAAAACAGCGGTCTGGCTGACGGCACCATCCATAATATATTCCGATATCTTGGCAGCGTAGTCAGGAACGCCGTAAAAACGGGCGCCATGGCCCAAGACGTCTGCGAGGGAATCTCGCTGGCGAAACCAAAGCAAAAGGTCGTGGACGCGCTGTCCCGCGAAGAGCAACAGCGACTGGAACGTGCGGCCCTCTCGGCCATGCGGAAAAATGACATGGGAAATGGATTTGAGGTAATGCTTGCGCTCAATACGGGGATGCGGATCGGCGAGATCTGCGCGCTGCGCTGGGAGGACATTGACTTCGGCAGGAACGTGATCAACGTCCGGCACACGCTACAGCGCCTGAACACGTATGGCAAGGACCCCAAAACCTTGGTCGTTATCGGCAAGCCCAAAAGCGACTGCTCGGAGCGTCCAATCCCGATAAATGCCCAATTATTAAGACTTTTGCAGGAGCAATACAGCCGCACGCGGGGGGAATTCGTGGTGCCGGGCCATCGGAACTTCAACGAACCCCGTGTTCTGCAATATCGCTTTGAACGATTGCTGAAGTCAGCGCAAATCCCCCGCGTCGGTTTCCACGCAACGCGGCACAGCTTCGCCACGCGATGTATGGAGTTGGACGTGAGGATTGAAACCATCAGCAAGCTGCTGGGCCATTCCTCCGTAAAGCAGACGTCCGATATCTATGTCCATTCCCTTTTGGAGCAGCGCTTCATGGCGGTCCACAGGCTCGATCAATTAGCAACAGCATAGATTTGCCCAATAATATAGGGTGGCCGGGTGCGCCGCCCTATAAGTTATGCTTTAATGCGGCCTGCACATATCACGAGACAGCTCGCGGCCATCCGTATACCCAAAACAGCTCAGCGCAGCCAAATACTATTTGGCCGCGCTGTGTTCTTTCTCGAAAATCAACTGTTTCGACGAAGTATGAGCCGTCAATTGAGCCGTCATGTCGGGCGTCAAAGCCTTGCATATAGCCCAGAATCGTTGATGTATCAGGGTTTTGGACATATCGCGAACGCGAAAAGCGGTGTGGGCTACGGAAAATCTGTGCGGTCGCCGATTTCGCAAAGGAACATGGGCGCCCAGTGGCATGGATGCCACCGTGAAAACAGTAAAAAAGAACGCCAGGCGTAACTGGCGCTCTTTTTTCGTTTATAAACCGAAAAGACCCAGCCCTTCGTATCCCTATCAATCTCCCGCGGCAGCCTTGCATCAGCAGGGCTGTTTTGTTGTCTTAGGTGTTCCCGGACGGCCCGTTCAACGAAGGCTATGATTTCGGGGGTTGCTGACAAGATGGAAGTTATCCAACACATGCAGATAGTGCCCTTTCGGGTTCGGCAGAATATGGCGCCTGCGGATTACAAAACACCTCACAATTTTGTCTTCGGTATCGAGCAGGCCAAGTTGCCCCAATTCCTTGATGAGCGGCGCGTCCAGGCGGCGGAAAGAGAGAATGAGGTTTTCCCAGAACCGTGCGCTGACATCATCAAATTCCGAGCATTGCATGACACCCACTCCGGCCATCCAAACAACGACATCGCCGTCTCCCCGCACAAGGAGCAGTCGCCTGCGGTGCCCCTCGCAGCAGGGCTTGCTTCTCCCGGATGCGCGAGAGCAGCGGGGATTTCAACGCTTCGATCGCCGGCACGGAAATCACCGCGTGCTGCAATACCCCGCAGAGTGCAGCCATATACCGAGCCGAAGTGCGGTTTGCCCAAAAGAAAACCCGCCCTCGGCAGCGCTGTAACCCGTTGCGTGCCAAAGCCTTTTTCGCGATATTGAGAGTAGCAAGAAGATTTACAACTGTATCACGCTGGCGCAGCACTCAAAAGCTCAAAAAATTTTTAATAATTAATTTTACTACGAGTTGTTATCATTTTCAAGCGGTAAATTGACACGTGATAACCCTTCTAAAAGCGGTTGCCGCTTGCTCAAACCAAACCGCCAGAGCCCTGCTTAATTCCGCAACCCGTTTGGAATCCTCAAAACGCGTAGCGTAGCTCAATTCAATCTTTTCATCGCCTGATTTACTGAAATACAGACGGCGCTCCTTGTGCTTGCCTGCAAGTCTTTCCCCTCTGCCAGTGATAGGCTCTTAGAGTAGGTTGATCTGGATGGCCCTCATTGAACCTAGGCTAGGCCCAGTTATTGGGCAGAATCCCCCCTTGGCCGCGGCGGTTTTTGTTTGAGGTAGTAGCGGTTGCTGGTAAGGGATCCGTTTTTGCGCCGAGCCTGCTTCTTGCGGATATATCCGGCCTTCTCCAAATGCGCGAGAGCCCTTTTGACGGTGCTGCGCGAGAGCGACACGCCCCTTGCGATGGTGTTGCGCCAGAGTTTCGGCGTGAAGGGGATTACCCTGTAGGCCTGATTGATTTCTGTTGGTGTCGCGAAGCGTGCCGTTCCATGCTGCCCATCTCCAACAGTTTTCGACTTTATATCCGTAAGTCATCGTTCCAGTCCTTCCCGCTGGGCGAGGCGAAGTGTGCGCCGTAGGCGTATACCCGGCGCATGTTTTCACTCTTGGGCGGCTGGCTGAACTCAGGCCGGGCACGGGGTGGCAGTGTTATGGGTTCGACGATTATGTTCGACCCCAGAAGCATCTGTACGGCATTTTGAAAGCTGGCACCGAAATATTTCTTGACAAAGTCAATCGCCGTACCGCCACAGCCCTCGTACTGGTCATAGAATTGATTGCGCGTATGGTGACGTGGTAGTCGGCCCATTCCAGCTCCGAGCCGCTGCGCCGCAGTTGCTCGCCGCGGGCTTCGAGGAAGGCGGCGAGGTCGGCGTGCTTGGCTTGTTCTTCGGCGTGTCTGATGACCATTCCATTTACAGATTAGAGGACGCGCAGGGCGATGCGGATATTATCAGCAATCGGATCAAGGAGCGCATTTCTCCGATCCCGGAATTCGTTTTGCAGCCCTTTGAGGAGCGCGGCAAGGCGCTGCTGGCGCTGAAGGTGAAGTCAGGCCGCAGTACACATCGACATGTTCGACGACCGGCTAGAGATCAGCTCGCCGGGGGGCATGTTCAGCGGCAAGCTGATTCAGGAGCAGGACATCGAAAGCATAGATTCAGAACGCCGCAACCCGATCATCGCCGACCTGTTCCACCGCATGCGCTACATGGAGCGCCGCGGCAGCGGCCTGAAAAAGATTGTGAACGAGATGAGTAAGCTCCCCGGCTACAGCGACACCCTCCGGCCGGTGTTTACATCCACTGCCGTTCCTCCCAACGATCCAGCAGGGACTGCGCGTAGGTGTTGCCCTGCGCCGCCGACGCGGTGAGAATGTTCCGGGCGAACTGGCTGAGATAGCCGTATACCTTTTTGTCCTTGCCTGCTTGTATTCGGGAACCAGGGAAACAGCAGAGAGGTTTCGGTCCGCTCAATGGGCAGCGCGTCCGTACCGATCACCTTTTCAGCAGGGTTTCGCGGCTGCCGATGAGTTTCTCGAGGTTAGCCATCTTGGCGGGATAAACTCATCGCCAACCGGCACCTCAATGACCAGGCGGTTCGGCGGAATTTCCAACCTGCGGACGTTGTTATAATTTTCGTGCAACTCGGGTGAACCTACACCAGAACGGCACGCTTGTTTCGGTTTGCTTCCCAGTCCGGACTGCCCCTCCTCCCCAAGGAAGGCGTTGCTGTCCTCCAGCGACCACGTCGTTGGCCTGCCGCAGGGTCAGACGGAGCCCTTTGCAGAGCGCCATGATATGTTCCCGCAGCATCGCGCCGGTCTTGCCGTGGATGATTTCGCTGTGGCGGCTGCGCAGTAAGCCGGTCTCGACAATGAAATCCGTGGCGTCTCACTGCCAGTATTCCATGTATGCCACGATTTGTTTGCAGAATGGCAGGAAAGCGACGCGCCTGTGGACTTCCCGCAGGCCCTTCCAGTCCTCGAAGGACAGCTCTTCCCGTTCCGCAATCGGCTCCCCGCCCATACCGCTCCCTCTTTGGAAAGCGGGGAGCGCAAGAAGCCTTCCATCACGACCATCCGGGCTGTTTCCCCCCACTTGGGGATCGGGTACACGGATTTATTGCTGAAAGCTGGGTATATCGACAGTATCGCATCAGACGCAGTGCCAGGCACCACCTATCTGGATTCGGACTCCGCGCCGGTCGACATCGTATCTCTGGCAAAGGATGTTTACAGGGTTGACCCGGATTTGATGAAAACCGTGAAGGCAGCGGCTGTACGCGCTACGCAAGCCGAAATTGCAGTGATCAAGAAGTTCTTGTCGATCTTCGTGCAAAGCGACTTCAGCCGGGACGATAAACATCTCCTTTTCGCCTTGCTCGACAAGCTGGTCTAGCGATCACACATCGAATCACGAATTGGGTCAACCTCCTGAAGGGGTTTGGCTCAATTTATTTTCCCGACAAAATACAGCAAAATGGAGGAGGCGCATCTATGGGTACCCTCCGTGCGGAACTGGAGCTGCAGGAAAACACCGTGCGCTACTTTGCCGAACAGATATTGCAACGGCTTGATATAGGGCCGCGTTGATCCAAAATCCCGTGCAAACGGTAATACCTACGGGGCCGCCGGGCCTCGGTAGAAAGATGCATGTCATATGACAAGAACAACTGAATATGGCTTCCCTACAAAGAAAGCCCTGCCATAGATCATGCGGAAGATCGACGGCAGGGCAGTATATTTTTCTGCGGTTCGGCGCGG
>Ga0123353_10008572_pt1 | contig 13987 bp, 8 predicted proteins | sample TergutLab28metaG_3_FD_92763 | JGI IMG/M metagenome (GOLD analysis project Ga0123353, IMG submission 92763) | Labiotermes labralis P3 segment gut microbial communities from Petit-Saut dam, French Guiana - Lab288 P3 | ecosystem: Host-associated > Arthropoda: Insects > Digestive system > Gut ... | reverse complement strand
TGATGATGAGTATTTTAATGATAACTTACTTATTGTATTATACTTTAATGAACTTGAGGGTAATATATTTGATAATTATACTAGCATAGATGATAATACAATTAGTATAAAGAAGTGGATTGATTATGATATAGGAGTAAAAACTTCATGGTACATTATTATTGATATTAATTTAAATGAGTATAATTATGATGAGTTTGAATTAAATGTTATTGAAGATAAATATTATGATTGTTTAGAAAAACATAAATGGAGTGCTTGGGAAACAACAATGGAAGTGACTTGTACAACAGATGGAGAACAAGAAAGAACCTGTAGTATATGCGAAAAAGTTGATACAAAAGTTATTAAATCACATGGACATTATTATAGTGAATGGATAATTACTTTAGATCCAACTTTATCAACTAATGGAATTGAATCAAAAATTTGCAAGTATGATAATACACATACTGAAGAAAGAGTCTTATATACTTCATCTTTGGGTTTGATTTACATTCTTATAAATAATGATACAGCTTACGAGGTACATAGTTATATTAGTAATAGTTCATCTATAGATATACCTGGATACTTTAATAATTTACCAATTTTATCACTAGGAGAAAGTGCTTTTGGTGTTTATAATGGTTTTGATACAAAGGATTATAGTTTAAAAACTTTAACATTTGCAAATGATAGTCAAATAGAATATATTGGTATGTGGGCATTATCTGGTAGAAGTGGTTTGTCTAGAATTGATTTACCAGCTAAACTAAAGACTATTGATTATGGAGCTTTTATGCATTGTGAGGGAATAGAGTATGTTACTTTCCATAAAAATTCAAATGTTGAATTTATAGGTGGTTCTGCATTTACTAATTGTTATAGTTTAAAAGAAATTGAAATACCAAGAAGTGTAAAAAGCTTATATAGTACATTCTTTGCATGTGAAAAATTAGTAACAGTAACTTTTGAAAAAGGGGCTACTGTAGATACTTTAGACTACACTTTTAGAGGATGTAAAAATTTAAAAAATATTACTATTCCTAAAAGTGTTACTTATATTGGCCATGGTACATTTAGTATTTGTGAGAGTTTAGAAGTTGTTATTTTTGAAGAGGGGAGTAAATTACAAACAATTGGTAGTGAAGCATTTGGTTATTGTGGGAAATTGAAAAGTATTAATATACCTAAAGCAGTTACTCACATTGGATCTACTCCGTTTGTTGGTTGTAACTCTTTAAATAATTTAACAGTTGATAGCAAGAATAAATCATATAAAATTGTATCTGGTTGTTTGATTGATATTTCTACAAATAGAATAATTGTAACTACTTCAAATTGTACTATTCCATATGGAACAAAAATAATTGAAAGTGAGATGTTTAGAGGGTTAACTTTTAAAGAGTTGGTTATCCCTTCTACTGTTACGACTATTAGTTATTTAGCTTTTTGTGAAACAAAACTTTCAAGTATAATTATTCCAGAAAGTGTCGAATTTGTTGGTTCTAATGCTTTCAATGGTTGGACATCTTCTCAAACTATTTATATTAAAGGTTTTTCTTCTCAAGTGGAAGCTGATATTGCTTGGGGAAGTGATTGGAGAATTCATTGTAATGCGAAAATAGTTTATCAAGAACATGATTGGAGTGAATGGGAGCTTGTTTCAGAACAAACATTAACATCAGATGGAGTTATGTTAAGAACTTGTTCTTGTTGTGAAAAAGTTGAAGTTAAGAGTACTTCTGGTTTATTATATACATTAAAAGGGAATAATTATACTGTATCCAAAGGAGATTGGAATGGTAAAGACTTAGTTATCTTTGGTTATTTTAATGATAAAAAAGTTACTTCTATTGATGGTAATCATTATGATGGGTTTAATAATAGTTTGATTGAAAGTGTATATATCTCTAATAAAATAGAAACTATTGGTAGTAATATGTTTAGTTATTGTAAAAAATTAAAAAGTGTTATTTTTGAAGAAAACAGTAATCTTTTATCAATTGGTTCATATGCATTTATGGGTTGTCGTTTACTTGATAGTATTATAATTCCTCAAAGTGTTAAATATATCTCTATGCAAGCTTTTTTAGCAGCAGAGATTCGAACACTTATATTTGAGAATGATAGCCAATTAATATCTATCGGTTATTATGCTTTTTCTAATATATGTATTAGTGAGTTGATATTACCTTCGAAAATACAAAGTCTTGATGAAGGAGCATTTAATGGGTGTTACTATTTGGAAAAAGTGTGGATACCAAAGAGTATAACATCAATTTATTATAATACTTTTGGATATTGTTCTAATATTGTGAGTTTTATTATAGAAGAAGGAAACCCAAAATATAAGGTTGATGGTAATTGTTTGATAGATGCTGTAGCAAATAGCTTTATGACTGGTTTTAAAGATTTTTTAATACCTAATTATGTATCTTATATTCCTTCACTAGCTTTTATAGGTATGGAGTTAAGTAGTATTATAATTCCTGCTAGTATTACAATGATAGGAATGAGCGCATTTTTTGGCTGGAAAGATAATCAAACGATATATATTAAAGGATATAAATCGCAAGCTGAGGCAGATTTCGCTTGGGGGAGTGGATGGAGAGATCTGTGTTTTGCTAAAATTATATATGGGTAGATTTTAATATATTTTTTAAATTCATTTAAACAGTTATATTATATATTTTGATATAATAATATATATGAGTTTAATGAAGGTTTCAATTATTGGAAGTTCATCTTCTGGAAATTTAACATATATTGAATACAACAATACATGTATTTTGATTGACGCTGGAATTAGTAAAAGAGATGCGAAAATTAGAAATCCGTTGATTAATTATGATAAAGTTAATGCAATATTATTGACTCATGCTCATGATGATCATATAAAAAGATTAGATGGTTGGATGAATAAGAGTAATATTAATATATATATGAGTAAACATAGTTTAGGTGTTTTAACTAAAAGAGGATATTATTTTAAACATATAATAATCAATGAAAACAAACCCTTTGAAATTGGTGATATGAGTATACTACCTTTATTATTGTCACATGATATGAAATGTTTTGGTTATTTTATTATGACTAAAGAAAAGAATTTATGTTATATAACTGATACTGGAATATTCCCTTATAACTATACTACTATTGTTAAAGATTCAGATATTTTACTAATTGAAGCTAATCATGATATTGATATGTTATATGAAAGTGAAAGGCCTTTTAGTTTGATCCAAAGAATAATTAGTGATAAGGGACATTTAAGAAATGAACAAACATTAGATGCTATTGAGAGTTGTATATCTAGTAGATTAAAGAAAATTGTATTTATGCATATGAGCCAAGAATGTAATACTAAAGACTGTATTCACAATAATATTGTATTAAAAAGTAGTTTTAAAGGTGAATTTATTTTTTCTGATGCTCTAAAGAGTACTGAAGTAATAGAGGTATGAATGGGAAATTTTCTTAAAGAAAAGTATAAAGATATTAAAGCATCTAGTTTATTAAAAAGCATTGATGCTAAAGATGATTATGATGATATAATAAATTTTTCAATTGGAGATCCTAATATTGATGTAGAAGAAAGTTTATTAATGAATGCAGTTAATGATGTTATTGATAATAAATTGACTCATTATGCTGATGCTAGAGGATATATTGACTTAAGAAAATTAATTAGTGATGTTTCATTTGGGGAATATGGAGTTAGATTTGAAACCAATGAAATATTAGTAACTTCAGGAGCTACTATTGGAATGTTTATAGTATTACATTCTATACTAGATATTGGTGATGAAGTTATTATTTTGGAACCTTATTATCCAACATATACTAAACAAATTCAAATGTGTGGAGGAGTGGTAGTTAGTGTTGTGCTAGAAAACTTTTATTTAGATATAGATAAAATTAGTAAAGCTATAACTAATAAAACTAAAGCCATAATAATTAATTCTCCTAATAATCCAACTGGTTGTATATATGATTTTAAGTCTTTAAATGAGTTGAAAAATTTGGTTGTCAATACTAACATTTTAGTTATTTCAGATGAAATATATACTTTCTATCATTATAGTAAAAAAATAGAATCTTTTTATAATATACTAAAAGATAATTGTATTATTATTAGAAGTTGTTCAAAAGATTATACAATGCCTGGAATGAGAATTGGTTATATTTTAGGAGATAAGAACTTAATTCATTGTTTTGATATAGTGAATGAAAGTATACATTATTGTGCATCTGCTTATGCTCAAAGACTAGCTTACCAAGTTTTGTTAAACAAAGATAGAATACATAAGGCTAACAATGATGAATATATAAAAAGAATGAACTATGCTTATAAAAGAATAAATGCTTATAAAAATTTAAGAGTTAATTATCCTGATGGAGGAATATATATGTTTGTTGATATAACCAATACAAAATATTCTTCTTTAGAATTCCAAAGTCTTTTATTAAAAGAGACTCATGTATTAGTAGTACCAGGTAGTGCTTTCGGTAAAAACTTTGATAGATATGTAAGATTTGCTATAACTCAAACTATTGAAAATATGGAAATAGCTTTTAAAAGAATAGATAAAGCTATTAAAGAGGGTAGGTTAAATGTTTAAGTTAGTTAGTGATTTTTCACCAAAAGGAGACCAACCAGTTGCTATTGAAAAACTGACTACTAATATAAAAAATGGTGTTAGTGCACAAACTTTGCTTGGAGCAACTGGAACTGGAAAAACTTTTACTATAGCTAATGTAATTAATAATATTCAAAAGAAAACCTTAGTTATAGCTCATAATAAAACTTTAGCAGGACAGCTATATTCAGAATTAAAAGGATTTTTTCCTGAAAATAGAGTTGAATACTTTATATCATACTATGATTATTTTCAACCAGAATCTTATGTTCCAAAAAAAGATTTATTTATTGAAAAAGCATCTACTTTAAATGAAGAAATAGATATGATGAGAAATGCAACTGTAGCCTCTTTAGCAGAGAGAGAAGATGTAATAGTAGTAGCTAGTGTATCTTGTATTTATGGAGCAGGTAATATACATGCACTAAAGGGGAAAACTAAAAAGATTGCTGTTGGTGAATTTGTAAGTATTGATATGCTTATTAGTAGTTTAATTGATATCCACTACCAAAGAAACGATTTTGAAGTTGCTAGAGGGAGTTTTAAAGTAAAGGGTGATATACTTGATATTTGTATGACTTATGATAATAATATAGTTAGGATTATATTTGAAGATGATTGTGTAAGAAAGATAAGAGTTTTAGATGGTACTACAAAAGATATAGTTAATGAGTTAGAATATGTATCTATTTTTCCAGCTAGTTTATTTATTATAGAAGAAGAACATTTTGATAAAGCACTAAGGGATATAGAGGAAGAATTAGAAATTGTTTCCAAAGATTTTGAAAGACAAGGAAAGATATTAGAACAAGCTAGAATTGTTCAAAGAACAAATTTTGATTTGGAGAATATTAGGGAGTTTAAAGCGTGTTTGGGAATAGAAAATTATTCTCGTCATTTTGAAGGAAGAAGTCCTGGTACTCCTCCTTATACTTTAATGGATTTTTTTGGAGATGATTTTTTAGTTGTAGTAGATGAATCTCATATGAGTATACCTCAAATTAGAGGAATGTATGCAGGAGATAGAAGTAGAAAGCTAAATTTAGTTGAATATGGGTTTAGACTACCATCAGCACTAGATAATCGCCCTTTATATTTTGAGGAGTTTGAAGAAAGAGCTAAACAAGTTATATATGTAAGTGCTACTCCTAGTTTATATGAAAAAAATAGAAGTTATGAAATAGTTGACCAAATAATTAGGCCAACAGGATTACTTGATCCAACTGTAGAAATAAAGAAAACTGAAGGGCAAATACTTGATATTATTTATAACTTAAACAAACAAGTAAGGAATAATGAAAGAACACTAATAGTAACACTAACTGTAAAAATGGCAGAAGGACTAAGTAAGTATTTAACTGAAGAAGGAATTAAGGTAGCTTACTTACATCATGAAATTAAAAGTATTGAAAGATTAGATATTATTAGAGATTTGAGAAGTGGGAAATATGATTGTATAGTTGGTATAAATTTGTTAAAAGAAGGTCTTGATATTCCTGAAGTTTCTTTAATATTAATATTAGATGCAGATAAAGAGGGATTTTTACGAAGTGAAACTGCTTTAATACAGTTAATGGGTAGAGCAGCTAGAAATGTAAATGGAAGAATTATAATGTACGCAGATAAAAAAACCATAGCTATGGAAAAAGCAATTGAGGAAACAAATAGAAGAAGAAAAATACAAGAAGAGTATAATAAAGTTAATAATATTATCCCTTCAACTATTTTTAAACATATAACTGATAGAATTAATATTATAAAAGAATTTAAGGAAGATGATAGTAGTATTGATCAATTAACTCCCTTACAATTAAAAAAACTAATAATCAATACTGAGAAGGAAATGAAACAAGCAGCTAAAGATTTAGATTTTGAAAAGGCAGTAGTACTAAGAGATTTATTATATGAACTGCGAGGTAATAAATGAAAAAAGTTGTAATTGGTTTGAGTGGTGGAGTTGATAGTGCAGTGGCGGCTTTGTTATTAAAAAAACAAGGATATATTGTTAAGGGAGTATTTATGAGAAACTGGGATTCAGTTTTAAATAATGATATCTTAGGTAATACTTTTATTAATGATAATGTTTGCCCTCAAGAAGCAGATTATATGGATGCTTTATTAACTTCAAAAGAGTTAGATATAGAGTTTGAAAGAGTTGATTTTGTTGAAGAATATTGGAACAGAGTATTTTTAAAATTTAAAGAAAGTTATGAAAAAGGTAAAACTCCTAATCCTGATATTTTGTGTAATAATGAGATAAAATTTAAATGTTTTTTAGAATATGCTTTAAATAAAGATATTGATTATATCTCGACAGGTCATTATGCTAAAATTATAAAAAATGAAGATAATAATTTGCATTTATATAAAGCATTTGATAAAGAAAAAGACCAAAGCTATTTTTTATCAGGTTTAACTAAAGAACAATTAAGTAGAGTATTATTCCCTTTAGGAGATATTACTAAGATAGAAGTTAGAAAAATAGCTTTAGATAATAATTTAACTGTTGCGTTGAAGAAAGATTCAACAGGTATTTGTTTTATTGGCGAAAGGAAGTTTAAGGAATTTTTAAAAAACTATATTTCTCCAAAAGAAGGAGAAATGAGAAGACTAGATAATAGTTTTGTTAAAAAACACAGTGGAGTATACTACTATACTATAGGTCAAAGACATGGTTTAGATATTGGGGGAAAAGGAGAGGCTTGGTTTGTAGTAGGAAAAGATATTGCTAATAATATTTTATATGTTGAACAAGGGGATAATAAATATTTATATGGAGATAGTTTAATAATCAACAATATAAATAAATTACAAATTCATAATTATGATAATCTATATGGGAAATTTAGATATCGAAGCACTGATGTTAAATGTAGTATTGATTACATTGATACAAAAAGTGCCAAAGTAATATTGAGTAAAGAAATTAAAGCACTAACCCCAGGTCAACAAGCAGTTTTTTATCATAATGATGAATTAGTGATGAGTGGAGAAATAGATAGTGTTTATTATAAAAATGAAAGAAGGTTATATTGAGTAAAACAAATGAGCATGAAATAATAGGTTTATATAAAGCTAATGAGTGGTTTTTTATTGAAAAAGAAGAAGATATTTTTATATTAAAACTAAGAGGTAGTATAAAGAAAGTATATAACATTTTTGTTCAAGATATTAAAACAATTAAGATTCCTTTATATCCTTATAATGGTGAAGATATTAAAGGAGATATACTTATATGTATAAATAAAGCTATTATATTTACTGATAGTTTTAGTAAACCTAAGATGGAAGGAGTATTAAGAGGAACAATTAAAAGAAAAATATGTGTCAAAGATAATTTTGGAATATATTTAATAAAAGTAGATTATAAAGATGTAGATAATAAAAAATTCCAAAATATATTTATTACTAATGAAATAGAAGCATTTGGTAATTTTGATGAAATGTATAATGAAAATGATTTCATTAAAGTGACTGGTTATGTAGAATATAATGATAAATATATAAAAATGCAATTTAAAGTTTTGAGTGCTTCTCTTGAGTATCAAGGTAAGTTAGGGGTTATATCATTTTTAAAAAACATACCCTTAGTTGGAGATAAAAAAGCTTCATTAATATATGATACTTTAGGTGATGATGCTTTAAAAATAATTAAAGAAGATATTAATTCATTAAACAATATAAAAGGATTAAACAATAAAACTCAAATCAGAGAATATGTAATAGATAATTATGATGAAAAACATGAAGTAATTATTGCTATCCAAAATTTAACCAACATTAGTATGAAACAAGCTATAAAAATATTTGATAAGTATACTTATGATTCAATTAATATTATTAATGATAATCCCTATTGTTTAATATATGAAATAAATGGTTTTGGCTTTAAAAAAGCTGATGATATAGCTATGAGTTTGAATATTGATAAACTTTCTATACATAGGATTAAAGCTATAGTATATTATATAGTACATTATTTTGTTTATGAACATTTTTATCATTTTGGTGATATGTATGTAGAATATGATAGTTTGATAGAAGAAATTAATAAAAGGTTTAATAATGATAATATTTCGAAAGCATTAATCGATAAAGCATTAAATAGTTTAATAGATGATAATAAACTAGTTTCAAATAATAGTAATATTTATTTAGCAAAAATATATTATGCTCAAGAGGTTGTCTTAGAAAATATAGTAGGATTAATTAAAAATGAAAAATTACTTGTTGATCCAAAATTAGTTTTAAATGATATAAGTTTATATGAAAAACAACATAATATAAACTTAGATTCTCTCCAAAAAGATGCGATAATAAAGAGTTTAGTTGAAAATATTTTAGTGATAACAGGTGGGCCTGGAACTGGTAAAACTACTATCATAAAGTTATTAGTTGATAGTTTACTAAATAATTGTAAATATAATATTGCTGATATATTTTTATTAGCACCAACTGGAAGAGCTACTAAAAGATTGGAAGAAAAATTATTAAAAGAAAGATTTGGAATATCATATATTGAAATATCTACAATTCATAGATTTTTAGGTTATGATAAAGAGAAGTTTAAATTTAATATTGATAATCCAAAATGTGCTAAAGTTATAATAATTGATGAATCATCAATGGTAGATTGCTTGTTATTTAAAAATTTATTTAATGGAATATGTGAATTAGAAAAATTAATATTGATTGGTGATGTGGATCAATTACCGCCTATTGGTAGTGGTTTTGTATTAAAAGATATAATAGAATCTAAAGAAGTAGAAGTTGTAAAACTCTTAAAAAACTTTCGTCAAGAAGCTGGTTCTTCGATTATTAGTTTAGCACTGGATGTAAATAGTGGTGAAGTTGATGATAAAATTTTGGAAAAGAAAAAAGACTATAAATTTTTTGAATGTGATACTGCGAGTATTGCAAGATTAATTATAATTAATATTGAGAAAGCATTAGAATCTAATAAATATAGTTTAATAGAGGATATTCAAGTATTAATACCAACTTATAAAGGGATAAATGGAGTTAATAATCTAAATAAATTAATTGGTGATCATTTTAATAGTTCGTCATCTATTATATATTATGATAAAACTCTAGATATGAATTATAGACTAAAAGATAAAGTTCTCCAATTAAATAATAGACCAGAGAAGAAAGTTATGAATGGAGACATTGGCTTTATTAGTGAAGTAGTAAGTGAAGATAATGAAGTAGTTAGTATATTTATAGATTTTAATGGTTTGAATGTTGAATATGATTTAGATGAATTTAAAGAAGATATTAGTTTAGCTTATGCTATAACTATACATAAAGCACAAGGAAGTGAGTTTAAAATAGTTATATTACCTATCGATAAAAACTATAGTTCATCTTTATATACAAGAAATTCTATTTATACTGCTGTAACTAGAGCTAGTGAACAATTAAGAATGATAGGTGATGTTAGAAAATTTATTGAGAGTGCAACTACCAATCATCGAATAATAAAAAGTGAGTTGAAAAATTTAATTAAAGATAAGTTAATAAAGTAAAGTCATTTTAGTAAAAAATACTATTTACTTCTATTATATGATAGAAGGAGTGTAGTAATATGAAGAAAATTATTAGTAAGATAAATAAATATAAGAATTATATTATAATTGGTTTTGTAGGGGTTATAATAATAATCATCTTTTTTCCCTATAATAGTAACGATAATGAGTTAGAATTAGAAAGACCAACTAATGTTTTAATAAATAATAGAATAGTCGTAGAGATAATTGGTGAAGTATATTATCCTGGAATATATGAGATAAATGAAAATATTAGATTATATGAGTTAGTAATATTGGCAGGAGGTTATAAAAAAGATGCTGATATCGACAATATTAATCAAGTAAGATTAATTTATGATAGTGAGAAAATAATAATAAATAGAAAAGGTACAAACTTAATAAGTGTTAATAATGGTAAGATTAATATTAATACTGCTACTATAAGTCAATTAACAACCCTACCTGGTATTGGAGAGGCTAGAGCTAATAGTATTATTACTTATAGAAATGACTTTGGACCTTTTGTTAAAATAGATGATATTATGAAAATTAGTGGTATTTCAAGTGCTATTTTTGAAAACATTAAAGACTTCATTTGTATATAAAGATTTATTTGGTAATATATTTAGTATAGTAATTGGTATAGTATTAGCATATTCAGTTTATCTAAATTTTCTTTTTTTCATTTTAGAATTTATATATTTAATATATCTATTTAAAACCAGCAAATTAATTCTAATATTAGTTATTATAATAAGTACTATTTTTATTTTAATACTATTATATCTAGATAGAAACATATTATTAATAGAATTAAATAGTATTGAAGGTAAAATAATAAACATAAATGAGTATGAAAATAGTAATAGATTATTAATAAAGTTTAATAATGTTTATTATTATGTTTTTGATAATGAGAAATTAGATTTATATATTGGTGACATTATTAATGTTAAAGGTGAGTATGTGAAAACTTATCCAAATAGAATATTTGAGAGTTTTGATTATAAAGATTATCTTATTAGTAAAAAAATAGTAGGAAGAATGAATGCAGATAGTATTAATATAGTAACTAGAAAATTTAATTTATTACGGATTAAATCATTAATATTTAATCATGTAGATAATAATTTTAGTGATATTAGTAGAAAATATATTTATTCCTTAGTATTGAATGATAGTAGTTTATTTGACGAAGAGTTTAAAACTGTTTTAAGAATTAATTCTATATCACATATGTTTGTAGTGAGTGGTTTTCATATAAATATATTTATTATGAGTTTAGATAAATTATTTAAGAAATTTAAGAGAAGAAATGTTTTTATTAGTTTATTTTTAGCATTCTATGTTTTTATAACATACTTTGCGGCAGCAGTTACTAGAGCTGTTTTTATGTGGTATGTTAAAGAGTTTTTAAAATTTATAAAATTAGAGTTTACTTCATTAGATTGCTTGTCTATTTGCTTTATAATAATGGTTTTGTTTAATCCTTATTATATTAAGGATTTAGGTTTTATATTAAGTTTTCTATGTACTGCTATTATAATATTATGTAGTAAATTTATTAGTGGTAATAAGATTAAAGCAGCATTTTTAATTAGTTTATTTATAGGGATAGTATGTTTACCTATTACGATTAAAATATGTGGATTTATAAACATATTAGCTCCTATTTTAAATTGTTTTTATACATTTTATTTTAGTTTATTAATTCCTTTTAGTTTAGTTTTTATGATTCTTAGTCCCTTGAGTATGATTTATAATTATTATAGTTTAATAACTTTAGAAATCATGAAACTGTCTTCAAATTTATCAATATTAGTCTATTTTCCGCTTTTTAATGGTTTATTAGTTTTAGTATATTATTTTGTATTGTTTTTATTAATTAAGGCTTGTAGAGGAAAAATAAAGCTACTAATTAGTTTTAGTATTTATGTTTTGGTTTTTATAGGATTTAGTTATAGTGGTATTAAAAAAAGTAATGAAGTAGTATTTTATGATTTGAAAAGTGGAGAGAGTACCCTAATAAAAACTGCTTATGATGAGTGTGTTGCATTGATTGATACAGGTGGTAGTTTGGGGAGTAATGAGTTAATAAGTTCATTACATTATAAAGGAGTTAGAAAAATAGATTACATATTTTTAACTCACTCTGATGAAGACCATGTTGGTAGTTTAGATGCACTTAGTAAAGAGTTTAAAGTTATAAATGTAGTTAAAGGTAAATATGATAGAACTATAACATATACTAATGAAATTATTTTAAATAAATCTAATAGTTTTAAGTGTAGTGATTTAACATTTAATGTTGACTTTGAAGATAAAATACATATGGATAATAATGATAATAGTTTAATTATTAGTGTAAATATGGGTGGTTTAGATTTTTTATTTTTGGGTGATGCTTCGAATAATTTGGATGATTTTATTATTAGTAAGAGGTATAAATGTGATGTATTAAAAATTACACATCATGGGAGTAAAACTGGCAGTAGTTCAAAATTATTATATAGTTTGAATCCTAAATATGCAATTATAATGGCTAGTCAAAATAAACAATTTAATTTCCCTCATATTGAAGTAGTTGAAAGATTAAAATTGTTGAATATAGAAGTTTACCAAACAAACATTCATTATAGTATTATGTTTGTATATGATAAAAAAGGATATAAATTTATAACTTGTGGATAAATTATGTTAAAATATTATATGCCAATAAAAGAGTTTAAAAAGATACATTTGTCTATTAATAAAGAAGCGTTGTTTATAGATAAAGAGGTTAATGAACTAGTTTCTTCAATAAGGAATACTTTTAAACTAGATGTTAATTGTATATATAATTATGATTTGAGTATAGATAGTGTTGAATCCTTATTAACCCAATTAAATACTTTATCTTTGTTTGGCGAGAAAAAGATAATAATAGTTAATAATCCTACTTTTCTTGAAACTGATAAGAGTTTAAGTGAAGAAGAAAAAAAAGGTTTATATGAATATTTTATGAATCCTGTTGATGATAATATATTAATATTAAAAGCTAAAACTAATAAACTTGACATTAATTTAGAATATTTAGCTCCATTAAGTAAACATATTGGTGATTTAGAAGAATACTGTATAGAGAAAGCATCTTATCAGGTTGAACAATTTAAAGGCTTTTTTAGAAGAAGTTTTGATAGTAGTTATATTATCGATGATGATGCAATTGATGAGTATGTCAATATTGCTAGAATAGATTTATATAATGCTGAAAATGAAATAACAAAATTAAAACTATATGGAGAAAAGCACATTACTGTAGATGTAATTAGAAATGTTGTGAGTAAAAGTGCTGATGTTGTTAGTTTTGAATTAGTTAAGTGTATAGTTAAAAATGAAAAGAGAAAAGCTTTAATTGAATATAAAAACATTAACCACAATAAGTTGAACTTGACAGACATATTTTTTAGTATTATTGGTAGTGTTAAATTAACATATTTATATGTATCTTTTAAAAATAGTGTAAGTGAAGAAGATTTATGTAAGCTATTAGAAATTAAAAAGGGGAGATTACATTTTTTAAAGAAAGATTACAGTAGTGTTAAATTAAAAGCTATTGAAGATTTATTGTTGAAAGTTAGTTTGCTGGATTATAAATTAAAGAGTGGCATTTTGGATGCAAATGGAGTTTTTGATAGTTTGATGTATTTATAAAAGTGGTGCGACTAGTACTTCAATTTTAGTAAATGAATATGGTGCACAAGCAAAAAGAACAATGATTGAAAACTATGTTGCTCAAGAGTTTATAGTTAATGGAAATAATTTATATTATTGGGAGTTAGAAGG
>Ga0123353_10008571_pt1 | contig 13987 bp, 17 predicted proteins | sample TergutLab28metaG_3_FD_92763 | JGI IMG/M metagenome (GOLD analysis project Ga0123353, IMG submission 92763) | Labiotermes labralis P3 segment gut microbial communities from Petit-Saut dam, French Guiana - Lab288 P3 | ecosystem: Host-associated > Arthropoda: Insects > Digestive system > Gut ... | reverse complement strand
CTTGAACCCGAATCACTTTCCACCAACGAAATCTATTTACAAGGCATCTCAACCTCACTCCCCCCTACCGTGCAACAACAAATCGTTCACTCGATAAAGGGTCTCGAAGACGCCCAAATAATGCGTGACGCCTATGCAATCGAATACAACTGTATCAACAGTCTGCAACTGAATGCAACACTAGAGTACAAAAACTGCAAAGGCCTGTTTTTCGCCGGTCAAATCAACGGCACAAGCGGCTACGAAGAAGCCGCCGCCCAAGGCCTCGTCGCCGGTGTAAACGCCGCCGGCAAACACTTCACGCCATCCCGCACTGAAAGTTACATTGGCGTCCTTATCGATGACCTCGTAACAGTGGGCACAGACGAACCCTACCGCATGTTCACATCACGTGCCGAACACCGCCTTTATTTACGCCAAGACAACGCCGACCTCCGCCTCACACCAATCGGTCGCGAAATCGGACTCGTATGCGACCACCGATGGAAAGTCTTCCAAAAAAAGTTAAAGTTCATTGACATTGCCCGCGCGTCATTGCGAGGAGAGCAAAACTCGACGAAGCAATCCCTACACAAAACCCCAAAAGCAATTCTTAACATCATAGAAACCGAACTAAAATACGAAGGCTACATCAAACGCGAACTTGCAAAAATCGCGGAAGCCAAACGTTGCGAATCTACCATCCTACCACCTAACTTTGACTATCAAACCGTAAAAGGAATCTCATCCGAAGCCCGTGGCAAACTTAACATCGTCCGCCCGCAAAACATCGGCCAAGCCTCACGCATCACCGGCGTCACACCTGCGGACATAAATGTATTGTTGGTGTGGTTGAAGAAGAATAAATATTAAATTGACTTTACTAAAAAATTTACTTAGTTTTAGTTATGGAAACAACCCACACCGCAGACGTCCACGTAAAGGAGCCTCGACTTCTAAAAAACATTTTTTTAGGGTGCGCTATTGCGACTCTGGTAACATTTCCATGCTTCATCGCAGCTATGGCATTTGAAATGTCCGACAATATGCGATTCTTTTTCGGGGCTCTCTTTGCAACAAGTTTCATTGGCATCTTTGTTATGTCCTCCATAAACCAATCTATTTTAGACCGCCTCAACGCCATCCAAGAACGCAAACACTCCGAAGATGTCCTGCAAACTGCCAAACAAAATTCTCCGCATTATGAAAAGCAACTTGCACAACATGCACATACAGTAAAAATTATTCGCTGGTTCAGTATTCCGCTTATTATAGGCATAGCGGCTTTCATGCTAGCCGCTGACATACTCGAAAACATATTTTTCTGGATACCCGCCGCCGCATGCGCGGTTCTCTGGCTGACCCTGACCATGATTTCAAAGCATGCAAAACATGTCATAGAAATGCACAGGAGCAAACATGACGAAAGCAACGCCCCACTTCCAGGGTCAATAGTCACACCGTCGGATTAAATGCGTGATTAACAATCAATCTTGCCTGGGTCACCTTCAACTCCGTTCGGAACAGTCTTCATGTTTTTTGGCCCAAGTTTTGGGTCTTCCAACATATCTGAACGCTGTATTTTCTCTTCATCCGAAAAGTTCAACATATTATAATATTTTTCCAGTTCTTCTGGTTTATCAAAATGCCGCCAAGCATATAAATAATAATAAGTACCCTTTTCATCAAATTTACGCAGCACCAGTCTAGGTCCCTCGGTCGCAAGATTTTGCTTATATTCTTCCAACGAAACAAAAGCAAAGTTTTGCTTATCAGACGCATACCCACCTCGCCTACCTTTCTTCCCGTCTTCACAATGAATCATAGAACTTATATCCACAATCGAACGTTCACCATTTTCTTGCCTGACAACGTTAAATCCATGCCCAATTGAATCATCATTTTCTCGTTCAATAACATCTGTCCCATTCACAACATCATAATTTGCGCCTTTAGGCATAACAAGCGCCTCGGTGTAACGACATTCTATCTCGCCATCAATTCCACAAGCAAGAGACAACGCTTGGGCAAACTGCTGGCAAACTCCCTTTCCTTCGTACAAAAATCTGTGTAACGCTCTTTCATTGTCTTGTCGGGTCGATTTAATCGCACCCTTTTTTTCTTTGACCTCATCTAAATACGCATAGTCATAAATCCCCGAAGTAACGAAATATTTAATATATTCTCTTAACCTCTCATCAGGCGACAAGTTTCTAACTTCACCATCTTTAGTTACCTTTTGCGCCTTCACTTGCGCAACCAACTCTATCAACTTTCCAAAACTCTCCGTTTTGTAATTCATGTCACTCCTTCAGCGCGTGATTAACAATTTTCTCCGCGCTATGTCGCACCAACAAATCACTTTTAACGCGCTCGTCCGGTTTCAATGCCACGTAAAATTCCAGTTGTGTAATATTCTTTACACTCTTTGCAAGCCCTTTGCTCTCCAAATACTTCAAACTCCCAAACTCCGGAAACGGAATCTTATTAAGCGACACAACCTGCAACCCCTTGGCAACAGCCTCGGTCGCTGTCACCCCGCCTGTCTTCCCAACGGAAAAATGTGAAATAGTCATAAACTCTTCCACATTCGTGCAATATCCGTGATTATATATCCGCGCATGCGGCTTTTTGGATTTAGCATTGCGCTCTACAATCTTATCAATCCTATTCTTAAGTTCCTCGTTCCACCCGCACACGGTAATAATTTGAATCTCTGGGTTTCGCGAAAGATTTTTGACAATACTGGCAATTTTACCAAGCCCTGCACCGCCACCCATCACCAAAACAGTAGGCGCCTCTGTATCAAAGTTTGGCAACTCAAGTTTCGGCAACACATCCGTCCTAAACTGGATGCTATAAAACTTGTCATTAACAGGAATCCCAAACGGCAAAAGCTGTGCACCGGTATATCCCGCATCTTCAAGTTCTTTCCTGAAATCTTCGCTTGGCATAACAATAAAACTATCCCCACCTCGTTCAGGCTTCATCGCTGGAGGTGCATTATAATCTGTAATGATAAAGTAATCACGGAACGGCTTGGTAATCTCCGAACCGTATACATGCGTCAAAATCTGCCCTGATACATGCGAGGAAATAATAATATCAGGCGCGAACTCGTTAATCTGTGGGATTATATCATCCTTGATACGTCCAACAAGTTTATCAAAAAGCCCCTTCCCTCTCCTTTTTGATCTTATCCAAACGAAATTCGCAAGTCGTGGGAATTTAAACCCATTTGCACGTTTGCGCCCCGAAAGTTTCTTTGTTATCTCTTCATTATGTGCAAATAAATCGATGGTCTTTGTTTGACAACCACGCTCGTCAAACTTCGCCTTCACACTCGCGGTAACAGCATTATGCCCCGCCCCGGAAGTCACGGTAAAAAACAAAACCTTTTTGCCCGGCACAATTTCTTCTTGCTTTGTTTCCTTCTTTTTCTTCTCCACTACGATTTCACCTTGATCTGATTATTAAGACATTTCAAGCCCGTCAAATAATACATCACCTGCGCCTTTGGATCCTTTTCATGCAACGTAATCATACTGATAAAAAGCAATCCCTCAATAAGCTCAATGTCATTAATATCATACCCATAACGTACAACAATGTCATCAAAAATCTTTGGGTTAATAATATTCTTCGAAAAGAACTGATATTCGAAATTATCTGCGGCAATTTCTTTCAAATTGTAAAGCCCCAAAACAATATAGTCAAAAAGTCCATGATAACTGTGTCGCGCCTTCGCAACATCATACCGTGCGTCCCCAAAAGCCGTCTCAATACCAAAATTACCTCTTGGGTCAAGAAATTTAAAAGTAGTAGTAAGCGGAAGATAAATAGTATTCCCAAAATACGGGTCGCCATGAATCAAAGAATAATGCTTTCTGCTTCCGGCGATAAGTTTATCAATACGCGGCTTCAACATTTCAAACACTCGTTCAAATCCAATAAGCTCTTTGCCATTACTTATAATCTTTTCTTTTGCTAAAATATCCTTGCGTCTCCACTTCTTGATGCGTTCAAGAGTCTTATCAACGTACATCATATGCGAAAGGCGTGTAATATCCTCGGCACTACGCGGAGCCTTCTTCTCCCACATAAGACTCCCTGTCTTCATATATTTGTCGAATATATACCGCCAATTGTCATCCGAAATATCATAAAACATAAAATATTCCGCAAGTGTACTGCCCGTAATATATTCCATTTTATAAGAAACCTTCTTGCCATCAATCTTGGTGGAAATAAATTGCGGGATAAGAAAATTAAGACCGGACTTCTGCATCTTGTCCATCCACATAATTTCACTTCGAAGCTTGCCGGAATCACTTGTCTTTGTAAGGACACCAAACTCATCCAATTCAAAATTATTATAACTGCGCCCAAAAATGTGTTTGCGCATCGTATAGTTATAATTTGCAAGTGTACCCGTATCGTACCACGAACTTACACGCATCCCATTCATCTTGCGTTTCGCAGCATACTGCTCAATAGCACTGCTCAACTGAAACTCGCCGCGCTTTGTGTCATAAGTCTTTGAAAGCGCCTCACGCAAAACATGCGGATCACGAAAGTTATAAAGCCCTATTAAAACCTTATTGGTCTCTGGTGTATAATCCGGTTTATCTATAATCTCTTGCACAGTATCCTCGGCATCCGTTTTTATAAGGCACCAACGGCTGTGAGAACTATCATTAATGTCCATGTACGCAAGCCAATCATATGAATAATCCAAATCCGTCTCACAAATAGTATCCCCCAAAAGCAACAACGTCGGCTTTGTAATAACATCCGCGCACATCTGAAAAGCATGTAACGGACCAAGTGGATCAACCTGTACAACATACCGCACATCTAAGTTGCTGAAAGTCTTGTCCATAAAACCGCGAACAATAGATTTGTTTTCATTATTAACAACAAATGTTACATCCCGCAATCCCTTCTTGACATAATCAATCAACATGCAAAAGACCACGGGTTTTGAATCTATTGAAAGAAATCCATCCGGCAAAGAATAACTAAGCGGTGCCAGACGCGTCGTTTTCCCACCCATGAGTATCACAAGTTGCATGTCTTTCATACGTTTCCCTCCAAAAGTCATTGCGAGCACAGCGAAGCAATCCCTAATAAGAACTAAAACGCGATTCTCAATGCCAAATTATTGTATATTTCACCCAAAAATGCAAACGAATATTCAAAATTTCAACTACCGCCTGCATTTCTGTCGATTTTGACAAAGCACTCTGGCATCTTTGGGGAATTGAGGCGTCCAAAGCGCACGAAAATGCAAGTTCACACTCTTCCGCCACCGGCATTAACTTGTTTACTAAACAAAAAATAGGTGCTAAATTGATTGCATGGAAAAAACCAAAGAACAACAAAATGATATACAAATCTCAGCGTCTTCCAAATTATTACAACGTATTATTTTCGATTGGATGCTGTTAATCATATTCCTGTCGTTCGCAATCTTCACCATGGTCGAGCTGCCTCAATTCATGCACAGATCATTATCAGGACTTGGATGGCGCGTACAAATAGATGGCAAAAAATACAAGTACCTTAGCAGGCTCTTCTTCTACACATTCTTCACAATAGGGTTCTTAGTCTATCAAGTGCGCCTCCTTACAAAACAGTCAAGTCGCAAACACCATACAATCAATTGGGTAATGTGGGTCGGGTCATTGTTCTTGCTGGTGGGCACATGCATCCCTGTCAGCACCGACCGAGAAGCCATCAAAGATATCCTCCACAGTCGCTTCTGCCAAGCCGGAACACTTATCATGGCGATATCAATTGCACTTATGGTTGTAGCATATTGTCGCGAAACCAAAACAACAATTAATACCAAAGCAATGATTGTCGTGCCATGCCTCATTGTGCTCGCCCTAGGGGTGCTCGGACTTTGTTATACAGGCGACCCTGGCGCCATAGTCACCGCACCATTTACATTTATGTCAACCTTTATGGTAATGGTCTACACACATTTCCTGACCGTCAGCTACGAACTTGCACCACAAAAAGACACCGTAAAACCTATCAAGGACCTGTTTAAAAGGAGGCAAAATGACGGGCAACAAAATCAAAGTACTGCTGGTAAATGATTCGTACTATCCCAAATACGATGGTCCCGTACTTGTCATCGCAAGCTACGCAAAGCATTTTAACACAATGACCGACATCCACGCCGAAATTGCTGTACCAAACGTGCCAAATTATAAGGACGCCGAATCTCCCAAAGTCATCCGCGTCAAATCAAAGACATCCAAAGAAGGCTATTACCAAGCAAAACCTAAAAAAGACAAAGCCCTGCGTAAACACCTCAGAAACAACAAATACGACATCATTCACTGCCATGCACCATTCCCGATGTGCCGCTTCTTCGCAAAGTACGGCAAAAAACACGGCATCCCAACCGTATTCACTTTCCACACAAAATTCCACGAAGACTTCGCGCGCGTCATACGCACACGCCTTATACGAAAAATAGTAATGACTTATATGATGAGCAACATCAACAAATGCGACTATGCAATATCTGTAAGCAATGGTGCGGCAGACGTTCTTCGAAGCTACGGCTACAAACGCGACATAGCCGTCATCCGCAACGGTACAGACATGACCTGTCCAAAAAACGCATCCGAACTTATCGCTGAGGTCAACGCCAAATATAATCTAAAACCTGACGAACCAGTATTCATATCCGTCGGCCGCATTGTCGCCAACAAAAAAATCCCTATGGCACTCGAAGCCCTCAAAATCGTCGCCGAAAAAGGTCACATCTTCAAATTCCTTATCGTCGGCTCCGGACCGGACGAAGACGAATACAAAAAGCTCACAACAAAACTGGAACTCGACGACTTCGTCATTTTCACCGGCCGTGTCGAATACGACAAACTCCCCACCCATTACATTCGCAGCGATGCGCTATTGCTCCCATCAACTTTCGACACCTCAAGTCTCGTCTTCCTCGAAGCCGCCGCACTAAAGGTTCCAACCATAATGAACAAAGGCTGTATCCCCGCAGAAGTCGTCACAAATAACGTCAACGGCCTACTGGTGGACACCGAAACAAAAGAAGCCTGGGCGGACAAAATAATCTGGGCAATAACACACAAAAAAGAAATGGCAACGATAAAAGAAAACTGCCACACACAAATCGCAAAAAGTTGGTACACAATCTCATCCGAAGTAAAAGACTTTTACTTTCAAATTATCAACCGCCGAAAGATACAAAGCACAAATAAAAAGTAGCCTTCACGCTACTTTTTTAAATTTCACTTCTCGTCATCCTTGTAATCATCTTCATCTTCATCATCTTCTTCGTCAACATAACTCGCATCGAAATCATCAAGCGGGTCCGCACTCGCTTCCTCGTCCGAATCGTCTTCTTCCTCGCCTTCTTCGCCCATATCGGCAAGACTTATAATCTCAAGCTCCTCATCATCGCCATCGCTCAAAGTTTCCTCATCCTTTACATCATCGCCATCAGTCACAACAACGCCGCCATAAAGCGTGTCAAGTTCATCCTCAGTTAAATCCGTCTCGCTCATACAAGTACTGCAAACAGTTTCGTCTTCCGTGACAAAGTTAACCTTACAAATCGGACAAAGACCCATGTCCTTGCCGCTCTCATCCGCAAAGTTCGTGGCAAGCGCCTGCATCTCCTGCTTACATACCTGACAGTACTTATCCTTTTTAATTATGAAATTCAACTCGCACCGCGGGCACCTGATGTACACACTCTTATTCATTTACACCTCAATTCAAATTTTTCAGCAATGCCCATTATAACCATAATATTCTTTCTGTCAAGTATTTGTTTGAAAAAAGATTTGCTTGTCAATACTATTTTTAACTTAAAAGAAAGGAGAACGCATAATGATAGCAATCAAAAACCTCCAATGGCTTCACGAAGTCCTATTACAAGAAGAAGTGCTTCGCGCAGTCGCCGCCCACTACATACCGCTTGTAAGCAACGCCAAAGTCAAAACAATGTTGGAACAGGCAATCAAAACAAGCCACAAAAACACTGACGAAGTCCTCGCCTACCTAAAATCCCACCAGTAATTTAAAAGGAGCAACAATATGACCCAACCAACCCCACTAAGCCTAAGCGACAAACTAATGCTATCCGACATCATAATGCACCTAAAAGACCTTATGACAACATCCGGCATGGGCATCAAAGAATCAAGCTGCGAAAAAATGCGCGCCCTATTAACAACAACCTCTGGACGCACCGCAACCCACCAATTCGAAGTATTCGAATACATGAACGAAGCCGGCTTCTACACCGTCAAGAACGCCCTGCCAGCCGACTTAAAAGAAACAGTTGCTATGTTCACCACAAAATGATTTACTACTTCCATGAACATAAAGACAATCAAAGGCATCTATGACAGCAATACCTACGTCATCGAACAGGATGGCGTCTGTATCATGGTCGAGGCCGGCACCGGAATCGCTGGCGTCAAAAAGGCACTATCCGGCAAAACCCCGGAAGCCATATTCCTCACCCACGAACACTTCGACCACACTTACCACCTAAACGAATACATGACGGCTTTCCCAACCGCAAAAGTCTACTGCCACCCCGCCACCGTAACCGAACTGGAAACAGGCGACTTCAACAACGCAATCGCTCCATTTACCGGCTACCCTGTCGCCGTACCGAAATCATTTAAAAACATCCACGCCATGACTGATGGTCAAATCCTCAACATCGGACCCTTTGAAATAAGTGCGATCTTCTCACCTGGTCACAGCCACGGTTGCGTTGTATACCTCATCAACAACCAACTGTTCACCGGCGACGTTCTCTTCCGTACATCCGTCGGACGCCAAGACCTCATCCCAAACGGTCCCGCCCTCATGCAACAAACCCTACGCATGTTACAAAAAATAAAATTCGAAACCTGTTACAACGGACACTCGGAACAAAGCACCTACGCGCAACAACAAAAAAACATTGCGGATCACCTTGAATAATTACGAAAAGACTTGTTCAACAGTTTCACAAGGCGTATAATCACTCATGGCAAAACAAAAAACTTTGGAATTATTTGATAAAGGCTACAACTGCTGTCAATCCGTCTTTTGCGCATACGGCGAAAACTACGGTCTCACCCACGAACAATGCTTCAAAAATGCGGCGGCATTCGGCGGCGGCATCGGCGGAAGCACCCAACACTTATGCGGTGTTGTCAACGGCGCCCTGATGGCAATCGGTCACCATTTCGCTCACGTCGGCTACGACCCGCAAACAAAAGGCGCTATGAACAAAACAATTCGCGACTTCCTGGACACCCTCAAACAAAACCACAAGTCCCTAATCTGCAAAGACATATTAACCGAAGACCACAGGCACAACTCCATGCACTCGGATAAATGTAAAGATTTCGTGGAAGAGGCTTGTGGGGTGTTGGATGAGGTGCTTTCTTAATGAAAATACAAGTTAAAACTTTGTTCATAGTCTTGATTATAATACCTTGTATGGTTTTGCTTGCATCATGCGGCAGGGGCGACACATCACCCAAAATAGCAACGCCAAAAGAAACAGCAGAAGCGCTCAAAAACCATTACGGCATAACAAGTCCGCTCCCGGAAATAACCGGAACACTTGCGTACTCAACTATAGGTCGACCATATGACAGAAAAGTGCCAAGCATCGACTTGGTTTGGGAAGACTCTGACGAAGACGGTATGGACGCGATAATTGCATGGCTTGAAGGCGAAGGCTGGTCAATCACTTGGCCGAAAGGTACCGACTATACTCTCGACCATGACCCCGCAGTACTAATATGCTCGCTGGCAGAAGTTGCAGAAGAATTTTGGAACAATCCAAAAGTACATATAATATTTTTCAAAGACACCTACACAAGCCCGCCTGGCACATCTTATCAATATGGCCCAAAGGGCAGACTAATTGTGTCGTTCATGTACAATTATAAAGATTGGTGATTAATTTACAAAAAAAGGCTAATGCCTTTTTTATTTGCTCAAAACCCCTCTCCTCACAACCCTCGCCCCCGTCATCTCCGTCACATGCTTTACAAACCACTCCATCGCACCTTCCAAATCCCCGCCTGTGACATCTTCGAATACAACTATCGCCCTCTTTGTATTTTCGGTCAACTTTGTAATATCACTTTCGCGGTAATTAAAATTCCTGCACACCACAATGTCGCCACTTTTATAAATAATCTCGCCCGTATTTGGACTTTCATACTCTGTCGCACCTAACGACAAAAACTTCTCTGTCCCATTCGCCACCGTCAACTCTAACACACTCGGCATCGTATCCAAATCCTCGCCCCCGCATGGCAACTCGAAACGAAGTGACGCCAAATTATAAATATCAACCAACGCACTTATTCGATACAATCCCTTTCCGCCGACCACACGGCGTATAAGCGCTTCAATCGACGATCTCGCCTTCTTTTCTCCGAATCCCTTGTAAATATCCCGCCACGCGCGAATCAACGGATATTCCGCCAGCTCCACGCCGTCGAATTTGGCGACCTTCTCCGCCTCAATTTTTGCATATTCACTGTCAAAAAACGCGCCCATATCTGCCTTGTTGTTGACGTCTTCTAAAACTAATACTCCCACACACAAACTCGGCACTTTCTCAAATACGCACTCGCTTATCTTCAAATTCATTTCAATAATTTTCCTTAATAAATTTATAAACGTCATCCGGATTATCCAACACCTTGTCCGCCCAACAATGCGTATACACGGTATCTCCCGCTTTCGGCAGCCCGCATATAACGCTTGCCTTCCCTAATCCCACACCATACCCCCAATCCGAATGTGCATCCAAACCGCACGGCAGCAACAATATAACCAAATCACACCACCTTATCGCCTCCTGATTATTCATCACCGCGGCATACATATCGCTGTTACGAAGCAACGCCGCATAACTTTTATGAACCACAGGATCAAACGGCGCAGGTCGCTTCTCATGCGGGAACTCCGCCGTCTTACGGCACTCCGGGTCGGTAAAGTCATAAACCCTATGCCCCTCTTTGCGAAGCCTCACAGCCATCTCGCGCACCTTATCACGGTTCTTCCACGAAGAACTTATATAAATCTTCATATGTATTATTTTCCTTTTTTTGTTTCGTCCAAAAATTCTTTAATCCGTGCCACCGCAATCTTCAGCTTCTCCATACTCACGGCATAACATGCGCGAAAGTTATACTCGCCCGACGCCCCAAACGCTGTTCCCGGCACAATCGCAACCTTCTTCTCCATCAAGACTCGTTCACAAAACTCTTCCGCCTTCATACCAGTACTCTTGCAGCTCGGGAAACAATAAAACGCGCCCTTTGGCTCAAAACACTCCAATCCCATATCATTGAACGCCTTCCACAAAAACTTCCGCCGCCTGTCATACTCATCACGCATTTCTTTGACACGCTTGAAATTATTTCCAAACCCTGTCACCAGCGCCGCCTTTGCACACTCCTGCCCCGCCGTCGGCGCACACATTATCCCGTACTGGTGAATCTTGTAACATTGCGTCAACATTTCTTCCGGTGCCGCCAAGTACCCGACACGCCAACCCGTCATCGCAAAATATTTTGAAAAGCCGTTGATAACCGCCGTCCTCTCTCGCATTCCTTCAAAACTTGCAATCGAGACATGGTCACCGCCATAGGTCAAGTCACTGTAAATCTCATCACTGATAACAAACAAATTATGTTTAATTATAACAGGCACAACTTTTTCCAAATACTCCTTTTCCATAATCGCGCCCGTAGGGTTGGTAGGATAAGGAAAAATCAAAAGCTTCGTCCTCTTCGTTACCGCTTTCTCAATTTCTTCCGGCATCAATTTAAAATGATTACTTTCCTTCACAACCAAAGGCACAGGCACACCGCCGCACACCAACACAAGCGGCGCATACGCAACATACGAAGGCTCCGGAATCAATACCTCATCCCCCGCATCTAACGTCGCCCTTAACATTAAATCCAAAGCCTCACTGCACCCAACGGTAACCAACAACTCCTTTTTTGCGTCATACGTCAAGCCATAGCGCACATTTAAAAACTTCGCAACCGCTTCACGCAATCCTAAATCGCCCGCATTCGATGTATACTGCGTCTTCCCGTCCTTGATTGACTTAATAGCCGCCTCACAAAATTCCGGCGGAGTCACAAAATCCGGCTCCCCAATCCCCAACGACACTACGTCCTTCATCGAAGCCGCAATGTCAAAAAACCGCCGTATCCCGGACGGTTTAAGTTGCTTCACCTTCGAGTTCAATATTTTATCATAATCCATGTATTATATATATCAAGGCTTGCTCAAATAATCAACAAGCTTCTTTGTATATTCGTCACAAGTTTCCGTCTTGTTATACATCCCACAAGGCAAAGTCAACAACGCGAATTGAAGCTTGTCGGCATAATTAGTATATCCAATATGCGAAAGCATCATAGCCCCCGCCCGCATAATCCCACGCGGATCAGACCACATAGCACGCCCCTCGGCAACCATCCGTGGCGCAGAACCATGAATCGCCTCAAACATGGCATAACGGCTCCCGATATTCGCACCCGCCGCCGTACCAACACCGCCTTGGATTTGCGCCGCCTCATCCGTCAAAATATCCCCGTAAAGATTCGGGCAAACAAACACCTCATACGACGCACGCCTTGATTCGTTAATCAAGTTCGCGGAAATTATATCCGCATACCATGATTCAACAACTAGACCCGGATATTCCTTTTCCGCAACCTCGCTACAAATCTTCAAGAAATTCCCATCCGTTGTCTTGACGGCATTCGCCTTCGTAACAACCGCGATTTTGGTTTTGTTATTTGCAACCGCATAATCAAACGCCGCCCGCGCAATGCGTTCTGTCCCTTGACGTGTAGTAATTGTAAAATCAATCGCCAAATCATCTGTAACATTTATACCGCGCGAACCAGCAGCATAAGCCCCCTCGGTATTCTCGCGGAAAAAACACCAATCAATCCCAAGCTCCGGAATCGCAACAGGACGCACATTCGCGAACAAATCCAACTCCTTACGCATACGTACATTGGCACTTTCCAAATTCGGCATACCGCTCAATGAATCTGGGGTTGCCGTCGGTCCCTTCAAAATAACGTGACAGTCCTTAATTTTTGCCAACAAATCATCCGGAATCGCCTTCATCGCCTTAATACGGTTTTCCAAAGTCAACCCGTCAATTGCAACAATCTCAACCTTCTTTGCCTTGATTTCTTTTTTCAAAAGATGCTCCAACACACGTTGAGTCGCGCCCGTAATAATCGGACCAATCCCATCACCATCCACAACACCAATTTTTATCTTTGACAAAGTCTTAAAATCCACGGCCTCCGACTTCTTCATACGCTCAACCCGCGCCAACTCATCTTTTATCAAACTTTCGAAATGCTTCAACGCCTCCATTTTATTTTCCTCCCTTTGAATTTTTATAATAGTTTATCAAACACCCATTCATAATGATATCAAGTTCAGTATCCGTAACAGGCTCCACCTTCAATATCGTCTTTGTCTGTTTATTGTCGCGTAACACAAAAGTTTCAAACTCACGCTCACCCGCCAAAAGTTTTGCCTTGATGTCCGACACAATAACAACCGCGCCCTCATAAAAATTCGCGTCACTTATAAACGGAAGCATACCCCAATTTATAAGATTGCTTCGATACCGCTTTGTTGCATATTCATGTGCAATGTTGGCAATCCCGCCAAGCACACGCTGGCACGACGCTGCCTGCTCCCTTGCGCTCCCGTCTCCTGGTTTTTTGGCGAACACAGCACTGCCAAGCGTTATATCACCTTTTAACGGTATACCCGCCGCAGTAATCTTTTTGCGATAGTCCTCTGGCTTGGCACCCTGTATTTGCTTCGCATTTGCGACATAGAACGGACATTTGCGTGACAGCGTAAACTCGGCAAGTTTAAAAGGGTTCGACCTATATGACGATGTCTCACCCGACGGAATAAGTTCATCCGT
>Ga0123353_10008570_pt1 | contig 13987 bp, 7 predicted proteins | sample TergutLab28metaG_3_FD_92763 | JGI IMG/M metagenome (GOLD analysis project Ga0123353, IMG submission 92763) | Labiotermes labralis P3 segment gut microbial communities from Petit-Saut dam, French Guiana - Lab288 P3 | ecosystem: Host-associated > Arthropoda: Insects > Digestive system > Gut ... | reverse complement strand
AAGTTAATGTTATTGTATATGGTGGTGTTAGATCTTATAATGATATAGCAATTGAATCTTTTTATGATACTAATATTAAAGTATATGGACAAGTACAAGGATATGATATTGGCATTAGTGCATATGGAGAAGGAATTATTTATATAGGTGGTAATGTATTTAGTGATACTAATGTTGCTATCTGGGTTGAAGCTGGTGTTGAAATCTATGTTGATGCTTCTATATATGGTAGTAGCAGTATGGGAAAAGCAGACATTATATTTGTTGATGGAATGAGATCTGTTTATATGGGTGAAACTCCTGATTTAGTTGATGTAGAATTTGGTTGGGGTTATTATTCTGTTTATACTGATGGAGTTAGTTATGTAGGGTATATTACTGGAGAGATTGAATTTGTATGTCAAATTGGTAGTGTTGGTTATAAAACTATATATGATGCAATAAACAATGTTAAAAATGGAGAAACTATTTTTCTAATTGATCATTGTGTAATTTATTATTCTTTAGTTTTTGATAATGGAAAATCATTTACTTTTAATTTAAATGGTTATGATTTAAATATGAATCATTATGCAATTGAAACTACAAATGGTACTGATGTAACATTCTTAAGTGTTTTAACTTTTATGAACATAGGGAGTATTCGTGTATATAAATATGATGGTAGTAGTGAACCTATGTCTAGTATGGAATTTGATGGTAATATGATTGTTAGTAATGTAACAGTTGAAGATGGGTGTTCACTTATTATTAATGGAGATTTAGTATCTGATACTAATACTATTTCATTTTTTGTTTATGTAACTGGAGTGGATAGCACTTTAATTGTATATGGTAATGTTGAACTGGTGTTTGATTCTGGGTATGCTAGTATTTATACATCTAATTATAGTGAAGTTATAGTTTATGGTGATGTTACTTCTTATAGTACAGGTATTAATGCTAATTCTAATAGTAGTGTTTATGTAGGAGGAAGTATATATTCATACAGGGTATGTATTGAAGCTTATAATACTGTATATGTCTATGTCGTTGGTGATTTAGTTAGTAGTGCTACTCAAGCTATATATATTAGTGGATATAATGTAACTATTTTTGTAGATGGAGAATTTAAGTCTATGTTTAGTACTATTATAATGGATCATTCTCCAGTGAAGATTTTTGATGTAGATGTGGATACTCCAACTAGTATTAATCATGAACATAAAGGAAATCTTTATAAATTGTATACAGATGGAATTGGTTATGTATATATTAAAACTGGAGTTGCTTCTCCTTATGTTTGTGAGATTAATGGGTTTAAGTATAATACTTTAGAACAAGCTATTTTAGATGTCCAAAATGGTCAAACTATTATATTGTTAGATAATATTTGTATGATGGATAATTTATGGATAGCTAATGGTAAGTCCTTTACAATAAAAGTTAATGGGTTTACTTTTGATTTTAATTCTTATAGTTTGTATGTATATTATGAATCTGAGGTAAGGTTGGTAGGATCAAGTAATATTATCAATATATATGAAATATGTATTTCTGCAACTGGTGGTGAGAATGGATCATATCTTGAATTTGATTCTAGTGTATATGTTGAAAACTATATAGGTGTATATGATGGATCTTGTTTAATTATATATGGAAGTTTACATTCTAATTATGATGGTATAGATATTTATGGAGTTGGTAGTCAAGCATATATTTATGGTTCAGTATTTGCAGCACAAGATGCGGTTAGAGTTGGTAATGGTGGCTATATAGTAGTAGATGGTGATGTGTATTCATATTACTCTTATGGTGTTATTGTAGATAATGAAAGTCAAGCATATATTTTTGGTAATATTCAAAGTGAAAAATTTGCGGTAAGTGCTTATGATAATTCATTTGTTAGAGTAGATGGTGATGTTACTAGTTTAATTACTTCTGCTATGTGGGTAGAGTATTCACTAGTGTATGTATATGGAGATATTACTTCTGCTTTTGGATATTTTGATATTATACTTGATAGTTCTGTTACTGGAACATCATATTATCAAATAGGAATAACTAGCCCATATGATACTGACTTTGATGATGGAGCTTATCTTTTTGATGTTTATTCAGATGGGTATAGTGCAGTATTTTTAAAGGTTGGAATAAGTCCTGTTTATTACTTCATTATTGGCGAAACAAAATATTTAGATATACATTCAGCATTAGCTGCTGTACAAAATGGTCAAACTATTAAACTAATTAATCATTATACATTCACAATTAATCTTGATATATATAATAACAAATCATTTGTATTTGATTTAAATGGTTGGATTTTAGATTTAGATGATCATTATATTAATATAAGCAATGGAACTAATGTTGATTTTATTAATAGTTTTGGCTTAATTAATGTTATTTGCATACAGGTATATAAAGCTTTCGCTTTTGAAGATATTTCTATTGTTACAATTGATGCTAGTTTAATTTATATAGGTTTATATGCTTCAAGTGGTTGTGAAATATATGTTTATGGAGATATTATTGGTAGTAATCATACTCCTTTAATACATGCTAGTGCTGCTGATACTCTTATAATGATTTTTGGTAAAGTACTAGCTAATAGTGATGCTATTAAAGTTTATGATGGTGCTATAGTGTATGTATATGGAGATTTAGTATCATTTAATGGTGATACTATTTATGCAATTAATGGAACGGAAGTATATGTATTTGGAGATTTAATTGCCCACAAAATACCTATTTATGCTGTTGATTCTTGTTTGATTTACATTGATGGTAATATAACTACTTATACTGAATATGCAATTACAATTGAAGCTGGTTGTGAAGTATTTGTGAGTGGAGAAATTGGTTCATATAAAGATCATATGGTTTTGAAAAATGGATCAACAGTTGTTTACTGGAATGTTGGTATTGCTAGTGTATTTGCAAGTGATATAGAATTTTTAAACAATTATTATAATATGTTTTTTGATGGATTAAATAGAGTTTATATTAAAACAGGGTATATTTATTTATGTGAAATAGATGGTGTTTATTATAAAACATTAGAGGAAGCTTTAGCGGCTGTTAATAATGGAGAGACAATTTATATTCTTGATAATTATGCTTTTGATAATAATTTATACATTGATAATGGAAAAACATTTGTGTTGAGTTTAGATGGTAAAATTCTCGATTTAGATGGTTATGATATATATGTTTCTAATGATACTAATCTAACTATAATAGGTAGTAATTATTTTGTTAATGTCTGGACATTTGATATTAGAGGGATTAATACTGTTGTTAGTATAGATAATGGATTTGAAGCTAATAGTATTGTTATATTTGGAACTAGTATTTTAAAAATGAATGGTAATGTATTTTTATATGATAGTCTATATGCTAGTGATAAATCATCGACAATTGTATATGGAGATATTAGAAGTTATTCTTGTCCAATTATTGTATTTAATGATGCTTATGTAAGAATAGAAGGAGATGTATACTCTATTAATCATGTAGGAGTTAGTGTACAAGGAAATGGGACAGTAGAAATTAGTGGAAATATTGAATCTGAGGGGGCTGGTGTAATTCTTAGTCGAAATGGTGTTGTTATTGTAGGTGGTAATATTACTAGTTTCAGTGATTATGGTGTTATAATATTAGGGCTTGCTAATTTATATGTTGATGGATATATATCTGGATTTACTTATGATATAATGTTAGATAATCTTTCTGGTTCAATTGCTAATATTATGTATGGTTCACCTGCTTATAGTAGTGGCCATGAATTTGGAGAAAGTGTATATGATTTATATTCTAATGGGTTAGGTGATGTGTATGTAAGAACTGGTAGTGTTATATTCTACTTTATGATAAAAGGAAATAAGTATTCATCTATTGTGGGAGCAATTAATAATGTAGAAAATGGCGAAACTATTTATATGATTAACGATTATGATGTTTATTTTATGTTGTCTATTATAAATGGAATGATGTTTATATTTGATTTAGATGGATTTAAACTTGATTTTAATTATTTTGGAATACAAATATATCAGGGTTCTAATGTTACTTTTGAAAATATTGAAAGACTTGTTAATTTAGACTTTGTAGATATATATGTAGCGGGTCCTGAAACAGTTTCTAGTATAGTATTTAAAGGAAATTTAATTAATTGTAATATTAATGTATTTTCTGGATGTAGTGCTACTATTTGGGGTGATATTACTTCTTCTGATAATGCAATTTATACTGATGGAATAAATTCTACTGTTATAGTATATGGAAATGTATATACAAATCTAATTGGTATTATAGCTTATGATTGGTCTAGTGTTTTAGTTCATGGAAATGTAATCTCAGATAATGATCATGGATTATTTGTTGTTAGAGCTAATGTTACTGTAATGGGTAATGTTACTGGTTATTATAATGCTGTATCTGTTGCTGGTGGTGGTAGTGTATATATCAAAGGTAATGCTATTAGTAGTGGATATGAAGCTATCTATATTGAAGATAGTGGTGATGTTACTGTTGACGGATTGATTATCTCTAATAGTTCTTATGATGATATATGTATATATTATAATATTTCTGGTGTTTATGTTTACATGAATGTTGGAGTTACAACTCCTTTATCTTATGATGTAGAAATTGATGGTAGTTATTATGATGTATATGCTGATGGACTTTGTTATGTATATGTAAAAACTGGTGATGCTCCTGTTTATTATAGTGTTTTCTTTAGTGTTGAAGGAGAAAATGGAACTATTAAAGCTACAGTAGAAGGAGTTGAAATATCTAATGGAGATTTAGTAGAGAGTAATAAAATTATTGTATTTACTGCTCTAGCTAATATTAATTACATGGTTAGTTATTGGAATGATTCTATTACTGGATTTATTGATACTGATAATATGACTTATACTATATTTGGATTAAGTACAGAGTATTATATTGAGGTATATTTTACCTTGGTTAGGTTTACTGTTGATGCTAGTGTTGTTGGTAATGGATATGTATCTACTGGATTTAGTTCTGATATGCAGTTTATTTATGGAACAAAAGTGATTATTGTTGCTGTTGCTGATGCTGGAAATAGAATAAAAAAATGGACTATTAATGGTGTTGTAACTAATGGTAGAGATCTTAATTATATAATTGATAGTATTGAAGAAGATTACATTATTGTAGTTGAGTTTGAATTAGCACCTACTATTACTGTTAATCCTCAAAATAATTATCTTATGGCTGGACAAACAGGTATTGTTATGTATAATGTTAATACTACAGACTTAGATGGTGTATATCCTGTTACTTTAAATGGAGGAGAAGGTTTTGGTTGGACTGCTACTCAAATTACTATTAGTGGAAATAGTGGACTATTGTATATTAATGTTTCTGGTAATTATTCTGCAAATACTTATCAATTTTCTATAACTATAGATGGAATTACTTCTAATATGTTTGATTTAATTATTGTAGAGAGAAGTCATTTTGTTACATATGATGTTACTAATGGTAATGGAGAGATAGAAGGTTATGCTGCTGGAGGATACTTTAGTAGTGGAGATAGAGTATTAGAAACTGATTATGTACAATTCCTTGCTTATCCAGATCCTGGTTATAAGGTTAAATCATGGACTGTTAATGGAACTACTTATGGTCACCAAAATAATTACTTAGATTTAGGATTTATAGATGCTAATGTTATTATTATAGTAGAATTTGAATTAATTCCAGCTGGTACATTTATAGTAATGTTTAATTCTTGGGGAGAAGGTATTATTAAAGCTACTGTAGAGGGAGTTGAAATAATGAGTGGAGCTAGTGTATTAGCAGGAAAAAGTATAGTGTTTAGCGCAATACCAAATCCTCATTATACTACTTGTTTTTGGGAAGATAGTATTACTGGAGAACTATTTATAGAGGAATTAACTTATACTCTAGTTAATCTACAAGATAATTACTCTATATATGTAGAATTTGATTTTGAAATGTATGAAGTTAATATAAGTGTTAATGATGATGAGTTTGGTTTTGTAACTACTGGATTTATGCCTGATATGAAGTTTATATATGGATTTGAAGTAACTATTAGTGCTATTCCAAGTGAAGGATACCAAATAAAGAGATGGATTATTAATGGAGTCGAAACTAATGGAAATAATTCTAGTTATGTAATTAATAGTATTGATAAAGACTATACTATTGTAGTTGAGTTTGAATTAGAACCAGATGGATTTTATATTGTAACATTTGGGGTTGATGGTGAAAATGGAACTATCAGTGCTAGCATTGATGGTATTCCTATTAATAATGGTGATAAGGTTGAGATAGGTAAAACTATTGTGTTTAGTGCTACTCCTGATACTAACTATAAAGTATTATGGTGGAATGATAATGTAACTGGGTTTATTGATAGCGAGTTAAACACTTATACTTTAACTAACCTTAGTGCTGATTATAGTATTGAAGTTAGTTTTGGATTAGTTACATTTACCATTGATGTTGATGTGGTTGATGAGATTGGTGGATATGTTGTAACTGGATTTGGTCCTGATATGAAATATCCATATGGATTTAATGTTACTATCCAAGCTTTCCCTGATGAAGGATATAAAGTTAAAGAGTGGATAATTAATGGGGTTAAAACTAACGATGCTAATGAAACTTATTTAATTGAGGGGATTGATAAAAATTATATTATTACTGTTGAGTTTGAGTTAATTATTTATTACACTGTTGATTTTGAAGTTATTGGGTTAAATGGTACTATGATAGCTATAGTTAATAATATTATGAGTATTGATAGTGGAACTAAATTATTAGAAGGTCTTTCAATTGTTTTTGAAGCTACTCCTAGTATAGGGTATAAGGTAAAAGCATGGACTGTTAATGGAACGATAGTAGAGGGAAATAAATCTAACTCATTAACTATTAATAGTTTAGAAGAAGATGTAATTGTTAAAGTAGAATTTGAAGAAATACCTGAAGGAACATTTATTGTAAACTTTGAAGTTATTGGAGAAGGTGGAACTATTAGTGCTACTGTGGATGGAAACCAAATAGCTAATGGAGAAAGTGTAGAGATAGGTAAAACTATTATATTTACTGCTACTCCAAATGATCATTACTTTGTAAAGGAATGGAATGATAATAAAACAGGATTAATTAATAGCAAAGAAAGAACTTATACTTTAGAAGATTTAGATACTAATTATAGTATTTATGTAGAGTTTGAGATTGAAACATTTACTATAGAAATTATTATTAAAAATGAAATTGGTGGTACTGCTAGTACAAGCTTTAGTCCAGATATGAAGTTTATATATGGATTTGATGTAACAGTTAGTCTTGTTATAGATGGAGGGTATAGAATAAAATCTTGGACTATTAATGATGTTATTACAAATGGGACTAATGATACATTTATTATACTTGGTATTGATAAAAATTATGTAATAATAATTGAGTTTGAAGAAATACCTATGTATACTGTTGATTTTAATGTTGTTGGTGAAGGTAGTTTAACTGTTGTTGGTGAAAATGGATTTATTACTAGTGGAGATAAAGTTGAAGAAACCACTAAGATAACATTTACTGCTAATCCTAGTTTAGGATATAAAGTAATTAATTGGACTATTAATGGGACTATTGTTAGTGGTAATCAAACTAATACTTTAATAATTGAAAGTTTAGATAAAGATGTTGTTGTAGAAGTAGAATTTATTTTAATTCCTGAAGGAACATTTATAGTTAACTTTAGTGTTGGTGGAGGAATAGGATCTATTAGTGCAACTGTTGATGGGATACAAATAGCTAATGGTGAGAGTGTTGAGAGTGGTAAGAGTGTTATATTTAGTGCTACTCCAGCTTCTTATTATAAAGTGAATTATTGGACTGATAATGTAACTGGGTTAATGATGGATGGTTCATCAACTTATACATTAAATAGTTTAGACAAAGACTATAATATTGTGGTTAATTTTATAATAGAATCTTATACTATTAGTTTAAATGTTGTTGGTGATGTTGGTGGAACTGTTACTAAGAATCCTAATTATGCTAATTACTCATATGGATTTGATATAACTATTAATGCTACTCCTAGTGAAGGATATCAAGTTAAATCGTGGACTATAAATGGTATTGTATCTAATGGTACTAATTTATCTTATCAAATTACTATTATCGATAAAAACTATATTATTGATGTTGAGTTTGAATTAATACCTGTAGTAGTTGAATATACAGTTAACTTTAGTGTGGTTGGTGGTAATGGAACTATTTCTGCTACTAGAAATGGAGTTAGTATTGGTAATGGTTCGAAGGTAATCGCTGGTTCCAATATTATATTTAGTGCTACTCCTAGTGATGGATATAGAGTAAAGAGTTGGAAAGTGGATGGAGTTATTGTTACTGGTAATACTCCTAACACTTATACTTTAAGTGGCATTAATAAAAATGTAAATGTTACTGTAGAATTTGAAGAGATCCCTTTTATTGTTGGAGAACCTATTATTAGTATACAACCAGAAGATAAAGAAGTTAAAGTGAAGGAAGAGTTCACTTTATTAGTTGAAGCATCTTCTCCTGATGGTGGAGAGATTACATATCAATGGTATTCCAATAGTGTTGATTCACTTGAGGGAGCTATGATTATTGAGGGTGCTACTAGTAGTGTTTATAAATTTAAACCTACTAAAGATGGAATTATTTATTTCTACTGTGTAGTTACTAATACTGTTGAGGGAGAAAGTGTAAGTATTATTAGTGATATAGTATGTGTTACTATTAATGCTAAAACTGGTCTTGGTGGTGGAGCTATCGCTGGTATTGTTATAGGTAGTGTAATATTACTTGGTGGTGGAGGCTTTGCTATATATTGGTTTGTGTTTAAAAAGAAGAAAGATAAATCTTAAAGAATTATCTAAAGATGATTCTTTTGAGAAAAGCAGAGGATTAGTGCTTCTGCTTTTTTTATTAATATAAAGTTTTTATTAATAAATATAATTATACTAAAGTACTTTATACTTTTATATTATCTGGAAAAATATGCAATTGTGTTGAGAAAACTAGCGAAAAATATGCAACTATAATTATTTTCTATTTTATATATGGTATAATTATATGAGGATAGTATTTATGTTAAAACGAAAAATAGAACAAGAGTTGATTAATTGGAAAAATGCAAAAGGTAAAAAGAACTGCTTGTTGATAAAAGGAGCTAGACAAGTTGGTAAAACATTTATTGTTGAAAAGTTTGGAAAAGAAAACTACAGAAGTTTTATTCATTTGAATTTTGATAAAAATGAATCATATAAAGATATATTTGCACAAGATCTTGATGTTGATACTTTGAGAAAACAAATAACACTAAATATTCCAACAGCTAGACTAATTGATGGAGAAACACTTATATTTCTTGATGAGATACAACAGTGTCCAAGAGCAAGGACTGCTTTAAAGTTTTTTTCCATTGATGGACGATATGATGTTATAGCATCTGGCTCACTACTTGGTGTTAATTATAAGCAAGTACCTTCATATCCTACAGGTTATGAAGATGAAATAGTAATGCATTCACTTGATTTTGAAGAGTTTCTTTGGGCTAATAATGTTAGTGTTGAAGCAATAGAAGGGCTTAAGAGTTATTTTATAGAAGGAAAACAAATACCTGAAGCAATACATAAAAAGATGATGAGTTATTTAAAAGAATATATTGTTATTGGAGGTATGCCAGCAGTAGTTAATGAGTTTGTTAAAACATTAGATTTTAATTTAGCTTTGAAAATGCAACGATCAATATTAAAAAATTATGAAAATGATATAGCTAAGTATGCAGATACAAATAATAGAATAAAAGCTAGAGCTTGTTATTTATCATTACCAAGTCAATTAGGAAAAAATAATTCAAAGTTTCAATATTCAATTGTTGAAAAAAAAGGAACAGCTAGAAAATTTGAAAGTAGCATAGATTGGTTAAGAGATGCAGGATTAGTTATTGTATGTAATAATGTTAGTAAACCAGTTTCTCCACTTAAGAGTTTTGTAAAAGAAGGTTTTTTTAAGATATATTCTCATGATATAGGATTGCTTATTGCTATGTTAGAAGATGGGTCGCAAAAAGATGTAATAGATGACAAGCTTGGAATGAGTAAAGGAGCTATATATGAAAATCTTATTGCAAGTATGTTTGCAAAACAAGGAAAAGAATTATATTATTTTGCTGATGGTGATAGACTTGAAGTGGACTTTATTGTTCGTGTAGAAGGTAATATTACTGGTGTAGAAATAAAAGCAGGTAGAGGTAAAGCAAATTCACTAAAAACAATTATGATTGAAAATGTAAACCTTAGGGGTATAAAGTTAACAAGTGGTAATATTGGATCAGCTGATAATATAAAATCATACCCATTATATATAGCTATGTTTTTATAATAAAGTGAATTTTATATGATTATTCTAGTATTTTATAAATAAAATTTTTTGTATAATAAAATATATTTTATTCTTTAATTATCTTGCTATATATCCATTAGTTAACTGATTATACCATTTCATTTAGTGTATTCTAAATTAATTATGGGAGAGTTGGTATAAACCTTATGATAATATTTAAATCTTCATATTTATTATATTATTGCTTGATGTTTTTCTTTTAAGATTTAAAATAAAATAATAAAAGGAGGAAATTTATGTATAATGTTACTATAGGTATAAATGAACCTAATTCAAAAAATGTAGAATTTGATGAATGGTACTTTGATGAATACTATGATACTATATCAAGTGTTTATATAAAAAGTGGTGATATTCCTAAAACATTTGAAGTCAATTTTATTACTATTGGAGAAGGTGTATTAAGGCTACTGTAGATGGAATACCTATATTAAGTGGAGATAAAGTTGAAGTTGGTAAAACTATTATATTTAGTGCAACTCCTGATATAAATTATTATGTAGTTTATTGGGAAGATAGTATCTCTTGATTTATTAACAAAAATGATTTAACACATAGTGTTGAATTAGATATGAACAATTATGATGTATTAGTTGAATTTAAAATTATTAGTTTTATGGTAGAAGCTGTAGTATTTAATAAAACTAGTGGTAGTGTAAATGGTGTTAATATTAATACTGGTTCTAAAGTGTTATAAGGAAGTAATATTATCTTTACTGCATCTCTAAATAAAAATTATAAAATTAAATATTGGAAACTTGATGGAGTTGTAGTAGAGAATAATTTAACCAATACTTATACTATTAATAAAGATATTTTAATAACTGTAGAATTTGAGTTAGTGTTAAGTGGAGTTAATATCCAATTATAGAAATACAACCAGAAGATAAAGAAGTTAAAGTTAGTGAAGAATTTAGTTTGATTATAGAAACTATATCTTCTGATAAAGGAGTATTAACTTATCAATGGTATTCGAATAATATTGATTTCTTTGAAGGTGCTACTAATAATATTTATAAATTTAAACCTAGTAAAGATGGTGTTATATATATTTATTGTGTAGTTACTAATACATTAAATGGTGATAGTATTAGTATTCAAAGTGATATAGTATGTGTGACTATAAATCGAAAGACTGGACTTAGTGTAGGAACTATTACTTTAATAGTAATTGGTAGGGAGATATTATTAGTTAGTGGAGGGTTTTGTTTATATTATTTTGTGTTTAGGAAGAAAATAGTAATATAACTTTATTGTTGTTTTACTATTCTACATAATTATGTGGTATAATAAAATGTATAGAACAATACAAAAGTTTCTATAAAAAGGAGTGTAATTATGCCAGAAATATGTAGGTTTTATGGAATTATCATAAAAATGTATTTTAAAAAAAGCGACCATAATCCTCCGCACTTTCATGCTATATATGGTGAATATGTCGGAGAGTTTAAAATTGATGATTTAAAAATTAATAGCAGGAGACTTGCCAATTAAAGCTATTAAATTGGTAAGAGAGTGGGCAAAAAATCATCAAAGAGAGTTAATCCATATTTGGGAAAGTCAAGAATTTATACATCTTGAACCTTTGAGTAAGGAGGAGATATGCAAATACCAAAAATAATAGAAGTACAACCAAAAGAAGATATGATATTGTTAGTTAGATTTGATAATGAACAAATAAAAGAAATTGATATTAAACCATATTTAGAAACTTTTCATTCTTTTACTCCTTTATTAAATAAGAATCTCTTTAATAAAGTTAAAGTTGATGTTGGAGGATTTGGAATTGTCTGGAACGAAGAAATAGATTTAAGCAGATATGATATATGGAAATATGGAGTATAAATAATTGTTTTAAAATAAAAATATTATGATTTTAAGATAACTCAATATCCCGATTTTTTAGCTCCTTCTCTTTTTATTATACCTAATGTAGATTGTTTAGTAATATATCTAGTTATTGTTCTAGGATTAAGACTAATAATTTTAGAAAGTTCCACTTGAGTAATTTTTTAGATTATTTTAAATTCGTAGTAGAATCAACTCTTCTATCTTTGTAAGAAATGTAATATTGTTTTTGGAGTTTGTCAAGTTTATCTTTTATTGCTTTATATTGTTCTGGAGTTATTTTACCTTCACTTAATGCTTTATCAGTATCTTTATACAAATAAGTAACTTTTTGTTGAGAATTAAACTTGTATGGGTCTTTTTCAATAAACTCTTCAGTATTTTTAATTCTACTTTCTAACTTTTCCTTTATCATTTATACCTATGAGTAATTGTGCATTATTAGTGTTTAAAAAACTACTACACTTTTTTCAAGTTTATCGTTTATTTTTTTTAATCTAAATATATACTTTCTTGGACATTTTATTCTACAATATATTATATAAAGATTATTATTAAATAGTACATAATGTCGGTATAAATTAATCTTAAATAATATTGTTTTTACTTAGATTCAAGCATAATTAAAGGAACTAACATTTCCTCTTTAGTTAAACCTGTATGATTTCCTTTATGTAGTTTATCTAAATGACCTAATACAAATTGCTTATTATTATTAAATGTCAATATATAATCCCCTAATAATTTATTATGCTTAATTTCTGCTCCAAAGATGTTTTTGTTAATTAAATCTTGAGTTTTGAATATTACTACATCTTCATATGTTTTATTAATGTAGTTAATAAATTCTTTTTCTTTATTAGGTTTTAAATTAACCATTAGTGCTCTAGGTTCTCCAAAAGGAGGGGTTGTTAAAAATGAATTAAATGTCTCATCTTTATAGATTAATATCCAAGAATCTATATCTATTTGACCATGATCTGCTGTTAGTACAATCAAAGTGTTTGTATTTCTTTTATAAAAAGATTCAACTCTATAATTGATTTCTTCAATTATTTGTTTAGAGAAAGGAGAGTTAACTCCACATTCATGCATTATATTATCAGGAGTTGAGGAATAAGAGTAAATAAATTGTTTACCTTCTTTATTGCAAATTGCATTTAAATATTGGAATTGTTCATTAGTATTTTTAAATCTAAACTCTTTATTAGTAGACATACTTATGTTTTGAGGGATAACTAAATTTATTTCATAATCACTATTAGCCTTATCAAAATAATTAGTATAAAGTAATCTATTGTGGACAAAATGTGGTTCTAATTGTTCATGAGTATAGTGATCATAATTTAGATATAAAGTTGCTACTCTATTAATTTCTTCAAAATATAAACACCAAGCAAACATACCATGTTCTGAAGGAGATAAAGCACTAGATAGTGTTGTAGTAGCATTAGTTGTAGTAGAAGGGAATACACTAGTTAGCGTTTTGGTTATATTTCTATTTAAGAAATCTTTTTGGGTTAAATTAGTATTTAAAGGATTTATACCAAGACCATCAAAACATAAGAACACAACATTCTTATAATTTTTATTTAATAATTCATCTAATTCTTTTATTGTAGGATGAGAAGTTTTATTACCTAAAAAATTTGAAAGAGAACTGGCTACATTCAATATATTGTTTGTGTAGTTT
>Ga0123353_10008568_pt1 | contig 13988 bp, 1 predicted proteins | sample TergutLab28metaG_3_FD_92763 | JGI IMG/M metagenome (GOLD analysis project Ga0123353, IMG submission 92763) | Labiotermes labralis P3 segment gut microbial communities from Petit-Saut dam, French Guiana - Lab288 P3 | ecosystem: Host-associated > Arthropoda: Insects > Digestive system > Gut ... | reverse complement strand
TTTATATCTAATTGGAAAAGTATAAAAAAAGGTAGTAAAGCTACCATCCGAATTTTCATATGTTGTACTATATCTGTCTCTTTCTTCAATTACTTCTCTTACTACTTCTATTTCTTCAATTGTTTCAATTACTTTATCTTCTGTTTCTCCATCTTTTGTTTGCCCATAGATTCCTGTTGGCCCACTAAGAAAAATAACTATTCCCAGAACTAAACACAAAAGTCGTTTTGTCAAAGTTCTACTATTCATATTCTTTTCTCCCTTACCCTTAAGGTTTTATGTAAATACATTTACATTCTATTGTATATTTTCGTTGATTTCAATAGTTATTTTATGTTTTTTACTCTAAAAAAGTAAGAAAATCGTTTTTTTAGTGATTTTTATGTGTTTTTCTTGTATTTTTACACACAACAATGCAATTTAGCTTGTGCAGTGAGGTTTTATTTAAAAATAAAACGATACATTATGCACACTATTTCAGATGTAAAAACACCAACTCCAAAGTATAGCTTGGATTATCTGAATTATCTAATATACTAATAAATGTATGACTTAATAATTGTTTACATCATCTTACTTATACATAACAATACTATTTAACTTGAATACTTCAAAGGGTGCCTTAGCACCCTTTTGATTAGTTATTTATTTGCTTGCGTTGATACTTTTTCTTTTTTTATCAACTAGAATCATAATGCCACCAGCTAATATCAGACTTGTGACAGCCAGCCAAACTGGTTTAGTATCAACATCACCAGTATTAGGACGATTATTATATAATCCTATATTGACACTATCTAATGGCGCTAGGAAGTAATGGACAACACCTGTGCTTATATCCGCAACAGAGCCATTATATGTCACTATATCAGTCATATTTCTTGCTCGTGCTCCACCAAGGGATATAACATTCACAATTGCTGGTAGTTCATCTATTAGTGGATTAAACAATGGCGCACCATCAGTATAAGGACCTGCCTTAAACTCAGGAGATATCTTATATCCGCTTGGTACTTTGACTTGGATTTCAAATATTTCATCGATTTCAATGAATGAACCATATATTAATGGTGAAGGTCTATTCATTGGTAAATCAAATACATAATATCCATCTTCATCAGTAAACACTGACATTATGCCATTTATTTCATTTCTTAACCCGGTACTTGAATCAATAGAGTATATAGTTACCATAACATCACAAATGCCTAATTCGCTAGCATCCATAATGCCATTTTTATTAACATCGTTCCAAACTCTACCTTTAACCAGTGGTCCTGTTTCCTTAAATCCACCAAAGACGTAAACAGCTTCATCTGGTGTTAAGATATCTATTGATTCAAACTCATATTTACCATTTGAATCAATCATTGAGTAGAATGAACCGGTTACTGGAGCTCCATCATCTAAATCAAATGGTCTAAACCAGTAGTAGCGATTTGTTGTCGCATCGAAGCCTTCTTCGAAGGTAAATCTATAAATCCATTCAGGATCTAAATGGAAGTAACTTCTAGTTTCTCCATCATAGATGAAAGTATCTACAAGAATTTCTGTAGCTGGCTCACCATCTTTATAAGCGAACACTCTAACATAGCCAGATGCAAATTCATGCATCAATTCTTCAGTAGCTACATCAAAGTAACCATCATCATTATCATCAATGAATGCTCCTACTACTAATTCTGTTACACTTGCCTGCAAGATAATATCATTTGCATTGTAAAGTGATCTTGTCGCATTGCTAGTTACCGCAAAGCCGAAATTGTTAACTGCTTTTTTGCCATCCAATTGTACACGTGGATTGAAAGTAAGTGGATCAAACACTTCAAACAACTCTTCTGCAGTTGGTACGTTGGTATGTATTTCAACATTTAGACGATAGCCTGGAGCCAATGTTCCAATATATTCTATTCTGATATGTTTGATATCTTCTCTATCTGCGGCTACAAAGCCAATCATATCACTGAAGTTTGCTACTGCTGCTCCACTGGCATAATCAAATGCCGTTTCTGCAACTAAAGCACTTGTAGATACCTTAACTGTATAGTTTATTCCTGGTTCTAAGGTGACAGGTGGTGTGCTACCATTAATATCTTCAAGTCTAACGACTACAACATCATCGTAATTGTTAGTTTCATCATAGATAAATATAGGTAATTCACTGTTTCTATCTTCTGTTTTTCTACTTCCGAAGTATTTATCGTCAACACGTGGTAATGTATCAATAATAACTATGTTACTCATGTTTGCTGATGAGCCATTACGCACAGTTAAGTTGTATACTACTTCATCACCTAAACGTACTGTTGTTGGTGTGCTGGTATAAATATCTTTAACAGGAGTACCAAACACTGTATCATAAACATGTCCAGCTTTACCTGCTCCTAATCCACTGCCACCAAAAGTATTCAATGAGAAGTTTCTCTTTACTGCGTCTTTATATAACAAGTCGTCAGCTAATAAATCTCTGAAGTTTGGATATCTTCCATCCACTTCTGTTTTATAAACATATGTTCCTAGTCCGTATGTATTAACATCTGCATAGGTAAAGACATCTGTTTCTACTGGAATCAAGTAGGCAGTACAAATTGAATCGCCACTTAGTCCAGCTGGTACTATTGTTTCAAATACTAGATTGAAAGATTCTCCGACTGCTAAGTTTATATTTTCTAAAACTATCATGCCTGGTTCACTATATATAACATTAACATCACCTTTGGTCCATGTAACAGTACTGCCTGGAGTTAGCTCAAATCCATTAGGGAATATTACATAGCCAACGGCATCTTTCATTTCTTTCTGTTCAGAAACTCCAGTAGTCATGCGATAATTTCTAAAGGTAATAGTCCAACGAATATTGGATCCTCCATTAATTAAGGTGCTTGAGGTAATAGGTTCAAAGTCTGTTAGCTTAATTGCTGCTGCTATTACTACATTAGGAGCTATCAATTCCCTTGTCATAGCTACTGTAGCTCTAGAAGTTAATATGTAGTTAGTGTTACCCATATTTACACGAGTTTTGTCATTTTGATCTGTTCTGAAATGTGGGTATGCACCAGTTGTAGTACCATTAATATAGACAAAATTTGCTGCACTTCCATAGCTACCTGCTGCTGTTGCCGGAGCATAATTAGCCGAATACCCAAGACGATCTGTTGTTCCATTATTATTAGTTGTAGTAGTTGTATCTAAATGATTAGCTGTTGGGACCAGCGATGCGTATGCAGGCAAAGCTGCTAAACGCGAGTTACTATAATCTAAGCCATAACCACTTGGTCCAAAAGTGCTGGAAACTACTGTTCCTGTTACTGTTATTTCTAAGCTTGCCTTAGGTTCTAAGATTATATTAGCTAAAGGTGATATTTCATCTTTGTTTGTAAACTTCAAATATACAATCTGACCACCAGCCAAAGTGCCTGTAACATCAGTTAAACTGTTGATATCTATATCATAAGAACCCGATTTAGTTCCACCAGTTACTGTTGCTGTTGTCGGGCTATTAAAGAATTCTGGACATCTAAACAACACTTGTGATACTTCTAAATCACGTAGCGCAGTTGTTGTGCTAGTGCCATTACTAATTGTAATTTTATATGTATAAGTGTTTGTTGCATTTTTCAATGACAGTGATAGCGAAGCTGGAACAGTTTCAATACTAATCCTTGGCTCAACTTGAATATTTCTGTAGGTAACATCCGCATAAGTGCTTAATCTGTCATTAGGATTATTATCTAAACCTAACCAATAATTGTGACCCCAAACAGTAGCGCTTTCTAAGTTTGATCCCACTACTAAGCGAGAGCCACTATATTGTTTGCCAACTCCTTTATTGTAGTAATACATATCTTCTGGGTTTCTGGTTCGGTAAGCTGTTGCTTGAGGAATACCAGGATTTGCACTTGTTCCTTCATAATAGAATTGATTTGGATCATAACTATCTGCACTATAAAATGTTAAATTATTGATTTTTCTAGTTCCTGCAGCATCCCAACCATCATGTTTATACTCATCAATTGTCACATGACTATGGTCAGTAATATCAGCAGGATTTCTATTAATATTTTCAACTAAAGCTGCACTAACATATACTCTATCATGGTAATTGGTCATGGTTGGAGTTGTTTCTGTGGCGTAACCACCAGTAATAAACTGTCTAACAACAAGAATATCAGGTGTTTTAGCCTTAAATGTAATAATTATTTCTGCATCCTTTGTTATTACATCATTAGGATTGCTTCTATCTTTAAATAACTCTAATCCTTCATCATTTACACCGTCAACATACCAGCGTACTAATGTGCTTTTCAGTGTAGTGAATGATGGTTGATCTGCAGTAAACTTGTCTTCAGATAATTTTAGTCTAGAGGTAATATCATAGGTTGACCCATCTATTTTTAATATTGCTTCTTCAACACCTAAGTATTCCCAGCCATATGGCATAACTGCCGCAATTATCATATCGGCATTTTTAGGATCTGTAGGTTTACTGTCAGTTGAAGCATATGCTCTTATGGTAAATAGATTTGTATCACTACCTGGAATAAGCTCTTTGTTTTTTGCAAGTGTTCCTGAAGTGTTGTGCCAAATATTAACATCAATATAGTATTCTGCTTTAGAAATTTCTTGCCAAACGCCACCACTTACCCATGGAAACCAAGGATCTCCTGATCCACCGCCTGTGCCAAATATTGCTGCTTCACTGGCAAAGGTATTGTTTATAAAGCCTTTTGTTTCTTCATCAGGATCAGTTGGATCAAATTTTATATCAACTTGGAAACGAAGAACAAATACTTCTCCAAATTGTAATGCATAATCATCATCGTAGTTTGTCCATTGCCAACCTTTTTCATAACTTTTGCTGTTTTCCCACCAATCGTCATCACCAGTTGTCGTTCCGGTAATAGCATCGTTATAAAGTATAAATATAGAAGTATTATTATCACCATGGGAGCCCGTTAAATCGCCCCAACTACGTGGTGTTTTTGGTGATTTCAAGGCTTCATATAAATTACCACTATAATCTATATCAGCATCTTCTTTGGTGTATATTTCCCAAGTAGCTAAGGTAAAGTTATCACCTATATACGTTTTAAATAATTCATCAGATATTCTTACCCCAGATAAACTGCGTCCACGAATATCATTGTTTTGAATTGCTATTACAAATTCAAGAGTGTCACCATTTTCATAACTTGAAAAGATTGCATTGTTTTTATCTATATTATAAGCACTCTTATTAGCATTGGAGCTTGGTATAAAGTTATAGTAAACAATACCATCATCCCCTCCAACTATCTTCACGCCATCTCTAGCAGAGTTGCTATAATTTGGATCAAAACTAACAGTGGCTGTTGCGCCAAAGAAGAAGCCACCATCAACATAATCACCAATAGCATTATTAAATAACAAGAAATCTTTATCTACATCCTCGCTGGTCCAGATACTTTGGAGCTGACTCCAAACATATTCATCGCCAGTCGTGTAATCTTTCATATAATGAGGAATTATCTTTCCTGATACCTCATTAGCAATATCATTCTCATCAGCATCTTGTAATAATGAGAAGCCATTATCAACTTTTCCATAATCAAAGGTTACAGAAACAACATTTCCTCTCATTTTTCCATCACTATCATCTAAAATAGAGTATCCTTCAGCTTCTATTGCTGCCTTTAAATCAACTGGTGTTCCAATTGTACCTGGATAATAAGGTCCTAACTCAACAACTATAGGATTGTCTGTGCCATCATTAGCCAACTCAACAAATAATGTAACGGCCTGACTAGCATTAGTAGTAGGTGCAACAAACACTGTATCAAGATAGAGCTTTTCATAAGCATTAGCATGTGGATCTATATAAGGTGCAACATTAATACCTAAAGTTTGTTTTACCTGGAAGTTTTCCAGTAAGCCACCTGATGTGTTTTTAAAACCATAAGATTTATAGGAAATAGGCGATGACTCATCTATCGCATCCATATATGTCCATGTTGCAAGATTACCCCAGTTGTATCCACCTAAGACCCAACGTTGTACTGGTGGTATTTCTCCAGTTTCAATAAATTGGGATATCTTCAATGATTCAGTCACATCTTCTTTCCAATAAGGATTATTAACTCTAAAACGCAATCCTGTACTAGAACCAGTAGAAGAAATTGAACCTGGATTATAAGTAGGTTGTGACTCACTAGGATCGATTCCTGTGTAAGTTGTTTGTGAAGTGAAGTTCACATAGAAATTGTAGTCAGGTGATGCTGTGCTTGGAATACCTGCACTACCAAAAGCAACAACTGCATCATATGTAAACTTCTCAATAGTAACATCAACATATGTTAATACTTCTTGAGGATTTTTCTTTTGATCAGCTAATGGTATTTCAACATCATCCCAAGTAAAGATATAGGAACCATTATTTCCAGCTGTAGGAGCAACATAAACAATACTGTCAGGTGTACCTAAAGGTCCACTGAAAGAAATATCTGCTTGTGCTACTGTCATATTTGTCGGTAAAGTCATTGTTTGTACAATCTTGGCTGATTCTACTGCTTGTGTGCCATAGATATTAGTAGTGCCAGTATAAAGATTTGGTGGTGTCAATGTTAAGCGATGAACAGCTGTACTATTAACAGTAACGGGATTAGTTCCTGTTACACTTACATGGATTGGTGCTACTACACCACTTTGTAAAAATGGAGTACGACCGTGAGTCATGTTGCCAGTTGTCCATCTAATAGCACCACGTAACCCACGTAGTTCTAAAGTAGAACTTGGCTTTGCAACATCATTGTATTTTACATAGATAAAATCTTGATCATTTTCTTTAGTTTCTATATTTGGAAATAGATTATTAATAGTGAAATTGTATTCATAAATAACTGTGGATTCGCTAACAATATTGGCCCATGTTTGAATATCATTAATGGTCATAATAACTATTGTGTGTTCTTCATCACTTGTATAATTTACCGAAGTATTTAGATAAGAGTACACTCCTGCTGCGTTTGCTACTTGAACAGGTGGTATTGTGGTAGCATCTATTGTTGTGCCGGCAGGAAATAAGAGTGTTATTTCTATATCATCATAAACATCACCATTCTGTAATGCATTTTTCAACAAAGTATAGTCAGGACTTATCTTTATTGTCGCATTTGGCCTTTGTGCATTCGGTAGAATTCCTCCTTGGAATTTGTTCTGTGGTGAGCCATTTTGAAACAACTGTATCTGAACATCAACCATATTTGCTGGTAGCTGTAATGTCGCTGCCGAAACACTAAAGTTACTCAATATTCCTAAATTACTAAACGTAGTAAAAATAGTAAGAAGCAAAATTAATGACTTTTTCCTTAATGATTCCATAATCTTATTCATAAAACACCCTTCACTTTCTTAAACTCTATAAACTTTTTCATCAATCTAAATATTCCTCTAAAAATATTCTATTGATTATATAGAAAAACAAAACAAAGAATTATAACTAACTCATCGTTATTGGGTAAATGGTTTTTTTGCTTTACCCTTTTCTTTATTTTGCTTTCTTTAACCTTATAAAAAACTTATAGAAACAATCCCCCGGAATAATGGCTTTTTACATAACAAGTACGCAAAAAGTCCTTATTTATAATAATTTATGTTTAAATTTTACTATTTCTTATATTCAATGTCTATAAATTGTATGAACAATTTGCTATATTTTTTCCAATTGCAACATTTTTGTTCGTATTTGTCGTATTTTTGTTCGTTTATGAGTATTAACTGTTTCTTCTGTTCATTATAAGTGAATTACTCTATTGTTATATCAGCAATATAAAAATGTTTAAAGATACAAATCTGTGTTTTTTTTATATAAAAAAGCAGATATCCATTTTCAAGGTATCTGCTTAATAGTTTTACAAACTTGCTCACTATTGCTTTTTTGCTAGTCTTTTCTTTTTCTCAACAATCAAGAAGATTGCAGTTAGTAAGCTAAATCCTACAGCCAATGTAACACCAACATAGTTAACATTATCCCCAGTATTAGGTCTTCTGTAGTTATACAAACCTATATTAAGATCAATTAGTGGTCCACCAAAATATTTGATAGTACCACTTGAATCGGCAACAGAGCCGTTGTAGCCGACAATAGACCATGCTCTAGCTCTACAATCAACCATGCTTAAGGTGGTAATGATTTCACTCAAATCAGTAGTAACCAGCTTGTACCCAGTATGCATATAAGGTCCTAATGCAAATTGTGGAGATACTCTGTTATATGCTATTGGCATAGTAACTCTGATTTCAAATATTTCATCTATATCAATAAATGATCTATTTAAAGGATTGCCAAATTCATCAAATAGTAAATCAAATACATAATAGCCATCTCCGTCACTTAATGTTGTCATTAAACCGGTTGGCTCATTTACAGCGCCAGTAACAGGATCGACTGTATAAATTGTTAACAAGACATTTGCTATGCCAGTTTCACCAGTGTCCATAATACCGTTTTGATTTAGATCTTCCCACACTCTACCCTTGATAAGTGGTCCTGTCTCTTTAAAGCCAGCAAACAGTTGTATTTTCTCACTTGGATTTAGTGTATCTGGTGCCAGTTCATATCTACCATTTTCGTCGATAATTGAATATATTTGACTTACATCAGGCATACCAACAAATGGTCGATACCAGTAATAACGATTAGTAGTTGCATCAAATCCTTCATCTACTATTAGTTGATAAGTAAGGGCTGGATCTAAATGGAAGTAACTTGCTCCTATCATTTCATCATAGCCAAATTCATGTATTAAAATTGGAGTTGGATCTCCCGATTTAAAGGCAACCAACCTCACCTTGCCTGAAGCGGTAGAAGGCATGTCTCTATCAGCAGCTGTTAAGTAGCCATCATCATCAACATCTATAAATGTTTTTACCTCAAGTTCGGTTACAGCTAATTGTAAAACTACATCATTAACATTGTATATTGAACGTGCTGCATTTAAAGTCAAGGCAAAGCCATAACTGTTAACTGCAATACTGCCATCTAGGTCACGAGGATTAAAAATAGGATCGACTGGTAAATAGAAGTCATCGTACTGTTGTGCTGTAGGTACTGTGGTATTAATTTTAACTGTCAATCTTTCACCATATTCAATATTGCGAATCATTTCTACTCTGACATGCTTGATATCATCAAGGCCAACAGTGCTGAATGTTGGTGCAAACGGATCTTCAAACTCAGTTCCTGCATATAGTGGATTAAAGGCAGCTGGATCATTTACAGTGTTGTTTTTAGATACAGTAATAAGATAATCTATTCCCATTGTTAGTGAAATTTCACTACCATCACTAACTTTTGTCAGTAATACATCAAAGAATCCGCTGTAATCATCAGCATCGTCATATATAAATATCGGTACATCGCTATTTCTAGCTTCCCCAGCTTGTGGGCTAAAACGCACATCACCCACTCTAGGTAAGCTGTCAATTATTACAAGATTTTCAAATGGTTTTCTTGCATTTGAAGCATTACGCACATTTAATGTATAAACTAACTCATTTCCTAAACGCGCTATAACTGGTGCTTCATTATTTGTGCTAGTTTCATAACCAAACAATGTGTCAGTGATTGTCATTTGTTTGTTTGCTCCTACACCAGCAGCACCAAATGTACTCAAAGTGAAGTTGGTGCTAACACCAGCATCATAAGTAAACAGTGCCGGAAGTCCCACAAGTAATTTAGCAATTAAATCAGCATTTGTTTCATAATTGTTATAAGATTTAACATCGCTAACACTAAATATATCATGGTCACCCGGTACAAAGTAAGCGATACACTCAGGAATCTCGCCTATTGTAGTAGGTACTATTGTTTCAAAGATAATACTCTTTGTTTGTGCAACAGTTAAATCTACATCTTTTATAACAATAATTCCTGGTATTGAAGTATCAACATTACCCATATCTAGGTAGCCTGTAACACTTATTGGTATAACCGTAAATCCTTCTGGTAGTACAATATAAACAACACCTTTAGTTAATTCTTTTTGTTTTGATGCACTTGCCGAATAAAGTTTGTAGTTAGTAAAACTTACAGTCCAGCGAAGATTAGCTCCCACAACTGCTGCATAACCATCAGAAATATTATTCCATCCACCTGAAACTTTTACTTCTGCTTTTATATTAACTTCTGGAGCTACCACAGGCTTAAACATTCTAATTGCGCCATCATTGTAGTTATAAACAATATAATTTGCGCCTTTAATCTCAGAAGTATAAGTAGAATTATTTATTTTAATATTATCTGGATTTGCCAGTTGTGATAATGTTTTGTCAATTGTTCTAAAGAAAGGATAAGAAGTTGTCGTCCCATCTAGTAATGTAAACAGCCCACTAGCTCCCCTTACAGCATATCTAAGCATTGTAAAATAGTCACCACTGCTAGTGTAATAGGCAAACTCTTTAGTAGGCACTAAAGCTGCATAAGCCGGAATGCTTTCCAGTCTACTACTTTGGAAATCCAAACCATAGCCTAAAGGTTCCCCAAAATCTTCAAACACTACTTTACCTTTTACAGTAATGATTAAGTATTCATCATTGGCTGCATTGGCTTTTAAAGTGACACAGGTAGGATCTTTAGTAACATTATCAACAAAGTTGATATAGCTTACTACTCCTTCTGCAATTGTTCCTGTAGTTGCAACCACAGGGTCAATGTCATAAGCATCATAGCCTACTGAGCCTCCTGTTATTTTAATTTCATAAGGAGCCTCAAAGTATTGTGGTGCTCTAAATAACACTTGTGCTACATCAAGATCACGTGTTGCGTTTCTATAATTGAAGATTGTGATATTAAACTGATAGTCACCATCTAAAACTGTGTCATAGTGAATATCTATTTCCAAAGGATTTGGCACAGGTGTTAAAGTAACCCCTGGACGAGCTTGGATATTTTGATAAGTTACATCCGCAAAGGTGTTTAGACGATCATTCCAGTTTTTATCATCTTTATCTATTGTTCCATAGGTAATCCAATCAGTTAATCCATATACTTGAATCTTATCTAAGCCTTCAGAATAAACTAAACGATTATCTATGTAATACTTGCGTGTTCCTTGATCATTGAAATATACAGAGCTTGTTGGTGCAGTTGATCCAACTCCAATATTTATAGCTGTAGCAAACTTAACTCCACCAGTAGGATCTGTATAATAGAAGTATCCTAAATTAGAACTATTAAGATTTGGTATTTGGCTAGTATTAAATCTAGCTGAAGCCGCATCATAACCATCACTTTTATATTTAGTAACTGGTTCTTTATTAATGCCTGTTGTATCCAAATGCTTTACTGCGCCAATACTTGCATATACTTTGTCATGGTAGGTAGTGATTCCTGTATCGGCAGTTGCGCTATTACCAGTGTTGTAGCCACCAGTAATTCCACCTGGCATGCCCATCTTAACAATATTAATGTCAGGAGCAGTAGCAGTAAATTCTATAACCACAACAGAATTTCTGTTTATTACAGTCGAACCTGTTCTATCCTTAAAAGGTCTTATTTGATCATCTTCGATAGTCCAACGAATAAGTGTGCTTTGAATAAATCTGCTATTTCCTGCTAAATCGATGTTTACATTAGTATCATCACGATACTTACCATATTCAATTTTTTCTAAAAGTGTTATGTTGCTTCCATTTAAAGTAGCAGATTTAACTTCGCCATATTGCCAGCCATAAGGCAGCACTGCTGCAACAATCATATCAAAGACTGAAGCTTCTGTTTCTGGTACATCATCAGCTATTGTAGCTGTAACAGTAAAGCTTGTTTCTTTTTTTGGCACTATTTGTTTTGATTCCAGTAAACCATCTGTGTGTCTAATATCAACATCTAATGTTGTAGTATCAACAGATACCGGTTGATAAACATTACCATTAGCCAATGGGAACCATTGATCGCCAGACCCTTGTACAGTCGCCCAACTTTCAAATTTATTATCAATAGCTTCACTATCCAGTCTTACATTGTCTAAATCAACTTCAACAGTAAAGCGAAGAACAAAGACTTGGCCGTTTTCAATATTAGCTGTACTTAGCCATTGCCAGCCTTTTTCGTAGTAATTACCATTTACATTCCATGCAACTTCATCAGTATTTGGTAGATAACTTGCTGGATAACTGTAAAGTGATAATATAGGACTAGGTCCTTCGGTATCTCCATATATATCGCCTTCACGAATAGGTGAGGCACCTGAATCTTCAATTAACTTGTATATATTGTTATTTTCTAAACTGCCTGTTATTTCATTTTTCGCGTAGATTTCCCAGCGAGCAGCAGTGAATGAACCACCACTTGCGTCAATGAAATCTTTTAACATGGTATCAACTATTCTAATACCATAAAAATCACGACCTAATACATCTTCATTTCTTAATGCAATAACAAATTCCAAAACATCGCCGTTTTCATAACTTGAGAAAACAGAAGAATCCTTGGTTACATTATATACACTTTTATTTGCACTAGTGGTTGGAACACAGTTATAGTACTTAACTCCTGATCCATTATTGCCACTTATATCATCTCCTGGTACCCCAGAAATATTCTCATCGAAATTAACCTCTGCAGTACCTGCGAAGAATAATCTATCATTAACAATACTATCGGCAATAACATTGAATATAAAGAAATCAAAGTTATCATCTGAATCAGTTGCCGTAGCAACAGCATCATGAAGCGCTACCATATCCCATATAACAACTTCACCTGTTGGTTCTAGTTTTACATAGTGAGGAATTACCTTGGTAATAACTTCGTTTGCCTGTCCATCATCTAAAGCAAAGCCTGCTTCAACTTTGCCATATTTAAATTCTATATGGGTAATGTTTCCTTCATTGTCACTACTTAGTAGGTTATTGCCAGTTAAAGTCTTTAATTCTGCATTACTAATTGTTTCTCCTTCTGCTTTAAATACTGAAACTGAAGTGCCATTGGCTAGATGAATAACAACTTCAATATCTGTTTTGCTAGCTGGATTATCAGCACTCTCACGATTTGTATAAGCTACATATATTTCATCAACATAAAGTTTCTTATAGGCGTCATTATGTATTACCGCAACGTCTGCACTAAGCTTTTGTGTAACTACAAAATTTGTCAACTCATCTCCACTGTTGTTGCTGAAGCCTGATGTTTTATATTTTGCAGTATAAGAGCCTGCAATTGCATCTTCCATAGTCCAAGAAGTTGTATTATTGGTATAGTTAAACCCACCTATTAAATGTTTTGGTGGTACAGTTGGTGTTGTCCCATCTTCTTTAAAAGTATCAATATCTAGGGTTATACCTAGTGAGGTAGCGAAATCTGGTAGACGGAATGGATTTCTTACTGTGAAATTCCAAAATGTCCCTGAAAAAGCTAAAGCCGTAGTTTCATCTTCAAGTCCTTTGAATACAACATTAGTATTCACTGTTAGATTTCTAGCTACATTACCCAAAGACATACTAGGCGAACCTCCACTATCAAATAAATCAGCTGTATTATAAGAGTACTCGCCAATCTTTACTGTTGCTTCCATGGTTAAAGTAGGATTAGCTAGTTGTTGACTCAAAGAAACATCTACATCTTCCCAAATTATGGTAATTACATTTCCTGATTTGGTTGGTGTATTTGCTGGTTTGCCATTTAAATCACCAATAACCAACTTAGTTACATCAATATCAATGCCAGTTGGAATGGTAATTGTTTGTGTAACTGTCATTGTTTCTACTTGCTGGACACCATAAACATTAGCTCCAGTTGTTACATTTGGTGGTCTTACTGACACAGTATTAGTAGGCCCATCCGTCATGTAAAGTGTTGTGTGTCCATCAGATATTAGACGGAAGCCTCCCGCACTTGCAAAGCTTGGTAAACTTTGTGAATATGTCCACCCTTTAATAGATCCTTTAGCCGGACTTATAAATCGGCTTGTACTTGCTATTTTGGTGTCAGTATTATTGTAACGAGCAAAAATCTC
>Ga0123353_10008567_pt1 | contig 13988 bp, 10 predicted proteins | sample TergutLab28metaG_3_FD_92763 | JGI IMG/M metagenome (GOLD analysis project Ga0123353, IMG submission 92763) | Labiotermes labralis P3 segment gut microbial communities from Petit-Saut dam, French Guiana - Lab288 P3 | ecosystem: Host-associated > Arthropoda: Insects > Digestive system > Gut ... | reverse complement strand
TGTCCACCCCGAGATCACGAAAAATCTCCTCAAGCCCTTTTCCGGCGCATACAGCTACAAAGCCGAACTCTTTCATCTCCTCAGGCGCCTGATGTACGACCGCCTCCGCTTCGGCCAAATACTCTGAATGCTGCTCGCGCATATTCTCGATTTTTATGGAAAGCAAGACGCCATAGGTGAGGGCTTCGGTAATGATTACTCCGGGGTCATTAGTGTGAACGTGCACCTTAATTACTTCTTCATCATCAACCACAACGATCGAGTCGCCCCGGAGATCCAGAAAATCACGAAAGCGGTTTATTTCCTTGGGCGTTTGGCTTCTCTCAACCATAAACTCGGTGCAGTAAGCAAACTTGATATCCTCGGCTGTAAACTGCGTAAAATCAGCTTTTTCGGTTTCTGCAACAACTGGAACATCCTTTTTTAAAATCTCTCCGCGTAACGCTTTAAGCATACCCTCCAGAATATAAAGATAACCTTTCGCCCCGGCATCAATGACGCCGGCCTTCTTTAACACTGGGTTCTGGTTGATTGTATCGGCAAGCGTAACATAGCCCACTGTGAGCGCTTGTTCGAGCACTAATTCAATATCAGTTTCCTTTTCAGCCGCGGCGACGGCCGCTTTTGATGCATGTCGCGAAACAGTCAATATCGTACCTTCCGCCGGTTTCATGACAGCCTTGTACGCAGAGTCGACTCCCGCGGCCAACGCTGCGGCAAACTGCGTTGCGTTTGCCTGATCTACGTCTTTTAAGCTGCGAGAAAAACCACGGAACAGGAGTGAAAGGATAACGCCGGAGTTGCCGCGCGCACCTCGAAGCAGCGCGCTCGCGGTCACATCCGCCACGTGCATCACAGTCCCCGGCGTCATCGAAGCCAGAGATTTCTCGGCAACAGAAATCGTAAGACTCATATTCGTCCCGGTGTCGCCATCGGGGACAGGGAAGACATTGAGTTCGTTGATTTCCTGTTTATTATTTTCTATTACAGCGGCTGCATTGACGATCATATTTCTGAACAGCTCGCCGGTTATATACTGTGTCACGCGGTTCCCCCCTTAATGCCTACCCAAGCAACATAGAATCGACGAATATATCAACACGCTTTATGTCGACACCGGTGCCTTTGGAGACCTTATAACGCACTTCGTCTTTGATACTCTCGCATATTACAGGGATGTTGACGCCCTGATCGACCGCGATGTGCAACTCAATAGATATGGTATTGTCGTTGTTGTATGTTACATGCACGCCCTTGCCCTTGTACTCGGACTTAAGAAGATGCACGATCCCATCCGTCATAGAACGGACAGTCATCCCTTTGACGCCAAAGCACTGCGTGGCAGCGTCTCCTGTGAGATTCGTAAAAACATCGCTTGAGATATTGACATACCCATGCTCATTTTGAAGCTTTACCATAGAAACCACCTCCGTCAAAACATTACCTGTGTACCGTCCGTTAAGCAACCGGTCTATTCTTGCCGCATTTTTCCGGCTTTTATTTACGGTACACTTTTCATACTAATACAGAATGCGAAAAACTGCAAGTTTATGGACCATTCTATTGTCTATTATAACTGAACTGTTTAATTGTCCGTACCTGTTTGTTCTATAGCAGGCCTGCGCCCAGCGATCTTCCGCCCAGCAAATGAAAATGCAAGTGAAACACTGTCTGGCCGCCTTCAGTACCGGAGTTCGTTATGACACGAAAACCTTTATCCAAACCTTCGCTTTTTGCGATTTTCGCGACCGCTTCAAAACACTTTGCGACCTGGAGTGAGTTTGTTGCATTCAAATCCGCGGCAGTCGCTATGTGTTCTTTTGGTACGATGAGGATATGGACGGGCGCCTGCGGATGTATATCACGAAAAGCATATACAAAATCATCCTTATAAACACATTCTGACGGAATCTCCCCTGCGATTATTTTACAGAAAATACAATCTGTCACGATACCCACTCCGTTCACTGTTTATAATTACGACTAATTAATACCTGCTATGTTCACTCGTCTTTATTTTTCTTTTGGTTAAATACCGAGTTTTTCTTTTACAAAACTATCGACTGCGCTAAGCGCATCCCTTAGTTTGCCGACATCTTTTCCGCCGCCCATGGCAAACTCAGGCTTGCCTCCGCCGGAACCGCCGCAGATTTTAGTGACTTCCCGTATCAATTCACCGGCCTTGATGCCTTTTTCGACAGCTATCTTGCCGCAGGCAGCCATGATGATCAGTTTATCATCCTTGATCGCTGCCAGTACGCCAACTACTCCGGCGTCCAAATCGCGAAGCGTGTCTTCAATCTGACGCAGCTTATCAATGTCAAAACTTGCATCTTCGATTACAGATGTAATTACCTTTAGTCCGCCCAGGTCTCTTGCGCCTGTCAGAATACGGCGGGCCTCCCCGTCGGACTCTTTCGACATCGCGGCATCCAGCTTAGAACGCAGCTCATGAAGGGCAGCCATATTCTGCTCCAGTTTATTGGCGATCTCCTCCGGCGCGTTAGCCTTTAATAATCCGGCGAGCTCCGTCAAATGCTTGCGCGCAAAACCAAATGCGTCCAGAGTCATTTTTCCTGTGATAGCCTCGATACGGCGAACGCCGGAAGCGACCGAAAACTCGGAGAGTATAGCAAAAGCTCCGGTTTTTGACGTGTTGCCGAGATGTGTGCCGCCGCATAGTTCAACAGAATTACCCATCTTTACAACGCGCACGATATCTCCGTATTTTTCTCCAAAAAGTGCAGTTGCGCCGATATCTCTTGCCTCCCTGAGCGACATCTCATTTACAGTAACAGGATAATCTTCCAGGACTGCATCGTTTACGAAACGCTCAATTTCCGTAAGCTCTTCTTTGGAAAGCGCTGAAAAGTGTGTGAAGTCAAACCTGAGCTTATCCGGTTCGACCAGAGAACCGGCTTGATTGACATGCTCGCCGAGTACGTTTCGCAGCGCCTCATGCAAAAGGTGCGTTGCGGTATGCGCGCGCATGATCGCACGCCGACGCGGAATATCTACGCTTGCAGTTATTGAATCATTAACAGAAAGCGTACCGGAGCGTATTATACCGGAGTGCATATACTTATCATCTTTGCTGACTTGCACGCCGGTCACCTCAAAGATGGCTTCACCGCGTGAAATGACCCCAAAATCAGCGGACTGACCGCCTTTTTCCGCATAAAACGGTGTTTTGTCGAGTACGATGATACCCTCGCTGCCCTCGCGTATAGAAGAACTGATTTCACCTTGCGTTACTATCGCAAGCACAACGGCCGCGCTGCTCATTTCATGATAACCCGTAAATACGGTGGGCGTATTATCGAGCCCTAAATCGATACCCGCCCAGGCCAAATCGCCAAGAGCCTCCCGTGCTTTTCTTGCACGTGCGCGCTGTTCTTCCATATGCCCGTTAAACAACTCCGCGTCAACGGTCATATCATGCTCGGCTAGTATATCGACTGTCAAGTCCAGCGGGAATCCGTAAGTATCATAGAGTTTGAACGCATCAGCGCTTGACAGTTCCGATAACCCTTCTGCTTCGAGCCTGCTGATGAGTCCGTTAAGCAATATCGTACCTGAGTCGATAGTTTTGCCGAAACTCTCCTCCTCATTTTGTATAACGCGGGAGATGAATCCGGCCTTTTCTGTCAAATCAGGATACGCGCCTTTGTTTTCACTGACAACTACTTTAAAAACATCGCATAGAAACACGCTGTTGATTCCCAGCAGCTTGCCATGTCTGGCGGCGCGCCGCAATAAACGGCGAAGGACGTAGCCGCGCCCTTCATTTGACGGAAGGACGCCGTCGCAAATCATCATTGTTGCGGCGCGTATATGATCTGTTATTATGCGGATTGAAATGTCTGCATCCGGATTTTCCCCGTATGGGATCCTACTGATTTCGGACACTTTTTGCACGATACTCATAATGGTATCGACCTCAAAAACATTTTCAACGCTCTGACAGAGACAGGCAAGACGCTCAAGGCCTAAACCGGTATCAATGTTTTTCTGGCTGAGTTCGGTGTAATTACCTGTTCCATCGTTGTCAAATTGCGTGAATACATTGTTCCAAAATTCTACATAACGGTCGCAGTCACATCCTGGCGAACACCCGGGGTCGTCGCAGCCATATTTAGCGCCGCGATCATAATACACCTCAGAACAAGGACCGCACGGACCCGAGCCATGGTCCCAGAAGTTGTCTTCCTTGCCTAATCTGACTATATGGTCAGGGGATACACCGACTACATTCGCCCATATATCATAAGCCTCTTCATCTTCATGGTATACAGAAGGATATAGCAAACCCGGGTCCATACCCAATCGCTCGGTAACAAATTCCCAACACCAGACAATCGCGTCATGTTTAAAGTAGTCGCCGAAAGAAAAATTACCAAGCATCTCAAAGTATGAGCAATACCGGTCAAATCTTCCTACATTGTCAATGTCGTTGGTACGGATACATTTCTGACAGGTGCACACACGCTTGCGCGGCGGTTCCTGCTGTCCCGTAAACCATGTCTTCATCGGCGCCATACCCGAGTTTATCAGCAGCAGTGACGCATCGTTTTGTGGTATGAGTGGGAAACTCGGCAACCGCAGATGTCCCTTTTCCTCAAAAAAAGCAAGGAACATTTCCCTAAGTTCGTTTAAACCATATTTTTTCAACTAAAATACCCTCCGAAACCCTCCGAAGAAAATTGACCGAAAGCCGATAAGTTTGAAAGATGAACTTTCAAACCGTAACACAGTGCCTTTCCAGATTTGCAACGCCTCGCAAGCGAGACGAGGGGCATATACGCAACCTCCCCAAATTGGAAAGGAGTTTGTATAAGCAAAAGTTTTACTCCAGGATAAAAACTATATGCCAATATGTTTCTTGCGCAGAGAGTTAAATACTATTTCACAAGAGTTTCGATATAATCAGCTATTTGACCGACGGTTTTATGCTCGTAAACGGACTCGTCTGTAGCGTTGATGCCGTACTCCTCTTCGAGGGTCATTATCAGTTCAACGAGATCGAGCGAATCAGCGCCAAGATCGTTCATAAGATCGGTATCCCTGGTGATCGTACCGGGTTCAATCTCCAATTGTTCTGCCAGAACGTCTCTGATTTTTTCAAATACCATGTTTTTCCCTCCTCCTTATGCGCTATCTCCACTCCCTGTATTGTGGTGAGTCCGTGCGCGCGGCGCTTTCGCTGCCTTGACCGTAGACGACCACTACGCGTCTGTTAGGCTCGCTTCCGACAGAAAACGTCGAAACCTGTCCATGCCCCTGAAGCGCGGAGTGTATAACATGACGCTCGTAAGCGTTCATGGGGTCAAGAGTCATGTTCCGGCGGTATTTTATGACTTTGCCTGCAGTCCGGGCAGCCAGACTCTCCAAAGCTTCATTGCGTCTCTGCCTGTAGTTCTCAGCATCGAGATTTATCCTGACGCGGCCGGTAGTGTTGCGGTTTATAACGTAGTTTGTCAAATGCTGTATAGCGTCAAGAGTCTCGCCCCGGCGGCCAATAAGCGCACCCGGATCCTTCCCGGTAAGGATAACGCTGATTGAACCTTCCTCTTCAGTTATGTCAAAACTAACCTCTATGTCCATTCGTTCAAAAAGTCCGGTGAGGAAATTGCTGATTTGTCCGGTAAGCTCTTCCTGCGTTTCATAAAGGACTTTGATAATTGCGGGAGTGTTTTTCAGACCTAGAAAACCGGTTCTCGCCTGTTCGACAATTTCGACTGAAACATCGTCCCGCGACAGCCCAAGCTGCTGTAATGCGAGCTCGATCGCTTCATCTTCTGTGCGTCCCTGCATTTCTATTGATTTTTGCATATATTATGTCTCCAATCACGGAAATTCATTAACTTTCCGGTATTTCGCAAATGCTATGTATCAGTCGAACCTCTTAGTACCAAAGCGCTCTGCAGACTGCTCATCCGAATTATCATCATCACTATCGTTATCATCGTCGTCATAATCATCGTTATCATCGTCGTCGTCATAATCATCGTTATCATCGTCGTCGTCATAATCATCATCGTACTCGTCGCTATCGTCATCATCGCTATCGTCGCTATCGTCATCATCGCTATCGTCGTAGTCGTCGCTGTCGTCGTCATCGTCGTACTCGTTACCATCATCGCCGTAATCGCCGCTTTTCCCGGAGCCACTCCCGGCGTCGGTATTATCGTGCCCGTCACCGTCACTGTAACCGGTTTCAGATTCATCATACTCATTAGCTTCATCAGAGGCCAGCCCTGTACTGACAGACTCCTCGTCGCCCGTTGTATCTGCAATTTCTGCGCTTTCTGCATCTGCAAGCTTTCCGAACCTGTCTGGATCATAAGCGCGGCCGCGTGCATACCTTCTGTTCCCGACCCTGCCCGGTTCAAACTTTTCTTCTTCGGGAGGAGCGTTTTTCTTTTCCCACTCGGCAGCTTTTTCCCGTTGATCCTGTCTGTTGCTCTTGCTTTTCTTGCGCTTTGACGTATTACGATTTCGCTCGGCAAGGCCTTCCGCCTTTTTTCGTTCCGTTTCTATTCGTTTTGCTTCGAGCTCTGCGTCTTTAGCCTTGCGGATAACTGCTTTTTGCGCGTCTTCTTCGTCAAGAATTTTTGTATACTTCTTGGTAAGCCATATATCCTGCGCGATTTGCAGTATCGTACCGATCGTCCAGTAAAGACTGAGGGCCGCCGGGAGAATAAATCCAAACCAAACAGACATCAAGGGCATAAACTTTAAAATATTACCCGCTGTGCCGCCAGCCGCTTCGGGTGAGCTGGCAGGACTCATTTTACGCATAATAGCCGCCGATACAAACTGAGCTCCGCCTGACAATAAGGGGAGCAGGAGTAATAAATACGCCGGCCACATATCCGAAAAGCTGCCTTCGGCATTCCAGAACAGAAAAAGCCGCCAGTTGGGGATATCCGCCAGATTGAGCCTGCCGAGATAGAAAGAAATATTCTGCAGCCCTTCAATGGATAGATTCTTAAAAGCATCCCAGTGGTTGCCGATCTCCTGAGCAATGTAAACTTCCTTATAGAAACCATCGAAGACATCCGTCGTTGTATCCACGCCCACTTCCTGGAGCGTCCGGAAGATTATCTCTCCTCTGTCAAGCAAATCTTTGGCGACACCCATCATAATGGTCAGCGGCTGGCGTATTGCATAGAAAAGCGCTATCATTATCGGCATCTGGATGAAACTCCATAAACAGCCCGACGCCGGGTTTACGCCTTCCTCTTTGTACATCTTCGCCGTCTCTTCATTGAGTTTTTGCTTATTTGCCGCGTGCTTTTTCTGCAGCTCGGCGAGCTTGGGTTGAAGCCTCGTCTGCCTCATCATACCGCGCTTGCTTTTCATTTGAAACGGCAGCAGAAGCACCTTGACAATAACAGCGATAAGGACCAGCGACAAACCGTAGTTTTGTACAAATACATAAAGTAACATCAGCAACCAGCCGAAAGGTCTTGCTATTGCCTCAAAAAAACCTGTCATATAAAAACTCCTAACCGTTTGCGTAATTAACTTTAAGGTTTTGAAGAACCCGGTGCGTTATGGGACCGGATCATAGCCGCCCTTGTGAAACGGGTGGCATCTGAAAAAACGCTTGAGAGCAAGCAGACTGCCCTTCAACGCACCGTATTTCTCAAGCGATTCCAGCGCATACGCAGAGCAGGTCGGGATATATCTGCACTTAGGTGTGGTTTGCGACGAAATGTATTTTCTGTAGAACTGTACCAATGTGATAAGTACACGTTTCATACTGCTTTGCTTTCCAAACGCCTGTTATCTATGAGCCCCAGCTTATCAAACAAGGCTAATACAGAAGATTCAAGCTCTTTCCACCCTGCCGCCCTGCTTCTCATTCTCGCAACCAGCACAATGTCATATCCCATGCGCAGAGATCGCTCATTCAGGCGATAAACTTCCTTCAGACGGCGGCGTATCCGGTTTCTCTGTACGGCGCCACCAAGTTTCGTACTGACAGTAATACCGAGCCGATTCTCTGCTTTTCCGTTTCTGCCGCAATAGACGACGACATATTTTGAAGCAGCGTTCCTGCCTTTTCTATATAGCCGTCTAAACTCATGATTTTTTGTGAGTGATGTAGTAAATTTCAAGAATGAAACACCCGTGCCGTGGCATCACTTTGGTGACGAAGTAAATTTCAAGAGGGAAACTCCTGTGCCGCGACGTCACTTTGGTGACGAAGTATTCTTTAACTTATTCAGATATCTTTGCGCGCCCTTTCTGACGCCTGCGGGCAAGGACTTTGCGCCCGCTTCTGGAAGACATTCTTTTACGGAAGCCGTGCTCCTTTGAACGATGTCTTTTCTTTGGCTGATAAGTTCTGAGCATATTAAGCGGTTCCTTTCGTATTGTGCGCCCTATGCGGACGCGGAAATGAATTATATAACATGCACACGCACACTGTCAACTTTTTTAGCGGTTTTTTGACCGTGCCCTTTATCTCTAAGCAGCATGTAAACTCCAATACTCCTCCGCTTCATACAAGGGTGCAAACACGGCGAAACATTCGTCAGATATATGAGAATATATGATATCGCGAACATAAGCGGTTTTTAGAAGTAAAGCCTCGTGCTGTTTATCGCTCAGACGTTCAAGCATATCTCCGGGATGACCGACGAGCATTTCAATGACAGTCGCAATGTCCTCGTAATAATCATACATACCGTATGAATAAGCGAAATAGAAACCGTGGACATCGGGGTCCCATAAGTCTTCGAAGTCGTCTTCAACATAATCATACACATAGTTGAAACGCCTCATACCAAACATCGACCGGGTTTCTCCTATATGCTCCTCAATGATAAAATGGACAGCATGCGCTAATTCGTGGGCGAGGACAGCCGCAGTTACTCCATTTTCATCAGGGTCGCGGCTATAGTACAGTGTTATGGTCAAATCACCATCCCAGTTTGTAAGGCCGAATTCAGTAGAGTTTTCTTCACCCAGTATCAGGGAAAACGCAGAATCATATTCCCTGTATTCGGCGACCAAAGCTCTGAAAAAAGGCGGCGAGAATAAAGAAAATGTATGGTTTAGCTCCTGCATCAGCATATATCCATCCGGACCGGAGAGATAATCCGTAGCGTCAAGCAGCACTACATCATATGTCTCACTCAAATCGGCGATGAATGCTTCAGCAGAGGACATATCCAGCACATAAAGCTCCGGCAAATCCCCCTCCGCGGAGACTTCAATATCATCAACAGCCTGAGTATCATGCTCATTCATGGGCCCATCGCCGGGCACATCATTGGGGCCATCTGCGTTTTCATCGCCGGGCACGACTGTTTCACCGAAAAACGCGCCAGTATCATCAGAAATCCCTTCATTGAGGATGAGACCTAATATTCCAATGCATCCGCAAGATACAAAAGAAATAATCAGACACATGATTGAAATTATTATCTTTCTGAGAATCATTGTGCACCTCTGAAAATGTCACAAAATTGTAAATTCTATAATAATGCTGTTAGAAAGCTTGACATTATTATAAAAATCGGGGATAATAAGCGCGACGGAGAGACTGTAGGAGAAAGAAAATGAGGCGGAAAAAAAGAGCTGGCATCATTTTTATTACTGTCTTAGGGCTGTTAGCCGCTATGCTTGCATCAGGCTGCGGTCTTTTCGGCACAGGCGGGAACAGCTATAGCTCGCAACCGTCGCAACAACCGGAGCAAAATCCTGATCAACAGCCTGAGCGACAGCCGCCGCAACAGGCGCCTTCTGCCGATTTGGCAGAAGCGTCTCCCGTGTATGATCTGCCGGAGATATACGTTCCTACTGCCCCGGGCGTCGCTGTAGAGAAAAACGATCAGGCAATTGTAGATTTTTCAAACATGCAAGACGGCTATATAATGGCAAAATACATCGAGTATACAGATTTGAAGATAAAGCTTTTGATCACGGTGCCTGACGGGGTACAATATACATACGCGCTCAACCCGGGTATGGACTTTGAGGCCTTTCCGCTGTCGGGAGGTAATGGTGAGTACGCGATCGGCGTGTTCAGGCAGGTGGAAGATACCAGATATTCTATGGTACTCTCAACGACTATAAATGTGACTTTAGTTGACGAGTTTGCGCCATTTTTACGACCGAATCAATATGTGAATTTCAACCAAAACAGCGAAGTGGTGCAAAAAGCGGCACAGCTTACTGCCGGTATAGGCGATCTGCTGGAGAAAGTAACGGCTATATATCATTTTGTCATTAGCAGTATTGTTTATGATGTCGAACTGGCGCAAACGGTAGAAAGCGGTTATCTGCCGGTCGTTGATGTGATATTAAGCAGTGGAAAAGGCATTTGCTTTGACTATGCCGCTGTAATGACGGCAATGCTGCGCAGTCAGGGGATTCCCACCAAACTGGTGATCGGCTATACAGGCGAACAGTATCATGCGTGGATTAGCGTGTACAGTGAAGAATACGGATGGCTCGACGATATAATTTATTTTGACGGCGTAACATGGAGTCTCGTAGACCCAACGTTTGCCGCCGGGGGGATGTCATCTGCAAGTTTATCGCAATTCATCGGGGACGGAACAAATTATACCGAGAAATATCTGCACTAACGTGGGCTTCGCCCACAACCCATCGGGCTTGAGTGATTTAAATTCGCTATACGGGCGAAGTGAATCCGACCTACGAATTTAAACCACGACTACGCCCTCCGACCGCTACGCGGTCGCACCGCGCATTCGCGCGGCGTTAGTACCTTACAGATCATGATTTTCGTGTTTTTTATATTTCATTCTTGTCTGTAAGGTACTAATAGCGCTGCTATTTAGTTTCCATTAAGGGGGCCGGGCCAACCGGACCCCTTGTCTTTATGGCATATCTGTATTATACTTGAATCTGTAATAAAAAACCAGAGTCACTGAATTTGTTGTACTGATATGGAGGGAAGATGCATGGAAGAAAAAGCAGACGAAAACGCAAAACAGATAAAACAGAAAACGAGATTTACGCGCCTGGAATGGAGCTGGATCATGTACGACTGGGCAAACTCAGTGTACGCGACGATAATGATGGCGGCTGTATTTCCTATTTATTTTGCCTCTGTCGCCGGCAGCGTCGGACAAGATGGCGATTTCTGGTGGGGTATCGGATCGTCCACCGCGATGATAATTGTTGCCGTGTCTGCGCCAATCGTTGGGGCAATGGCGGATTTCACCGGACATAGGAAGAAGATGTTTAACATCTTTTTTATTTTGGGTGTCGGCTTTACACTTGCAAGCGCTTTCTTTGGCAGATGGGAGTTATTGCTGCTCGGATTTGTAGTCTCGCACATCGGGTTTTCCGGCAGTTGCCTGATTTACGACAGTTTCCTGTCAGAGGTGACGACGCCTGACCGCATGGACAAGGTATCGGGCGCCGGATTTGCATGGGGTTATATCGGAGGCAGTACGATCCCGTTTCTCATCAGTATCGCGCTGATTATGTTCAGTGACAGGATCGGTATCACCGAGGCAATGGCGACAAGGATATCCGTTGCAATGGCGGCAGTATGGTGGGGCCTGTTCACAATACCATTTCTCAGAAATGTCCATCAAAATTACAGCATAGAAAAACCTGAGTCTTATCCGGTCATAAGCGCTGCTTTTTCGGCGGCAAAACAAACTGCAAAGAAAATTTTTAAGAGCAAAAAGCTGCTTTTCTATATCATAGCATACTTCTTTTATATCGATGGCGTAGGAACAGTAATACTCATGTCGACTGTCTATGGTGCAACGCTCGGACTTGATACAACGGGAATGATACTTGCATTACTGTTGACACAGCTTATTGCTTTCCCGTGCTCTATATGGTTTGCCGATCTTGCCCAGCGGTTCGGGTCGCTTCAAATGATACGCGCGGCTGTTTGTATATATCTGATGATATGTATCGTCGGCTTTGTTATGGGGTTTGGCCTTGAGCAGGGGCTTTTTGGTATACCGACAGCGCAAACGCTGTTCTGGATACTTGCATGCATGGTCGGAACTGTTCAGGGAGGTATACAGGCACTATCCCGATCTTTCTATTGTCAGATGATCCCACCGGAGAATTCCGGCGAGTACTTTGGCTTCTTTGACATTTTTGGAAAATTCGCGACCGTGCTGGGTCCGCTGCTTTATGCTCTCGTAAGAGGCGTTACAGGCAGCCCCGCTTTTGCGATACTATCCATTGTCGTGCTGTTTATTCTCGGCCTGGGTATGCTCGGTATTGGCAGCAAATACATTCAATCTGACGAAAAAGTGTGAGGACACGCATCTAAAAAAGTGGTTGCTACACATGCATAGCAGCCACCTTTTTAATTTGTACAAAGTATCAAACATTAAACCTGAAATCGATGATATCACCGTCAATGACTATATACTCCTTACCCTCGAGCCGGAACAGGCCTTTCTCTTTTATTTTCGATAAAGACCCGAGAGTATGGATATCCTCATACTTTACTACTTCTGCCCGGATAAATCCGCGCTCCATATCGGAATGGACCTTGCCCGCCGCCCTCCTTGCAGAGGTTCCTTTTTCTATAGTCCATGCTCTAACTTCATCGCTGCCGATCGTCAGAAACGAAATCAGACCCAGATGAGTGTATACAGCCTGCGCCAGAACAGCAATTCCCGGCTGTCCAATGCCCATATCCGCCATAAAATCAATCTTGTCTTCTCCGGGTAACCGGCTTATTTCCAGTTCCATATCAACACAAAGCTCAAGTAACGGGATGCTTAGGCTTGCGCAGAGCGCCTGCAGCTTGTCCTTATTGGGCCAGGATTTCGACTCCCACTGCTTTTCATCTAGATTTACAACGGCAAGACGCGGCTTTTCTGTCAAAAATGCAAAACTCCGTATAGACGCCTGTTCCTGTTCTGACAGGTCCATATCGAAAATAGAGCCGTTTTTCTCCAACCAATCAAAACAACGCTCTAAAAGCGCGATTTCCGATTCATGTTCCTTAGTGACCTTTTTCCCTGATTTGATACGGGCAATTCTCTTTTCTATCATTTCCAAATCGGAAAAAAGCATTTCTGCTTCGACAGATTCAATATCCCTGAACGGGTCGATGCTGTTTAAATCGTGGATAACAGACTCTGACTGAAAAGCGCGGAGCACGTGGACGAGCGCGTCACAGGGGCGCAGGTCATTGAGGAATCTGGATGCGCCCTGACCGGTCCTATCATTGGAAACAGAGAATCCGGCTACATCCGTAAGTTCGATTTTTGCGTATGTTGTTTTCTTTGGTTTATACAGCTCCGACAGAAAATCAACGCGCTCGTCAGGGACAAAACACGTGCCTATATTCGCGGAACTTTTTCTGCCGGTGGCGTAACTGTTTTCCTCTTTACCCGTTAACAGCCTGAACAGGGTTGTTTTCCCTGTTTGATTGAGACCAACAAGACCTATATTCATTGATTGTGTTATCCCTCCAAAACAGGCAGCGACATAAGATAAGCCTCTAAATCCCCGATCGTGCCGCGCCGGAATGGCGTGATGTCTATTCCGGTATCATTTTCTAAATAGTCGATTATCAGGAATGTCTCCGAACCGAGTTGACCCACACACATGTCCTCGGCAGGATTGTTTCCCACCATCAGACATTGCCGCGGTGATTTTTCGGTTTTGGAGAATATCTCCCGGTAATAAGCGAGGTTTGGCTTGCAAAACGTACTGTTTTCATAGTGCGTGATCAACTTGAAATCCTGCCGCGACAGGCCTATCCAGCCAAGCCGCGAATCAACGGCACACGGAGGAAACAGCGGGTTTGTCGCAAGTATAATATCGTACCCTCTTGCCGCCATTGTACGAACGACCCGCATGGAAGTATTACTTGGAGCCATTACGGCTTTAGCGACATTGAATTCATTTGAGTAAAAGTTATCACATGCGGCTTCAACGGCTTCTAAGCGCCCGCCTTTAATATCCATGAGTTCAGAGAATGCATTCCAGAACCTTTGCGTGTTGAGCATCGA
>Ga0123353_10008566_pt1 | contig 13988 bp, 1 predicted proteins | sample TergutLab28metaG_3_FD_92763 | JGI IMG/M metagenome (GOLD analysis project Ga0123353, IMG submission 92763) | Labiotermes labralis P3 segment gut microbial communities from Petit-Saut dam, French Guiana - Lab288 P3 | ecosystem: Host-associated > Arthropoda: Insects > Digestive system > Gut ... | reverse complement strand
CATCAACGGTTTCCATGTTTTATAACGGAAAAAGAAAACAATTCCGACAATAAGGAGGATTAATGCGATTGAAAGCCAAAGAGTTGTCATAAAACTAAATTAGAGTGCAAGTATAGTAAAAAATCGCTATTGTTAGACTAAATTTTATTTTTGGTTAAGTTTTTTTAATTGACGCAAGGCAACATTTTTGCAGGGTTAATAAACGACAACCGCAGCTTTAAGCCAACGCCCATTAAATAGCTGTTGTTGTAAAAATTTATCATCCCGAGTTTTGAAAGCTTTTCAACTGAAGTGTAATCATTTACAGGTGTTCGATATTTTTCTGTAGGATCATTCAATCCGCAATCGAAATATGCTCCGGTATAAAAGATTAGTTTGTTAGCAAAATACCATTTAACCCCCGTCTCGAAGGTGAAGAGGAGCATCACATCTTTGATCCCCCCATTGTAGGTATTCCCTTTGAAACGTCCTAAACCTTCAAATTTCTGTGTTCCTGCCCAATTGTCTAATTTTGTGAAATATGCCAAATTTGTAAGTTCTTCAACACCCACTTCATATTGTCTCTTAACCGGAATGTTCAGCTTCACGCCGGTCATGAGATAGAAGCTTTTTGTAGTACCGGTTTTGTATGAACTTTTAGGGGCTGTTTGAAACTGTAGCATCACAGGAATGGTTAGAAAATAGACCCTGTGTTTTTCATCATACTTAGATAAAGTAGTATATAAGTCGTAGGGCTGGTCGTCTCCAAATAGACTGGGAGCATCCGCATGATGCGGGGTAACAAACGTGAAACTATCCACCAATGCGTTGATATTATAAATGCCGAATCCTAGCCCAACATGAAATCCGAAATGTTTGCTGACAAAACCTGTAAAACTTGCTCCCAAATCTGCCCCGAACCCCTTTGAAAACCCTCCATGACTTTCGCTTATCATCTGTTTATAATAAATGAAAGAGTAGCTTCCTCCTCCAAAGATAGAAAACTCAATGGGCGCTTTTTTTTGTATTTGAGCGCTCAACGGCATACTCAAAGCAGTTATTATAACCAATATTACCCCTATTATTTTTGATAATATCTTCTTCTCTTTTCTAAAATTTTTCATGTTTATCTCTTTAATATTTGATTATTACTATTTTTCCATATCTCTCATTGCATCGTATGATATAAACTCCCGAAGCAACATCGAGCGACATAGAGAGGATTTCAGCGTTGGCAATGAGGCTTTTAATGCAGATTCCGTACTGGTTATACACCCGTACTTCTTCACCTTTAATAACATTTTCAACGGTAAAAGCATTGTTTCCCATCGTTGGATTGGGGAAAATTACCAGATTGTCAGGCGGAGTCGGGATTGGAGGAGTACACTGGAAATACTTATCACTGATGCTCTTGCGGGTAGAGCACCATGTGCGCCTATCTTTCGTGGTGAGTTTGTACATATACCATGTGGGTTCACACTCAAGATAATCGCCCTCATTGGGCCCTGCCGAATAACTAAACTGGTTGATGGTATTATGATATACGGTATCGCCATTTTTGTACCACGAGCAACCCACTACTTCAAAAATGGTGTTCAATTTGAGCAAGTCGAGCTCGAAGGTATTAAACCACAAGGTATGACAAAATTCATCGAACTCAAGCGCCTTAAAATTGGCTATCAGCGTAATATCGTTAGTGACCTTAAACTTATACACAAAATCGGTGGATACGACCGTTCCATCTGTTGTTGTCCAGTTTGCAAAACGGTAACACTCTTTTTCATACGCTCTTACACGTGCTTCCGTGCAAGCCTCGTACGATTTTGTACTATCTGTTCTTCCATAAATCTCTTCGTTAACTAAGAGTGTTACGAGATAATTTGGTTTTTTAAAATTGGCAACCAAATTAATATCTTTGGTTACTTCAAACTTAAAGGGATTTTCGGTGGATATTACCACGCCGTTTTCTGTCCAGCTGTCAAATCCGCAGCAACCCTCTGTCGCCACCACAATAGCTTCAACGGTAGCAATATCTCCGTACTGATACGTTCCGCTACCTTGAACTTCAACGATGCTGCAAGAATCTCCCGTTGCATGTATATCTAACGTAACAGTAAATATTTTCTGCTCAAAATGGGCTACTAAGTGGCGGTCTGTTTCTACCAAGAAAGTGTAAGCAGCTGGTGCACTATTAATCTCAATACCATTTTCCGTCCAATACATAAAATTGTAGCCGGTATTTGGGGTTGCCGTTACAGTAATGGTTTCTCCGCACTCATAGTTTCCATCGCCTGTAACAACACCGCCATCCTGCGGATTTGCCGACAAGGTTATTTCATACTCAAACTTCTCAAAGTGCGCCACCAAATTCCGATCTTCAGTTACATTAAACTGATAGGGATTGTTAGAGTTAACATGGGTTCCGTTTTCTCGCCATTCAACAAACTTCCAGCAATCGTTAACAGGGATTGCCGTTACGGTAATGCTTGTGTCGCAATAGCTTCCGCCGCCGGTCGCACTGCCGCCTTCCGGCGGAGATGACTGAAGGACGACATTGAAAGTTATTGACTCAAATTTTGCCACTATGGTTCGTGATCCTGTAACCTCAAACGAATAGGGATTTTCTGAGGAAACAAGGAGCGCGCCTTCCCACCAGCCGAGAAATTGGCAACAGAGCGAAGGATAATCTGCAACAAGTGTAACGGTTTCGCCAAAATTGTAGTATCCTCCACCTGAAACATCGCCGCACGCTGCTTGAGGTTCTATCTGTAGATTAATTATGTAAGAATTACTAAAATGTGCCACCAAATTTCGATCTCCGGTTACCTCAAAAATATAAGGTGTCACGCCGGAAACCACCTCATCATTCTCTGTCCAGTGAATAAAGTTATAACCCGACAGTGGAATTGCGGTACATGTAGCCATGTCGCCATAGGCATGGGGATTGGATGTTGAGAAAGCTACACCACCCGGATCAGGAGTCCAACTTACCTCAATATTATAGTTGTTCGGAATAAAATAAGCAATCAAAATATGGGGACAAGGCGCTTCAACGGTGAAGGAATATTCTTCATTTACAGAGACAATAGTATCGTTTCGCGTCCAATTTAGAAAAGTATAACCTGGGTTTGCCAATGCCACAACGGAATGTAAGTTTCCACAATCATACGTACCGCCACCGGTTAGCGTACCTCCCGTCTGCGGACTTGCAATTAAGACAATCTCACACATATCTTTCGCAAAATTTGCGTATAATACATTCATCTCTATAACAGGAAGTTCGCACAGAGCCTGTTCGGATACCACCGTGCCATCTATTTTTGTCCAATTTACAAAGTGATAGTATGGGTTAGGTATTGCCAATATTTTTGCAGTATCTCCGCATAAATAGGTGGTGTCTTGAGGCGAAACCGTTCCACCCGGATAAGGATTTGGTATTGCTAAGACACGGAGCGGTTTACGCTCAAAATTGGCAGTTAAAGTTCGCGACCCTACCACTTGGAAAACGTATTGACTGTTGGTGTTAACAACAACCCCATCTTCATTCGTCCAATTTGTAAAGAAGTAGCAGTCGTCTGTAACTGTGGCTGTTACAGTTGCCACTTGGTAGCAACTGTAATAACCTCCTCCGGTTACAAAACCTGCATCCGCCGGGTTCACAATAACCGTAATTTTAGCAGAATCCACAAAATGTGCTACCAAATCAATAGCTTCTGTTACAATAAATGTATAAGGATTATTTATAGAAACAGAGTCGCCGGTTAACGTCCACCATCCTTTAAATGAGTAACATGGATTGCTGAGAGTTGCCGTTAAAGTGGCGGTATCGCCACAGAAATAATTACCGGCACCGGTAACAGTTCCATATCCTGATGGTTGGGCTACTGCCGTTACGTTGAACGTTTTCTGAATGAAATGTGCAACCAAAACTCGCTCTTCGGTTACTTCAAAGGTGTAGATACTGTCAGTGGATTGTTCAACGCCGTTTTCTTTCCAGTTGACGAAATCCCAACAATCATCAGCAGGAGTTGCAATTACAGAGATAATCTCACCGCAATAATAGCTACTATCACCATATACAACACCACCATCTGCCGGATCTGCCGACAGGGTTATATCATATTTTAATTTTTCAAAATGTGCCACCAAATCCCAATCTTCGGTTACATTAAATTGATAGGGATTATCCATAGAAACAGAATCTCCGCTTAGGGTCTTCCACCCAATAAAAGTGTAACAAGAATCTGATTCTGCATTAATTGTGATGAGAGAATCGCAAGGGAGATCAGTGCCACCGCCTGAAACCATACCGCCAATAAATGGATCTGCCGAAAGAGTGACTGTAAAGGTCTTTATCTCAAAATGCGCCACCAACGTATCGCTTTTTGTTACGTTAAACGAGTAGGGATTATAATATGAGAGGAAATTTCCACTCTTTGTCCACCAACCTGCAAAAGAGTAACAAGCATTGGGAAATGCCTCTACCGATACGGAAGTACCTCCCGAAATACATGGAATAATAGAATCGTTCCATGAAACCGCACCTCCTTCAAAAGGATCGGTTATTATGGTTATTATGAAAGGATTCTGAGTAAAATTAGCAACCAAAGATATATTTTCTGTAACATTAAAACTCCATGGGTTTTCGATAGAAACAGTATCACCGCTGATGCCGTCTGTCCAGTTTACGAAAGTGTAACACCCTAACGGGACAGCTGTTATTGTTATGTACTCTCCACAATTGTAAGTACCGTTTCCTTCATTGAAGATAAGTATGCCGGCACCGGTTGGATTTGAAGAGAGGGTAACCACTACGGAATCTCTCTCAAACTGAGCCACTAAAGCCACCGGTTCGGTTACTTCAAACTTGTAAATAGTGTCGTAAGATACGATTGTATCATTTTTTGTCCAGTATAAAAACTTAAAGCAGCCATTTGGGGTTGCCGTTACGGAGGCGGTATCTCCACATTGATAGTGATTTCCGCCGCCGGTAACCGTTCCGCCATCCGGCGGATTGGAAGATACAGAGATCTCAACAGGCTTCTTCTTAAAATATGCAACCATCACCGTATTTTCGGTTATAGAAAAGGAATATGCGCTATTTGTGGAGACAAGGACGGTATTTCTCTCCCAACGGTCAAATACGTAACATCCATCTGTCGAAACTATTGCTGTTACGGTTGCGGTAGTATCGCAGAAATAGATGCCACCACCAAAAACAGTTCCTCCATCGGGAGGTATTGCCTGAACAATAACCTCGTAGGTCTTCCGCTCAAAATTCGCAATTAAAATGCACGTCTCGGTAACAGTAAAGTGGTAGGAAGAATTAAAAGAAACGGTATCGTTTCCTTTTGTCCAACATAAAAACCTAAAACAGTCGGCAGGAGTTGCCACTACTGTTAATGAATCGCCACAGTTAAAGCTGTTTCCGCCACCTATAATCTCTGCTTCGCCGCCATTCTCCGGATTAGTAGCGACAATTATCTGATATGTTTCTAATTTAAAATTTGCGACCAAATTACGATCTTCTGTTATTATAAATTGATAATTAAGATTATAAGAAACAGTATCTCCGTTTTCTGTCCATCCTGCAAAGAGGTAACATTCTTTGGGTTGTGCCATCACATTTACAGTATCTCCGCAGCGGAAGAATCCCTCTTCTTGGATGCCGGGAGTCAAGTAAACAGTGCCCCCTGTCGGCGGCTCTGCCGACACAATAACCTCTGCAACAATCCTCTGGAAGTTAGCAATTAAATAGGTTGTATCTAAGGGTCCTAATGCATGAAAGCTATAAATGGGATTACTAGAAATAGCCACTCCGCCTATCATCCAATTTACAAATTCGTAACAATCAGCTGGAAATGCGTTTACGGTTATAAGGTCGCCGTGCTTACAGGTAGTATCTCCTTGCGTTGTGCCACCGTATGGCGGATTTGGCAAAGTAATGATTTCGTAAGTTTTCGGTTCAAAGTGAGCAGTCCAGATGGCATTTCCAAATGCTTGATAGCAATGGGGATTATTTGTAGAAGTATCCCCACCCGCTTCAGTCCAATTTATAAAATTATAGCCCATTGCGGGGATTGCCGTAAGACACACCGTAGAATCGCAGGAGATATCCACCCCTCCGCCATTAGTGGTGCCACCACCGGCTGGATTTGAAAATGTAAAAATATTGTATTCCAAAGGTTTGAAATTTGCTACTAAATCTCGAGAACCCACTACCACAAAAAGATAGATTGAATCGGTAGAGACTGCATTGACACCATCTGTCCAGTTTACAAAAGTGTAGCATGGATCAATTGAAGAGGCAATTACAATTGCGGTATCGTAGCAACTGTAATAACCTGTTCCGGCTACCATACCGGCTCCCGATGGATTCACAAAAACTGTTATTTTAACTGAATCCACAAAACGCGCCACCAAGTCAATATCCTCTGTTACAACAAATGAGTAGGGATTATCTGCGGAAACCATCTCTCCGCCTTGTATCCACCAACCTGCAAAAGAGTAGCAGACGTTGCTGAGAGTTGCTGTTAAAGTGGCGGTATCACTACAAATGAAATTACCGCCACCAGCTGCGGTACCGGCTGCTATGGGATCGGCTACTGCCGTTACATTGAAAGAGTTCAATGTAAAATTTGCCGTCAAGTATCGAGCTTCGGTTACTTCAAAGGTGTAGATACTGTCAGCAGATACCTGCTCGCCGTTTTCTGTCCAGTTAATAAAAGAGTAACAATCGTTGGGGATAGCCTTTACGGAGATCGTGTCTCCGCAGTAATAGCTGCTATCACCAAATACAACACCGCCATCCGTCGGCACTGCCGACAGGATTATATCATATTTTATCTTTTCAAAGTGCGCCACCAAATCCCAATCTTCGGTTACATTAAATTGATAGGGATTATCCATAGAAACAGAATCTCCGCTTAGCGTCTTCCATCCAATAAAAATGAAGCAAGAGTCTGATTCTGCGTTAATTGTGATGAAAGAATCGCAAGGAATATTGGCATCACCACCCCAAACCGTACCGCCATCAAAAGGTGCTGCAGAAAGAGTGACAGAAAACGTCTTTATCTCAAAATGCGCCACCAACGTATCGCTTTTTGTTACATAAAATGAAAAAAGATTATTGTCGGTGAGTAAAAAGCCACTCGTTGTTTTCCAGCCTGCAAAAGAGTAACACGTATCCGGAAATGCCTCTACCGATACGGGAGTGCCTCCCGAAATACACGGAATAATAGAATCTGTCCAAGAAACTGAGCCGCCTTCAAAGGGATCAGTTATAATGGTTATTATGAAAGGGTTCTGTACGAAATTAGCAACCAAATCTCTATCTTCTGTTACATTAAAACTCCATGGATTTTCGGTAGAAACAGTATCACCGTTTTCAGTCCAATTGACGAAAGTGTAACACTCATCGGGGATCGCTGTTATTTTTATATACGCTCCGCAATTGTAAATACCGTTTCCTTCATTGAAGATAAGTGTAGCTACATTCGGCGGATTTGAAGAGAGGGTAACATTTACGGTTTTTTGCTTGAAATGAGCCACCAAAGCCACCGGTTCGGTTACTTCAAACTTGTAAAGAGTGTCGTTAGATACAATTGTATCATTTTTTGTCCAGTATAAAAACTCAAAACAGCCATTTGGTGTTGCCGTTACGGTGGCAGTATCTCCACATTGATAGTGATTTCCGCCGCCTGTAACCGTGCCGCCATCCGGCGGATTGGAATATACAGAGACCTCAATAGGTTTCTTCACAAAAAATGCCTGCATCACAGAATTTTCGGTTACAGGAAAGGTATATGAACTGCTGTTGGAAGCAAAAGATCCATTTTTCTCCCAGCGGTCAAATACATAACATCCATCTGTAGAAACTATTGCTGTTACGGTTGTCGTAGTATCGCAGAAAAAGGTGCCGCCTCCGAAAACAGTACCTCCGTCAGGAGGTATTGCCTCCACAGTAACATTATATCTGTATCGCTCAAAATTTGCAATAAAAACAGACGACTCGGTAACAGTAAAGCGATAAGATGAATTAAAAGAGACGGTATCGTTTCCTTTTGTCCAACATATAAACCTAAAACAGTCGGCAGGAGCTGCCACTATTGTTACAGAATCACCACAGTTATAGCTGTTTCCTCCACTCACAATTCCTACTTGTCCACCATTAGGCGGATTTGACATGACATTTATATAGTAAGAATCTAATATAAAATTTGCGACCAAATTTCGGTGGTTCGAAATAATAAACCTATATTCAGGGTTTAATGAAACGGTATCTCCAAATTCTGTCCATCCTGCAAAGCGGTAGCAATCAATGGGAGTTGCCAACACAACTACTGAATCTCCGCAGCGGAATTGTCCATCCGGGTGAATGCTGGGTCGTACAAAAACGTTACCGGCTGTAGGCGGCTCTGCAGACACAATCACTTGATAAATAATTTTCTGGAAGTTTGCAATGATATGGGTTGGATCCGGAGGTCCTGCGGTTACAGCGAACGTATAGAATGGATTAGTAGAAACAATTTCATTGTTGATGGTCCAACTTAGAAATTCATAACAATCGGCGGGGTATGCTTCTACGGTTACAGAATCGCTGCATGTGTAGTTTCCGCTACCCGTAGCTATGCACCCCTCATCGGGTGGATTTACATGAACTAAAATCTGGTACTCCTTAGGCTCAAAATGGGCGGTCCAAATGGCATCATCAAAAACATTAATAAGATGGATAGCTTGAGTGATTGTGTCTTTATCGGTAGTCCATTTCACAAAAGTGTAGCATGGAGCGGGTATTGCCATTAGGATTATTGTATCTCCGCAGGGGGTATCTAAACGGTCATCTAGTGCCAATCCACCTTCGGGCGGGTTTGCTATAGTTAATATGTTATAACTTTTCTGTTTAAAATGAGCTGTCAGGTGCATATTACCGGTTACTGCAAACGTAAAATCTTCATTCGTATCATACAGTGTTCCGTCATCCGAAATCCAATTCACGAACTCCCAGCAATCGTTGGTAATTGCGTTCACAGTAGCGACAGCATTACAGGGAAACAAGCCTTCTCCACTTACACTGCCTCCCTGCGGCGGACTTGCGGAGAGGGTGATTTCGTAATTTATAAATTCAAAATGAGCCACCAAATCACGATCCTCGGTTACATAAAATGAATAGGGGTTATCGGAGCTAACAACGTTGCCATCTTCCGTCCACTCAAGAAAGGTATAACAATAGATGGGAAATGCCTCAACTTCCCACGGGGTACCGTTGGGTATATTGGTGCCGGTGCCGATAGCCGTACCGCCTATTAAAGCAGATACCCTCACATCGTAGGTTTTAGTAATCACTGTTAACGTTAATTCAATAATACTGTCGCAACCGTGAGTCGAAAGTAAGGTATGGTAATAAACACCTGATTCATTCAACATCTCTCCATAGAAATTGTAAAACTCATTATCAAAAATAGTATCAGAAATTTGAGTTAAAGAAACTTGATATTCCGACAGGTCTAAGGTAACCACCTCACTGAGATTACCAGCTGAGTCTATTGCCTGTACATGAATGTATTGAGCTACGTTTTGAGTAATATAGGTTACTAATTGATTATCCTCCGCTGCTACAAAAATGGTAGCAGGGTTTGAGGTTTCCGGTATGCCGGAAGCATGATCATCTTCCAAAACATAGAAGCCCTTTAAACTCGATTTGTTGATGACCTCCAAAATATTCGACAGGCAAGTATCTGCTTCGTTGGTAGTGTGGGTTGCTTTCACATAAAAACGGTAGAGACTACCATTATCGTTAGACAACATCTCTATTTGGTTGCAACTGAGGCGATTTACAGTAGGTGTATCGGGCGCAGCCAAATCTAATGCAGAACACACCGTAGCGGTTGTATCTGTAGTAAATTGCGCTAAGTACCATAAAGTATTGGCTAATACCCGTTGTTCATCAGGTGTTGCCGCGCCATTAGAGTGTCCGGTTTGAATCATGGCGGCGTTGTTCCAAGTGGTGAGGTAAAAGTCGTTGGTACCGCCATTCATTATTTGTACCGGATTATTAAATATTGATACTGAAGGAAAATTCATCCAGACAACTCCTCTTGCCAGCTGTCCTGTAGAGTGTGCTGGAGGTATCGATAAGATGGAATTGTACGGAATATTATGAGGATACTTTAACAGGAACCCATCGTTACATACTTTTATACTAGTATCACCTCTCCACAAATAGCTTCTCTCGTCATAAGGATCTATATCCAAATTTGTTTTATCTCTTAATGAAACAAAATTAGGTTGGCTGCCTGAACTAATAAGTGAAGTTTGTGTATCGTGTCCGAAAAGTACTCCTCTCCCCGAATTAAGAAAATATCTGACAACTGTAGCAGAAGTAGGAGTAAGGTCTCTGACATAATTTTCATCCCACGAACCAAACATAATAGCATCATATATGTACTCTCCTTCAGGTTTAAGATATAAATCAGGATTGGCATTGAAGTCTGTTATTGCTACAGGCGTAACGATTATTTTCCCCAATCCTATCTCAAGGTCATCCATCCACCCTTTTAATGTATTAGATTGTTCTATATCTGGATATACATTTAGTACTTGAATGATTTTATTGTAGTTGGTTGATGTAGTTTGCCATATTCCGGACACTTCGTCCCACTGGTAAAGTGTAAATCCATAAGTATCTGTGGGTGCAGGGGGTAGCCAATGCCATTCTAACTCTACACACCCTTCAGGAGAGATTTCGGAAGAGGATAGTTCTAATCCTCGGCACGTTTGGGATAGAGGCAACTCGCGTCTTCCATCCGTTTTACACTGCGGTTGATAGGGATATATTCCATTTTTATCGTTGAAACTCAACCAAATTGAATAACTTCCTGCTAAGCTATAAGCACTCAGGTTATCAAGCACAAGTTGGAAACAGTAGGTGCTGTCTTTCATCAAAATGTGATTTATTGAGTCAACAGAAATGATATTTTCAGGAAGGGTATCATTTAAGTAGTAAGTAACAAAGCTGGGGGCTTGCAAGGCAGCATCGCCGATGTTTTTGATACAACCTTCAAAAACGGCTGAGTCGTCATAAAGGGTGATGGTGGGTTCTTGTGTCCAAACGATGTTGGGCATGGGCCAGAAGGGGATGCCGTTTTGGTTGAGTATGGTTTGCTGCATCAAGAAGCCATTGTATGGGCGCACATCGTCGGCAGTACCAAAAACACCATCATGACCGGGAAAAACCGTTGCAGGGCTCATTGTGTAGCGCGGTATTGAGAGGTCTTCGTTTATATTTACAGCATTATACGCATATTGGTTCCACACTTTACGCGCCGGAGCCCAATAATTACCTATACCGGCTTTGAATATGCGAACAGGTCCGCTCAAAGCCATGTTAGTGGTTTTATGTCCTACTATTATTATTTCTGCTTGTCCATCGCCATCTATATCGGCAATAACAGGATATTCTAAAGCTGTACCTGACCTGCAGGCGATCCTTGCCAAATCATACACCACAGTAGTATCCGCGCCGGTAATATGACTCTTCATACTTCCATTTATGATACGTAAATTTTGTTCATCTCTATATACTAATTCCGAGATACCATCCTGATTGAAGTCGAACAGCGTGATACCTGTAAATCCAGAAGTGTCGTCGTGATCAATTTGCCAAAAGATGTTCAATTGTTTATTCGCAGCTGTCGGATTGTACTTCAATGCCGTTATCTTATCTGTTGTGTGATCAATATCATCTCCCCACTTTCTTCCGTGAACAAATACAATTTCCGGATATCCATTGCCATCAATATCTCCTAAAAAAGGAATACTTTGCTTAAAAACATTGTTGATCACTGCCGATGCAATAATTTCTCCTGTTAAGGGGGTCCAAACATACACATAACATTTCAAAGAATCGCGGTCAACGGTACTGACTACAACATCCAAATATCCGTCCAAATTCAAATCAACCAATTGTGTACATCCGTTTGTAGCATTAGTTCCTGTTAGCGCTATACCGTCAAACATAACCGGAGCTACAGTTGTTGTAGTATATGTATTGCCTGCTGTTCCGTCTCTATTTGTAATCGTAACGTCATATACGGCATTACCCGAACATATTTGCTGTTTGCCGTTGTTTAGAACGTTACCTACTGAACTATGAAGAAAATCAATATGAGAAGCGCATGTAAAAAGCATCGCTGAAGAACCTTGCAAATCTAACAAGAGCTTTCCGCTTTCTGCTGCATATACTTTATTCCCTGCCACTAATTCCACCCATCCATCTCCATCTAAATCAGCGAGCAACACAGCAACACCTCCCTGTGGTGTCGTAGCACAAGGTGCACTTGAAATCCATTCAATATTTCCATCAATATCATACGCAGTAATATTCTTAGTTGAAGTAGCAAAGTAAAATATTAGCATTTTATAGATTTCAGGAGAATCACTTATTTTTACTTTACCGATAGCACTCAAAGGAGATGCCCCGGTAAAAGCAGTCGGTACAGAGAACTGTTTTTTGATTTCTGCATTGTGATCAAGTATATATACAGTATTGGCATCATTATTACCGATATCATTAATAACAATCAATTCCGGTTTGCCATCTCCGTCTATATCTCCTATCAATACGGGCTGGTAGGCAGAGTAAGTAGTTAATGAGTTTGTTTCTACTTCTCTAATATTCCATTCCGTAGCGGGCGGCACTCCCCAACACTCCACTTCCACAATATTGTCCGGACACTTTACCACCGTAATAAATACAATCGCTGTATAAAATACATCATGGCAAATCACTCTATATTCTAAGGTATCATGACCAATAAAACCAGTGGCAGGTGAATAGATAATATTTTTATCATTGTTAACTGATGTGTGCGCTCCTATTTTAGAACCGCTTATTATGGTAAGGATTATTTCATTGCGATTACATGGAATTATTGTATCATTTAGAAAAACGTCTAAGATGGTGCTGGGATAACAGGTAAGTACTTGCATGTAGTCGTCTTGAGCGTTTTCGTAGTTTGTATCAACCACTCTCAAATTCAAAACAACTGTACTGTCGCAGTTCAAAGAGCTTGTTACATATTGGTATGCCGTGGTGTCTTTTGCGGTGTTAAATGGCGGAAATGAGAAGTTGTATTTATGATAAGGCTCGCCAACCTCTATCTCATCGCTAATAATATAGGTAGTTATCGGATTTACAGTCAGTTTTAACGTAATAGTGCTATCACAGTCGTGCGCTGTTTTTACGGTTCGGGTATGGATAAACTCGCCCGCAATGTTTTGAACAGGCAGGGTAAATTCGTTTTGATTATAAGGCAGATATTGACAAACTATGTCGCGCAACGTAATTTCATCTGCCGGATAGACCGTAATTTCCAATGTTACGATACTGTCACAGCCGGTATGACTAATGAAATGTAGCGTATCCCGAAAAATTCCTGCCTGATGAAGTGCGATATGAAAACCGTGCTCTGTAAACCACTCCCCTGCACAAACGCTGCCTGTAATGTGAAAAGCAGTTGGCGAATGTACAAACAGATGCACCGTAAGTGATACCTCGCAATCGTCGTTCTCTATGGTAGTGGAATAAGTACCGCTTGTGGTTTCGTTGAAGCCAAAACTTGTATAGGTTTCACCGTAGCAAAGGGTGTCATATACAACCACCGGTGCAATCGGATTTACGATTACTAATTGGCTTGCCGTTGAGGAGCAACCACTTGAAGTGGCTATTACGGTATAAAAAGTTGTTGCTGTTGGATATTGCGTAATGCTATTGGTGGTATCGCCTGTATTCCAAAGAAAACTCAAGTCGCAAGTATGAAAAAAGAGCGCCAGCATATTGCTATCGGCAGGATTGCTCCACTCTTCATTATCCGGTATGGCAAAGAGAGAAATAGGATCTCCCAAATTGCAAAGCACAGGGTCTATGGGTTCAATGCGCAGTACGGGCAATGGCAATACCTGCAATGCCAAAATCACCGAACTGTCGCAACCATTCGAAGAGGTCAAAT
>Ga0123353_10008565_pt1 | contig 13988 bp, 5 predicted proteins | sample TergutLab28metaG_3_FD_92763 | JGI IMG/M metagenome (GOLD analysis project Ga0123353, IMG submission 92763) | Labiotermes labralis P3 segment gut microbial communities from Petit-Saut dam, French Guiana - Lab288 P3 | ecosystem: Host-associated > Arthropoda: Insects > Digestive system > Gut ... | reverse complement strand
GATGATGGATATATTAATGTCCGAAACATGTTGAACACATAAGAAGTGAAATAAAATAGCAAGTGACATCAAGTTGGTCTTTTATTCTTCAACTATTACAATGATGCACGGTCCAATAAACGTAAGATACACAAGATTCCTTTTAATAGTTTGTAGATACAGCCCGAAGATGGCATAAGGTGTCAAGCCGATGCATGTTACTGTAGTTGTTTGATTTTAGTAAATTATTGTGTTTACGGTTTTTATGTCACATTTCTTTTTTACATAAAACACAGCGGAATGATCCGCATTACGGTAATTATGTATGTATGTGTGTGTATATGTATGTATGTATGTATGTATGTATGTATGTATGTATATATGTATGCGTGTATGTGTGTGTGTGTGTATGTATGTATGTAGTTATGTACGGTATGTATGTGTGTGTGTATGTATGTATGTGTGTGTATAAAAAGCAGAATGTCCAGTCGTGGTACTTATTTTCATACAGAATTATTGCATTGTATAATTTACTGCGAGCTGTGTGCTGTGTGAGTGGCGTAAGGTGGTGGTTGTAGTAACCTGCTGCTGTGTGTGATTACGTCCAGTTCCACTGAAGTGCTGTTCGCAGTTTCTTGTTCCCATGATACCGCTTTGTTCACGTGCCCGTGAGTTTTCATTTCCGACCCTGTATTGGAGCTGCAACATATCAGGTCAAAGAGTACGGTACCTGTAACCGCAACTTTCATATTGGAATGTAATTGAAATACCGTCAAACTAACTGAAATACTTTGACATATCTGCCCCCCTGCTGGCTTTTCCCAATCTCACAACTTTGCGGCAAAAATCCATCATTTATTTAAACAGTACGTATGTGCGATGATTTTGTGGAAATGAAACACCATTCACGATGATGACAGTCGTGTCTTGTTATGCGGTAACGGTAGACACTATTGAATCTCTGCGCTGCTAGTGTTCTGTGGAGTGAATTCCAGTGATAACATTAATGTGCTTTTCAGAAAGGGGATTATATTCAGGAATATCGCTTTTCACCTGCGGCAGATTTTATGTCAGCACGAATGTTTGTTTTTTCTACGCATATAATTCGCAGTTGCGCGGGATAACCAGAAGACGTTTCGGAAACCGTTAGATATATGGTGGTAATGAAAGGATTTTTCGTCATTTGCTGACGTTAATGTCAGATCATTAAGCTATAAAATAGGCTTATAGTCTGATCGGAATTTCTGTCCCCGTTTATGGTTGTATGTTTTAATATGTGTCCGTTTGAGATGTACTGCCAACGTTTCGGTTCACAACATACAGTTTTTCATTAGAAAGATCTATTTTGCGACAAGATTTTGGTGTGCGCTTAAGGATACGTAATGTGTTCTGGCATCTATGCACATTGTTGGGTGTGTTCAATTGAATTACCCTTATTTAATCAGCACGACTTTCCCTGTCAGGCTTTAGAGGCTGCATGGTTCAACAGCAGCCATTACACAGCGAAAGAAGTCACTTCTGCACAATCAGCTCCTTTCGACCATAACCTTTTAAACCCTTCTCGTTACTGGATTCACCAACAGGTTCAACATTAAAAAAATTCTACATTCTGCCCACACTGTAGTTATGTATATAGTACTTATCTCGGAAAGAACAGCGGCCTTTGCCCTGTATGATATTAACTTACTGGTTTTTATAACCTAGATGAAAATTGTTTACTTAGCAGTACGAACTGCGTCTTTAAATACAATTTACGCTTCGTGTTTAAAGGGTTAATGTGACCACATTGGCACTGAGCTTTCTGCCATTCGAATACTGTGACCTTGGGCTCGAATCCAAGTCGGCGAATGGTCGTGGGTTAGCTCTATGTTTTCTTTGTGTAATATCTGCATGAGGCTATGCGGTGGCCCGGTGCCGCGTCAAGGAAGTCTTCTCTGTCTTCAAACTATTCAGTAACCCCCTGAAACGCCCTAAGTGTATAGTGCCTTGTGGACAGATTGTAGGACGCAGTCCTTCCTGAAAACACAGCAATGGTTCATGTAGGTGTGGAGTCGTTCTTACACCCGATTTCTGTACGTTCAGATAATATCGGAAAGGAAGAGCGACCAGTAAGCTGTTCATCACAGTTCATAACCAATAACTGCCGTCTACATGAAGCACTTTCATTCTGCGAAAGCTAGTAGTCGCATTTAATGGAATCAAAGTTTATTGCTAGCTCCACAGATCGCCATTTGTCCTGTTGTAAGCCACATCCTCGAACGTTATTTATATAAGATCTATTTTAATATTATCTTCCCATCTACATCCCTATATCGCCAGCGATCTCAGTCCTCTGGATTTTCCGGCTGAGGTGTTTTTAAACTTCCGATCACTCCCGTGCCTGCTAGATGTCTCGCACATCTCATCCTTCTGATTTAATTGTCCTTTACTAATAATATTTGGATAAGAGTACAGATTGTGTTGCCCTCGTTACGCGGTTTTATTTAGCTTGTCCATAGGTAGGTCCAATTGTTCTCCGCAGCAGCCCGTTTCGAAACCCGGTGAGGAAAGACCATGTTCCACACCTGTACGAAACAGCAGTTGAGATCAGCTGTGTGAGTACAGATGTGTGCATAGCGATTAACATTTAGACTGTGCCGTCTGTGTTTTGACAGCCTGTAGTGTCGCAGGTGTGGTGGAACCTCCAGCATCCACTACCAGAGACCTGAATGTCATAATTGGTGATCATGTTGTTTTACGTGAAACAAAATAACTAGTTCTACACTAACACAAGCTGTTTATTTTTTATGGTGTGTTATCGAACCAGTGTTTCAGGAGCCAGTAATAAGTAAGGGGAATTTATTTTATTCCAAACTAAGAAGTTAGACTGCTGCCGTATTGGTGCTATTCATAGTAAGAAATTAAAATATGCAGAGGTTGAAATGATATGTTATGACACGATGCTTATACGAAGTATCATGAAAAACCGTCAGTTGGCTGAGGGTAATTAGCGGTATAGGCACACACGTACTCGGACATAACGCATGTAATGTAAAGCAGAACGTGTTTCAACAAATGGTAGTAGACAGTCGCATGCACCAAAGCCGCATGTGTGCTTTACCAAATCCCGTTGTAAGGAACTTCGCTTATCATGCCCCTTGCGTCACAGTGACAAATGGTACTGTGAAGTAATAGGGGATTCCCAGAGATGCGGAATTTACTCAATCGATTGGTTCGAAGACCACACACATAAACGGCGGAGGGGAGGGAGTGACACTTCGTCTGAACACCTTCGTACGTTGCTCTATTGATCTCCAGCGAAACTTGCACGTACCTCGCTGAATGTTCGTGTTTGCAAACAGTGTTTCAAAAGAAGACTGTAGGAACAAATGTAACACATATGTCATGCACAGTAAACTTGATTGACGATTTAAGGTTTCGGAAATAATTAAATGTGAGTGAGAAAGCATGTTACAATTTTTACGACGTACTTGTCCAGTGGGTCCACATGTTTTCCAAACTCTAGGAGCCTCCTCCAAATTGTAGGCGCCAGAAGGGTGACACGAGGTAAGTCCCATTCTAAAGGCCCTCAAATCTACAGTAACCTGTGAACCTTACTGTTATCTGGCGCTTTTTGTTCGGAGCATGTGAACTCATACGCACAGTGTATGTAAGGAACAGCTGCAGTAATTGTGTTGGAGGTATTATGCAATGCCGTACAAAATTTAGTCGCCCCGGCGCCAGGCGACACGGATGTTTGCACCCCTGCACATATCTTTCCGAACATGTTTAACGTCAGATAGCGAAATGTGTTTGTGAGTGTTTGTTAGGCATAGCTGTCATCACAGCTCAGTGTGTTGTTGTTGCATAACAAAAACATTTGTGGCTGGAGCGTGTTAGTTACGTTACGACGTAGATGTGTCAGGTACACCCCTGTTATCCACTAGCCTTTTGACGGAAAAGTGGGAATGGGATGGAGTTTAATTAACGTACTGCTGGACAATACATACTGAACCTACCCAGTTTGATTACAGACTTTACGTTGTAGCACGCAGTCTTATGCTTTTTTATAGATGACTCCTGAATAGTGAATAGTTGTTTTGATTAATGGCCGGCTGACGGCTGTTCTGAAGTGTTGTAATAGCCACGTGCTTATTGAAGGAGGATTGTTAAGTCTGTAGCATGTGTCCGTGTACCAGGCAACACGGCGGACATCATTTGCACGTCACACCGCCTGCAGATCGCTCGACTGTAATGGAATCTAATCGGGCGAGACTGTCATTTAATACGAAGCAGGTCTCTGTTGCCTGCGACCACAATCGTCGGTGTCTTCCTGTGTTGTTACGTGATCGGTGTTCACTTTATGTTGCGATGTTTGTGACTCTGGTAGCACTTCGGTATTGCTGTGTTCAATTGAATGTCGGCCGTCTGAAGTGGATATCTATTAAGTGAATCGATTTTACTTGTGGGTTTGTCTGAAGTAACGTTGTGTTCTGCGGGATGCAGATTGAAATTGGCGATGTTATGCTGTATAAATCGAACAACTTTTCCTTCAAAGAGGATGTTTTGTTTTGATTCCAGTGACAGACACTTTGCGCCAATATCCCTACATACGTGCTTTCTGTATCAGAATATTGAGCTAGTGGCTAAAATAATGAAGCATGAGTTTGCTGTCCTTAATTAAGCCAATATTTATCGTACTGTTTAAATTTGTGCACTCAGATTATGTTGTGTATTGTCGTTCGTGACAAGCTGATAAGTTCTCAGCTGGTCAATAAATCCCGTGTATGTATGGAGTATAAAATTAGACAGCTGATTTATTTCTACTACTTCTCAACACGCACCGGGATAAGGCAGTCGGTATAGCGACTCGCTACGGTCCGGACGGTCCGGGGATCGAATCCCAGTGGGACCGAGACTTCCCGCACCCGTCCAGACCGGCCCTGGGGCCCACCCAGCCTCCTGTACAGTGGGTGCCGGGTAGTTCCCTGAGGTAAAGCGGCTGGTGCCTCACGTTAACCACCTACGCCCATCTAGGGCCGAGGTTAAAGAAAGTGTAGAGGTAGTCCTTTACTCCCCTTTTATGCTTTTATGACCGGTTATAGGGTGAACTCTGCCTTTCACTTCTCAACACAAGTTTCTGTATGCGTGTTAATATTATCCCATATCTATCACTAGGTCTCTTGTTGTCCGACGAGTATTCTGTGTAACTGTTTTAAGTTCAACGAGAGTATGAACGAAAGTACGAGAAATTTCGTTACCTTGACGAAGGACGTAAGGCAGACTAAATTGGGGGAATGTTTGTTGCTTCATCTGGGAATAAGTGGTCATTCAGTCTGCACTGTAAACACCTTGCCAGTAAAGTACAAAGCTGTCAGCTTACTCATTTTATATGTGTTTGTGTGTGTGATTGTGAAACATGTCAGATTTCAGTCTTTCGCCTCTGTGTATTGGAGGTTTTCGCTGCTCTGAGACGTCACGCAGGGTACCCTTACAGATGGGACCGATGCTTTGTTCCGGAGCAACTACCAGTCTATGTAGTGTAACACCCCAGAAGAGCGAAAACCTCAATGTAAAGCTTGTTCAGGTGCTGTAAGCGGAGGGCAGAGATGGAGGGTGGCAGAGTTCTTTAGTATTCTGACGATGGTATAGCACATTTTGAGTCATTCGATATTTTGGCTTTGCCCATCGTTTGAACACGACAACGAATTACAAGAGGATCGTCACCGCACTTCAGGCAAACGAATAGCGGACACGTGCTGAGCTGGACCCGACACGGAAAGCTACGCTGAATCTCTAAATGTGTGCCTGAAGACTGGGAACCATCCTGTCTCCAAAACACTGTTATGCACTTCATATTAAACACGGGACGATGAACAAATTCCAGATAGTCGTTGGTTCCGAAAGCGAATTAAGGTTGTTCAGAACGGCGTGATGGAAGGAATATTTGAGCGTAAGAGGTAGGAAGTAAGAGGAATACAAAGATACTGCGTAGTGAGACTAACAACTAGAGTGTACTTGTCACCAAATATTATTAGGTCTTCCACATCAGTAAGGATAAAATAGATTGGACATGTACAATTGTACGGGGAGAAGAGAAATTGCATACGTGATTTTGATGGGGAAATCGGAAGAGGACAGGTAATTTGGGAGACCAAGTCGACGATAGGAATGTATTGTTAAAATGTGCCATTGGTTAAATAAATAGGACGTGATGTCGTTTGTTGGGTTAAATTGGCTTGGAATATGGTTCTCTGGTAGGCTTTTGTGAACACGGCCCTGGAACTTTGCTTGTTGCGAGAGGCTGAGAATCTTTTGACAAGATGAGTGACTGTCAGGTTCTGAATAAAGACCCCTTCATTCATTTTACATTCATGGTTCCGTGCATCACTACAATTGTTCCAAAATAAACACCAACAAGATGACACGTATGGACTATCCTTTATTTCACGGTTAGTCGTCCTTTACTCTACATGTTTCGAGCTTCAGGGATCTCATCATCGCTTTTTCTACACTGTACAGGCAGTCTCTGGCATACTGTATAATCTTTTGTTATATTCCACCCGTTCTCCTACGTGATGATGAGCTCCCTGAAGCTCGAAACATGTAGAGTAAAGGACGACTAACCGTGAAATAAAGGATAGTCCTTAAGTGTCATCTTGTTGGTGTTTATTTTGGAACCCTTCATTCAGTTTTTTAGCTATTGGAGGAAGTGCGTAACTGTCTTATGGCTGCGGCCTCAGACGGTCCAGATTTACCAGCCCCTGGTGGTAAATGAAAGCTAGAACATTGGTGGCATGATAATTGGCGAGGAAAAATCGTAGTGGCCGACAAAGACCTGCCGCAGTGCCACCATCTTCCACACTTCCCACACGGACGACCCCATATGTAGATCAGATGAGACTTGTAGATTAGTACCCCCTGAACTATGTCGTTTGTTACTGCTATCTAGTCATTTTTTGTTGAAGTCTGAGTGTACGTTACGTTTTATTGTTTTGTACCTTGTGTATTTTACAATGGAAGACGAGAAAATACCATTACATGTGTTACAGTTCACATTTTCTTGTTACAGCACATTGTTTTTTATAGTATTCTCATTGTTCATAATAATGAGTTGAGACAGCGTTTGTTTCCTCGTTCTGTCGAGCTTCTAGTGCGTTCATTATTACATTTATTTATGGACTATACATCAGTTTAATATGTTGATCATAAAAACGTGCTGCAGCTCGAAAAGGATGTAACTGCTCTCAGCGTCTGACAGATGGCGTTAATCATCAACGGCCATGACTTATTGTTATGAAGTACGAGGAGTGTGTACGGTAAATTCCTCCAAATTTTTTATGGTATTCATTTCCATGCATGGAATGACAGTGTGTAATACAGTAACCAATAAAATGCACAATATTGCAACATGTAACTTTACACATGAAACACTAAAAGAACCCTTATTTCGATTCTTGAAAAATCATCGTCAGGGAGAATACATCAATCAGATATATATATATATATATATATATATATATATATATATATAACATAAACTACATTCTAGTAATAATATATGATGTATTTGGATATCTTGGAGTGCTCGGTAGGAGCAGATGTGACGAAATGTTCCATATGAAGAGTATAATAAACCGTACTCTTCGATTACCGGTGGCACAGTTGGTGGAGGCACTGCGCTACAAGGGAGGTAGCGGGTTCGATTTCCGATGTGTAATTATCATTTTTCAATGACATAATCCTTCTGCCCTCACTATGACTCTGGGTTCCAGTCAGCCTCTAACAGAAATGAGTACCAGGAATATTTCGTGGGGTGTAAAGGCGGCTGCTGCATAGGGCGGAAACGTTACCGCCTTCATGTGCCGATTGTCTTGAAATCTGGACGTTTAAACCTTCTGGAAACTTCAGAGTCTGTACAGGACGTCGTGTGGTTGTGACGACAGTGAGCACGATTTTAAAGTTTTGAGTGTAAAATTACGTGTTTGTGTTGGTTATTGAATTATGAATTGTTATTTCTCTTTTTGTACGTTATGAAAGCACGTGGAGGAGCTGAGATGCGGAAGAACTCATTCTTAACCTCAGCATTAAACAGCGGTGAGTGGAGAGCTTCACGCCTGGGCCGCTCTGCCGCCCGGAGCAAGATCTACCGCTGATCGTTTAATAGGAGGCTGGCAGTTTCCCAGAGTCCGTTTGGACCCTCTGGATAACAGGATAACATCATGATCTTGGCGAGAATGCAGAGTGTATGCTGTACAAAACAAAGGAGGTGATATACTGTAACATGGATTACAGTAAGAAGCCCATATTTTGTGGAACCCAGAGGGCTAGTATCGTCTTCACCACAATCCACCGTCGGTCCCTCTCTCGAGACACATGAACAAAATCCACACCATCATCAACTCTCTTTTTAATACCAGCCTCCCATTTATACATTTTTTTAAAATTTATATATTCTCTTCGTGTTGTCCTAACAAACTTTTTTGTGCATTTCTCATTTTCACCTGCGTGTCACTGTACTAACATATAAAGAACAGCATACAACTGCTGCCAACTTCTCATCTCTTTGTCGAACTGTATCGCGCGTAGACGGTGACATCTGCAATTCTGCGCAAAAATACAGCTTGCGATATTCATCATTCTTGCAGTAAGCGACAGTATTGTGCTTGATTCTCGACTAATTCATCCATATAGAAAGGTAGGCCTGTACAGAATTATGGTCAGTTAATGTTTGGAAATTTTCTTATCGTGATCAAACGGAGTATTTTTGACGCAGAGATCCCGATGCCGTGGAACACATGCCGGCAGATACATGTAGGAAGCATGTATTGCATTTGTAATTTGTATAATTATTGTGTATCACTGGCTTTACGCGTTCGCATATTTTGGTGTCGGAAGAAATTTAACTCGCCGAACAGAGCATTATGTAAACCTTGCGATTCATTCTTCGATGGAATTATTGGAACGATCTAATACTGTTTGCATAGCGTGTTTGAGTGCAGAGGACGTTGTAGTTTGGTGTCCTGAACAATAAGGCACTTTGACTGGATCATCCTGTCTTCACTGTCCGTGGTACCCTTCAGATTTGATTAGCAACTGGAGGACGAATTGTGTGTCGTGTTGTATTGGACCATTACGACTTATAATAAGGAAGTTATATATTTTTTCTCAATGTTCTGTCTGTGTGCCTAAAGGATGGAGCACGTCTGCATGTTGCAGTTGTCCCTCATGGCGATTACGACGTCCAATGGTAAAGCTCCGGGGCTGACCGTATCGTATGAGTAACGTAAGGTTTGGCGCGTAAACCAAGTACAACCCACATCTAAGCTATTCAGTTGATTTGCCTTTGCTATTGAACCCGCACGATGAGCGGCTGTCATCAGCTGGCTGCGGTGGTACTTCGTACTCCTGCGGCATTGAATTCAGAAACTTCGGTCGTTTTATTTGAGTGGTGTGTAAAATGTTGGAAGACGATGATGTGCAATTTTGGAAATATGACCGGTTCCAGGTCACTTCAAATAGGTTTCATCAGATTTTCCAAAAATCTAGACGCACCTTTCAAATTCTAGGCCCCAGAAGGGTGACATGAAGCACGTTCCATAGCGAGGACGCAGTTTTGAGGGACCTGTGAACCTTACTGCCATCTGGCTATTTTGTTCCGTGCAAGTAACTGACACACATTTTGTGTGCAAGGAAGCAACTACAGTGATTACGGTGAAAACGTGGGGCGCTACCTACACAATTTAGTCGCCTGGGCGATCAGGTGCGTGTGATGTGTGAACCTGTGACCAAAGGCGTCCTTGAGCTGCGGATCTTAATGTAGATAGGCTTAGGTCTACATTACGATAATGGCGTGGTGTTTGGCCGTAAAGAATCGTACTAAGTTGTAGTAACATGCAGAGAATGGGTGGGTATACGCTGCAGTAAATGTAATTTACGATGTGGACTGTGCGGTTTTAATGCCGTACGTTCAGGCGTGTATATAAATAGTTAAAACTGCGGTAGAAATGTTGAAGACGACGTACCCTACAGGTAGTTAATATTGGAGGGAAAATAAGACCGTGAGATTGTAATTATTGTTGAGAATCTGTACAAATGTGTGACGAGTATGAATATAATAACATGTGGAAATGTATAAATATGAAACGAAAGTTGCCCATGAATAACCTTATCGGATGCTACGCTGTGTCATTAGGTAAACAGTTGCTGACGTCTCGTGGGATGGTAGTGCCTACATCTTTAGGGTCAAGTAGTCTGTGCTTGACCCTACTTGGCCTTAACTTGACCTCATCGGTAACTCTTTACACGTCGACACTAAGTAACGTCTAGTGAACTCGAATCTTCGATACGAAAGTCATGGCGATATGAGTTACAACCATACAAGAGCTATCCAACAGACAAACAAACAAACAACAGTCTGATTTACTGACCAGCTAGCCAGCCAACCCACTAACCAACCAAGGAATGAATCCACTAACCAGTTACCGACGTGTGTTTATTCAGTTACTCTTCAGTGGCTGCTGTTGTATAACAACCGAAATAAACTTACAAAACTGCATTTTGAAATTGCTTATTTTGTGAATTTTAATCAACTTATTTCTATTACTACAGCAACTAAATGCACATACAACATACGTACACAGTAAACAGCCGCCTCTTGCATGTGCACACGATTAGTCATGTAGGGACACGATATTCAGTGGATCCAATACAATGAAAGGTGTTTTTACACACTAACGAATACTGTCACGACATGCCAAGAATGTAGAATTTTAACTAAAGTTTGTGTTTTTACTTGTTTTATAATGAATGTCAGAATAATACGATGTACACACAATATGGCTATGATGTATGTACCACTCGGCAGATTGAGGTTAACTGCGAAGTGCTATATGTACACATATTACGAATGTAAGCTATCACAGTTTAGCCAGTTTTAACCCTTTAAACGCCGAGCTAAATCCCATCTGCCGTTTGCTGGCATTATTAGGAGACCACCATATTCTCCACGTTAGCAGGGTAAGGTTAAAAACTTAGTGTAAGAAGTCCCTGACGATGGCACAGTAGTGCCAACACATGTTGGAATGATAAAAGACTGTAGCGTTGTGTATGTTGTATGTGCATTTAGTTGATGTAGCAAAAGAAAATATGTTTACAAAACAGCACTTCAAATTAAGAATATCCGACGAATGTTTGCCTTGTCTAAGAATATTACTCTTATTTACAGATTAGTTGATAGACATTTCGCGAAATAGTTCACCTGTAACTTATTGTAACTTCCAGAGACAGTAGTAGCTGTGGTCTGCCAACATTGTTTCAAAGGATCATTATATACGCTGTTATGTAGTTTAATCAGACGGTGGTCAGGTAGAACGCTGCACCCGAACCTACAGGCAGAAGAATGAACAGGCGACGTTCGTTAGCAGAATGTGACTAAGAATTGGCTTGCGCTGTTGTTCCTGGTATTGCAGGGTCGTACACCAATGTTATGCCCATTGCTTGAGTATTATTATGCGCGTGTACGACGTTTCGGGAGTTAAGTCTGCTGTCGACTTAATTTGATTCATCCCGTATTACATTCACACATATTTTATTTTACGATTAATGACGGTGGTTGGAATCACACCGGTGACATGTTAAATACTGAGCTTAATAACTTAACCAGTTCGTCGTCTCGTCCAGTGGATGTTGTCCAGGTGAGTGCTGTAAGGTACATTTCTTAATGCTGGTCACATGTTCGTTACTCAGAGGGCTTTGTGAGGGAAATATAGAAGTAAGCACAATTTGTCAATCAGTCTTGCGGTGCGTAAACGGGTTGATAAATGCGTGTAAGGAAATTGTATATTTTTGAAATTAAAAACTACCACACCTGCGCTTCTAAAGTGCCCCGTAGCTAACTTGCTTAATCTCTTCCCTTTCTCACTTTCCACGACTCCCTGCAAATAGCTGCATGGCCACATAAAAGGACGTCAAGCCATAAGCATCCAGCTACACAGCGCACCCAGCAATAACGACATGCATTCAGATGCTGCCACCCCATTTACACTTTCTGCAGCGGGTTACGTGAATCGGCTTAGTCAAAATCTTGTTCCCTTCAGCTCTTGGCTTCCATAGCGTCGTCAAGTGTGATCTGGTTTCATATCGATCATGGTTTCTGATCATGCAGAAGTAATCGCGTGGCACAAGGAGGAATATTTTTATCCCCCAGACGCTTGAGGCACAAAGCTCACTTAAATAGTATTTTAAACGAAGCTATGGTAATTTGTTTTGATCTTACATTCCTTCCATGCTTTCGTGCATACCATATGCAGTGGCTTGCACATGCGGAAAGCACAACGTAGAGAGAAACATCGCAGAACGAGGTACTTTCTGCTGTAGAATTAATTAAAATACCAGAGAACCTGGCCACTGATGATTCCGCCAGCTCTCAGCGATAACAGTGTTAATCCAAGTCCGGACAACGTGCAGCGAATCTTTGGTCACTAAAATTTCTCGGCGTCAAGGAATGTTCTTCGGTGTACCTTTAAACGAGTACTGCCGGTATTTGAATGGCAAATAATTATTTAGTGACCCATTTCTGTGCAAAATATACAACAGTATAAATTTCCACAAGGTGTCGGATTTTGCATTGTAGTTTTTTTTTGTTTAATTAAGTCGAAAATGTACGACTTACTGTGCCAGTGTATACGCCGTACAATGTGTTCCGATTTCTCTTCGCGACATTTGTTTATTTAAACTACCGTATTTTTCCCTCACACAGATCTTTAGCGATATACCTCAAAATTCTTCTAGGGACACATTTACGTCTTCAGTGTACGTTGTTGATGTCCGATTTGAACCATATTTGATGAAAACTCTTTCAGATGTTCTCGGATACTTGCAGACGGACAGACATGAAGAAAATTTTTGAAACTTTTTTCGAACCCCCCCCCCCCCCCCCACCCCTGCCCCCCCCCCAACCGCCATCTGTCGTTTCAGTGGATTTCATATTAAGCCATGGATGCTTCCTGTCGCATCCATTCAAGTTCATTACTATTCACTATAATTCATTCGACGCTGGAGTGTCATAGCTATTGAAGTCAGAGTTTAATAAACCGTAACACCATACACAAAATAACCTCAGTCTGCCAGGACACGACTTTGCTTTGAAGCGGCGATTTGATAACAGAACCGTTAAGGTGCGTACGTCTGCTGATGTACGAGTTAAGGTTTCATTATGCCTTATTGAATGTTGGACGGTAAATGTCACCCACCACCTTTAAGGTCCTGGTTTCTTTGCTGGACGTATTTGAGATTTTAAATACTAAATCTGTACTTGACATTTCGTTTGTGGGTTCATGACATTATGTTGCCTAATCTGTTGGTTGTTGGCTGGCGAGGCACGGCAGTAGGGGACGTTGTTGCGGTCACGTGATCTTGCCAAATATTACGTGACTGAGTCGGCAGATATCAGGAATTTGTTGTGTAAAACAGTACAGTACAGTTTGAGTTTGTCCAGTAGCATCACTTCTGCCCATAATCACCTCTATTTTCAACGCAGTTAATTCACCGGACCACAAGTTTCTTTGTGCGCAGTCACCATTATAGCCAACAAAACAAAATTAAAAAATCTCTTCACACGGTTTCTGACTTACCCATATAGAAGTAAACTGGATACTAATTAGCCCTCTCAAAAACTGAGCTCAATCTGCATATATATAGAGCCTGCATCTCACAAAGAACACAATGTGCTTTCATTAGAAAGACCAGTCGGTCAATGTTGTATAGGAAAACAGTGGCCGCTTATTGTGAGAATGATCTGGAACACATACTCTGCGTGGTATCAGGGTTGCGCCGCGAAGTAAATGAGATCTGCGCTCTTCTGGGATTTTACGCCCTGTAGAGAGGTAATTCCGTGTACCTCGCTTCACTTTTTCTGTACACAGTGGAAGTTTGAGCCCCGAGCAAGGCACACAGAAACACACACACACACACACACACACACACACACACACATAAAAAATCAAATACCCGTCGACTGTGAACTGGTG
>Ga0123353_10008563_pt1 | contig 13989 bp, 9 predicted proteins | sample TergutLab28metaG_3_FD_92763 | JGI IMG/M metagenome (GOLD analysis project Ga0123353, IMG submission 92763) | Labiotermes labralis P3 segment gut microbial communities from Petit-Saut dam, French Guiana - Lab288 P3 | ecosystem: Host-associated > Arthropoda: Insects > Digestive system > Gut ... | reverse complement strand
TACGCCAGCCACATTCTGCATCTGGGGCGGGCTGCCGCGCTGTATTCCGGGACAAAAGAAGACTACCTTACAAGCGACGCAGGGCGGGTCTACGCCAATTGGGGAGGTGACCAGGCATGACCATTGCTGAAATCATGGAGAAGCTCACGCAATACATCCAGTATCCCTTCGTTCAGCGCGCCTTTCTGGTTGGCATTCTCATCGCGCTATGTTCCTCGCTGCTGGGCGTGACGCTGGTACTCAAGCGCTTTTCCTTCATCGGGGACGGGCTTTCCCATGTTGCGTTCGGCGCGATCGCGGTGGCCGCGGCAATGAATCTGACCAATAGCTTCCTGCTGGTGCTGCCGGTAACGATTGTCAGCGCCATCCTGCTGCTGCGCACGGGGCAGAACTCGAAGATCAAGGGCGACGCGGCCATCGCCATGATCTCCGTTGGCACCCTCGCCATGGGCTATTTGATCCTGAACAAATTCTCCAAATCCTCGAATGTCTCGGGCGATGTCTGCACCACGCTGTTCGGCTCCACTTCCATCCTGACGCTCAAGACAATGGACGTGTGGCTTTGCATCGCGCTTTCAATATTGGTCATCGCCGTGTTCCTGCTGTTCTACCATAAAATTTTCGCCGTCACCTTCGATGAGGATTTTACCAGGGCCACCGGTACCAACGCCGGCGCGTATAATTTGATCCTCGCCGTGGTGATCGCGGTCATCATCGTCCTTGCCATGAACCTTGTGGGCTCGCTGCTGATTTCCGCGCTGGTGATCTTCCCGGCCCTTTCCGCCATGCGGGTGTTTAAATCATTTAAGAGCGTAACATTGTGCTCTGTTATCGTGTCCGTCATATGCGCCGCGTTGGGCATCCTGATTTCCATCGTGGCGGGCACCCCGGTGGGCTCCACCATCGTCGGCGTGGACATTTTTGGTTTTTTCCTGTTCAGCCTGGCCGGGCTAATCAGAAGGAGGTAATTTGTGATGAAGAAATATTTGGTTATCTTTTTGAGCCTGTGCCTGCTGTGCGCGCTTGCGGCAGGCTGTTCAGGCAAATCCGATGTTTCAAAAAAACCAAATGAGATCGATGTTGACCTGACCGCTTTGAGCAGCACCCTGGTCTATGCCGAGGTGTATAACATCATGACAACCCCCGGCGACTACGAGGGGAAAACGATCAAGGTAGGCGGGCTGTATCAGGCCAATTATTATGAGCCGACACAGCAGTATTACCAATGCGTCATCATCGCGGACGCCACCGCCTGCTGCCAGCAGGGGCTTGAGTTCCTGTGGAGCGGTAAGCATAAATACCCCGACGACTATCCGCAGGACGGTACCCCCATTGAGTTGACCGGTGTGTTCGAGAGCTATGAGGAGCTTGGCAATACATACTATCGCTTGGCGGTGGACGAGGTCACAGTGCTGGGATAAAGATTCACCACCCATAACTACATCCTTCTCCGGCAAACTCTGAAAGCGGTTTGCAGATTTTTGCCGGGGCAGGTGCTTGCATTCCGCGGCTGCATGTGCTAAAATAGAAAAAGTTTTCCAGCATCGGCACAATCAAACATCAATACAGGAGTGAAATTATGAAACATAAGCTATGGAGAATCCTTCTGCTTTGCGTGCCGGTGCCGTTTGTCGCCGCCACCGCCGTCGCCGTTACGGCGGGGCCGAAAATCCTTTATGCCGTCTCGAATTCCCACCTGGACACTGTTTGGAGCTGGGACCTCGAAACCACCATCGAGAAATTCATTCCGGATACCCTGCATGGAAATTTCGCGCTGATTGACAAATACCCCGCGTACCAGTTCAATTTTGAGGGCGCTTACCGCTACCAGCTGATAGAGGAATATTACCCGGAGGAGTTCGAGCGGCTCAAGGCGTATGTGGCCGCCGGCAACTGGAACCCCATCGGCAGCGGGCTGGAAAACGGGGACGTCAACTCGCCCTCGCCGGAAGCGCTGTTGCGCAACTTTCTCTATGGCAACAACTTTTTTGAGGATACCTTCGGCAGGCGCTCGAAGGATGTCTTTTTGCCCGATTGCTTCGGCTTCGGTTACGCGCTGCCCTCCGTGGCGCGCCACGCGAACTTGGTTGGCTTCACCACACAGAAGCTCGCCTGGGGGAACACATTTCCGCGCACCAGGCTCCCCTTCGATATCGGCATGTGGTATGGGCCGGACGGCGAAGGAATCCTCGCCAATATCAACGGGAACAACTATACGGACAGCTACAATCTCGGCCTAAGAAAAAGCCCGGGCGCGCTGCGCAAATTGCGGAGCAGCCCGATTGGCAAAAATGCAGTTCTATACGGCAGCAATGGCGACCGGGGCGGCCCACCCTCCGAGAAGACCGTCGCGGCCATTTCCAAGGAAATCGAAACGGCAAAAACGATGCCCCTGAATTGGCTGGGCAGGCGCACGGGGTTTTCCTCGCCGTTCAACAACACGACGGTCCGATTCGCCGCGCCGGAGCAGGTGTTCCATGGCATCGCGCCCGCCGGAAAAACAAAGCTGCCAAGCTACGACGGCGAGCTGCTGCTCTATCAGCACGCGACAGGCGGCTACACCTCCCGCGCCGTTTCCAAGCGCTGGAACCGCCGCGCGGAGGAGCTCGCGGACGCGGCGGAGCGCTCCCTGACAGCGGCCGCCTGGCTGGGCGCCCGTGACTACCCGAAAACCGAGATGAAAAAAACCTGGACCAATCTCGTCTCGCACCAGTTCCACGACGACATGCCGGGCACCAGCAACAGCACGACCTATAAACGCACCTGGAACGACCTCATGGTCGACATCAAGCAGTTTGCCGCCGAATACGAAAACGGCGTGGCGGGCGTGGCTTCCCTGATGGACACCCGCGCCGACGGCATACCACTCATTGTGAGCAATCCTGTGGCGGCCAGGCGCACGGCTTGCGTGGAAGCAACACTTGAACTCTCTTCGCAGCCGGAATTCATCCGCGTATTTGACAACGAAGGCAATGAAGTTCCCTCACAGATCGTGTCTCAAAATGGCGATGCATACCGGATTCTCTTCCTGGTCACCGTCGATTCCATGGGATACAGAACATACTTCGTGCAGCCTTCCGATCAGTCTTGTCAAATCGCTACGGAGCTGCACCTGGACGGCACTGTTCTGGAAAACGAAAAATATATTGTTGAAATTGATGGCAATGGCGACATCGCAAGTATCTTAGATAAAAGCTTAAACAAAGAACTGCTGGGCGCGCCAATCCGCCTGGGACTCTTCGATAACAGCCCGGTGTATTGGTCTTCCTGGGAGTTGGACTTCAATGACTACTGGGACAAAGAACCCGCGCGCTATGTGGAGGGAACGGCGAAGATCACCATCAAGGAAAGCGGCCCAGCCCGTGTGGCATTGCAAATAGAGCGCGAGCATGGGGAATCGAAGTATACACAAGTGGTATCGCTTGAGGCGGGCGGCGAAATCGTAAGGATCGACAATGTGATCGACTGGAACGAGCGTGCCACGCTGCTCAAGGCGGTGTTCGATTTCACGAGCGCGAACCCGACGGCCACCTATGACCTGGGCCTTGGCGTAATCGAGCGCGGCAACAACAGCGACGGCGCGGGCAAGACGCATAAGAAGGCGGAGGTGCCGCACCAAAAATGGGCCGATTTGACAGCGAAGGACGGCGGCTTCGGCGCGGCGATTCTCAATGACGGCAAGATCGGAATCGACAAGCCGAACGACTCCATCCTGCGGCTTTCCCTGATCCATACGCCCGCCAATGATTTTACCCATGATTATATAGGCATTCCCGCGGGGCAGCATCTGCAGGAGGTCGGCGAGAACCGGTTTTCCTATGCCATATACAGCCATGCGGGGCAATGGGGTCAGTCCGGCGTGCAGCTGGAAGCGCAGGCCTTCAATCAGCCGATGAGCACGTTCCAGGCCACCGCACACGAAGGGCCGCTGGGCGGTCATTACAGCTTCGGCGGACTAAATACTGAAAAAGTCCTTCTCCGGGCGGTGAAACAGGCGGAGCGCAGTGACGAAATCATCGTGCGGTTCAACGAAGGCGCGGGCGAGGAGCAGGCCGGGGTGCGGTTCGCGCTGGGCGATGGGATCGCAAGCGCCCGGGAGGTCTATGCCTCCGAGGAGGAAATCGGCCCGGCGCGGGTAGAAAACGGCGAGCTGGTCTTTGACATCAGGGCATGTGGCGTCAAATCCTTCGCGCTGACGTTGAAAAACGCAAGCGTTCCAATTGAAGCCAAGAAAACGCAGCCGATTGATCTGAGTGCTTATTACAACGTCGACGCGTATTCTCCGAACGGGAGCAGGTCCGACGGGGGGCTAACGGATCAAGGCGACTGCTACCCTTCGGAGCTGGTGCCGGATACGATTCGGTTCGCCGGGGTTTCCTATCCAACCGGCGGCAAAGCCGACGGCGAAATGAACGCGGCGCGCGCGGCTGGACAGTCAATTCCTCTCCCGGCAGGCTTCACACATCTAAAGCTGCTGGCAGCCTCCGTGAACGGCGATAAAGAGGCGGCGTTCAAGGCCGGCGGGAAAACCATCACGCTTGAGATCGCGGACTTCGCGGAAAACGTGGCGGCATGGGATCTGATCGATCTGGGGCAAAGCGGTTATGTCAAGCGGCAAACGCCCGCGTTCAAAGCAACGCATCGGCACACGGAAGGAAAAGACAACACGGCGGCTTCCGCTTACATGTTCTTGTATACGCTGGACATCGGCGGCGCGGCAAGCGTCATGCTGCCGGACGATGAGGACATCATCATCTTTGCGGCGGTCGCCCAAGATGACAGCGCAAACCTGCGCTGCGTTTCACCTCTTTATGACGAGCGGGAACGCGGCGGCACAATTCCCCCTCCGCCGGAGGACGCAAGAACGTACCGGGACTCCTTCGCTTTTGATTTTGGAGCCGGGCTGGCTCCCCTGACCGCCAGGCCGGTCAACAAAGGCGCCGCGTTCAACGTAAAGACAAAAATCGTGCGGAAGGACGGCGCGCAGTCGATCCGGTTTTCCGGCATCGACGCCTGGAAGGACCAATCCTTTGCTTACAGCCCGCTTTATCTATTCGATGTAGATGAGCGCATCAAAGTCCAGCCCGGCATGACGCTGTCCTATGAGATTTGCGCGAAAAACAATCTGGGCCGCTATGTTGGCATTGATCTGGAATTTGAAAGTGGGAACCTGCGCGACAGCGGCGCGGTGGATCAAAACGGTGTGCGCATGCACCCGGCCTATGCCAAAACCGAAACAACCGGGGAATGGGGCACGGTGACATGCGATCTTTCGGAGAAATGCCCCGGGCGCGTCATAAAGGAAATCCGCGTCGCCTATGACCACCCGGAGGAGGTCGGCGCGTTTACGGCCTGGGTGCGCAATGTTTCGATCCAAACGCCATAGAAGCACAGTGAGGCCGGCTGTCTCAGGGTTGACACCGGTGTTGGCGTATGTTATACTATCGTTGTCCCAAATCGCAGAACGAGAGGTAGCTCGCTATGAAGCTTCACAACAGCGCCGCACAGCTTTATATTCCCGATAACGCCAGCATAGATTACGCGCTTTCGCGCACAACGGATTTGTGCGTCGGCGCGCACCAGGACGACCTGGAAATCATGGCCTATGGGCCTATCGTCCAGTGCTACGGCAACCATGCGCGCTGGTTCACCGGCGTTGTGGTGACGGACGGCGGCGGCTCGCCCCGCAGCGGAATCTATGGGAATTATACCGATGATGACATGAAAAAAATCCGGGCGCGGGAACAAAACAGCGCCGCTGATATCGGCAAGTACGCGGCGCAGTTTTTGCTGGCGTACCCAAGCGGCCAAGTCAAATGCGCGGATAATCCTATCTTGATCAACGAGCTTGCCGAGATCATTTTGCGCTGCTCGCCGGATACGTTATATACCCACAACCTGGCGGACAAGCATGATACCCACGTGGCGGTCGTCTTAAATGTACTGCGCGCGTTAAAGCAAGTTCCATTGGAAAAGCGCCCGAAGAAGATCGTTTCCATGGAGGTTTGGCGGGCACTGGACTGGCTTTGCGACGAGGACAAGCTGCCCTTCGACACAAGCGCGCACCCCAATGTTTCGGCGGCGCTGCTGGGCGTTTACGACAGCCAGATCGCGGGAGGCAAGCGCTATGACCTGGCGACCGCAGGCCGCCGCCTGGCCAACGCCACCTTCTTTGCCAGCCATGGCGTGGACGAAACCGACAGCCTTTCCTTCGGCCTGGACATCACGCGGCTGGTGGAACAGGATCTTGATCCCGCCGCGTTTATTCAAGCTTATATTGACAAGTTCAGCAAAGAAGTCGCGCAGAGAATCGCGAAGCTTTCGTGAATTGAGAATTGAGAGTTGAGAATTATGAACCATTTGGGCATCGACATCCCCATCAAAAACACCCCCGCGTATGACCCGGGGTTTATTCCTATGTCCCTGTTTTGCGATGAATTTTTGAAGCGGGCCAAGCAGCCCATTTCTATTTGCGTGGAGCGCAACGACGGCCTCACCGCCGTCTATGACACATTTATCACAGGCGAAAACCAAGCCGCCGACCGCTATTATATTGAGCGCACGGTAAAGTTTTTGCTCTGGATGAAGGGCGGCTTCCGGGTATATATCTGCGGCGATGATTCTATTGCGGAATATATAAAAGAAGTGTACAGCGAAACCGGCGCGCGCGCGTTTGACAGCGCTTTTATGGCGCGGGTGTACGAGCGTGATTTTGAGGTGACCGCCCTGCCGCTGAGCGAAAAGCCGTTGGAAAAAGAGCGGTCCAAGCCGGCGGGCGGAAACTTCGCGGGCTGCCGCATCGGGTTCGACGCGGGCGGCAGCGACCGCAAGGTCTCCGCCGTGATAGACGGCGAAGCGGTTTACAGTGAGGAAGTGGTGTGGTCCCCCAAAACAAACCCGGACCCGAACTACCACTTCAACGAAATCGTGAGCGCGATGAAAACAGCGCAGGAAAAAATGCCCCGGGTAGACGCCATCGGCGTGAGCTCCGCCGGGATTTATATCGACAACCGCACGATGGTGGCCTCGCTCTTTCTGAAAGTGCCGCCGGACGCGTTTGACGCAAAGGTCAAGGATATTTATATCCGGGCGGCGAAGGAGATTGGCGACGTGCCGCTGCATGTGTTCAACGACGGCGACGTGACGGCCCTGGCCGGAGCCATGGAGCTTGCCGACAGCAACGTGCTGGGCATTGCCATGGGCACCAGCGAGGCGGGCGGCTACGTGGATGGACATGGCAACATCACCGGCTGGCTGGGCGAGCTTGCCTTCGCGCCCGTGGACGCGAGCCTTGCTGCCGCGGCGGACGAATGGTCCGGCGACATTGGCTGCGGCGTCAAATATTTTTCCCAGGACGCCGTGATCAAGCTCGCCGCGAACGCCGGTATTGCCTTCGAGCCAAACGCGACCCCCGGCGAAAAGCTCAAAGCCGCGCAGGAGTTGCTCGCGCAGAGCGACCCGCGGGTATCCGCTATATTTGAATCCATTGGCTGCTATTTGGGGCACAGCCTGCCCTACTACCACGCGTTCTATGGCTTCCGGCATGTGCTGCTGCTGGGCCGCGTGATGTCCGGCGTGGGCGGGAATATCATTTTCAGCACGGCATCACGCGTGCTGAAAGAAGAATATCCCGGCTGCGGCTTTTTGATGCATCTCCCGGACGAAAAAAGCCGCCGGGTCGGGCAAAGCGTGGCCGCGGCGAGCCTTTAACAATGTACAATGTACAAATTATAATGTACAAATAGATGCGCCCGGCCTTTGGATAGTGTACAATGTACAAATTACAATGTACAAATAGATGCGCCTGGCGTTTCATTTATTTGTACATTGTACATTGTAATTTGTAATTTCCCCTCGTTTTGCCTGGATGACCATCTCTCCATCCGGGAGCGCGGGGTTGCGTATTTTGATCTCTCCGTCCGAAAACGCTTTGACGGAGAAGGACGTCAGCTTGCCTTCGCTCCATTGCATCGCGGTTTCGTGGCCGCCGATGGCGCGCAGGCCATCAACGGAGCCTTCGGGCCAGGCATCCGGCAGGGCGGGCAGCAGGTCCAGCGCGCCCAGGTGGCTTTGCAGCAGCATTTCCTGCACGCCGGCGGCATAGCCGAAGTTCGCGTCGATCTGGAAGGCGTAGCCGTCCGGCGGGTAGCCGCCCCACATTTCATGCAGGCCGAACATGTTTTGCGCGAGGTTTTCCTTGAACAGGTTCCGGATGAGCCTGTAGGCGCGGCTGCCGTCCCGCGCGCGCGCCCACAGGTTGATTTTCCAGCCCATGGACCAGCCGGTCGCGCCGTCGCCGCGCCAATTCAGGGTGCGCACCGCGGCTTTGAAATTTGCCGGGTCTCCGTTGGCGATGCTCGTGCCGGGATAAAAGCCCACCATCTGCGACATATGGCGGTGTTCCCTGTCATATTGATCGAATTCCGTGTCGGATTCCGACCACTCCATGATGCCGTATTTGCCGATATTAACGGGGCTGTAGAGGTTCGCCAGCTTTTCTTCAATTTCCGCTTTCAGCGCTTTGTCCGACTCTTCCAGCCCAAGGCGTTTCATGCAATCCAGCGTAAACGTGAACAGCTCCCACACCAGCTGCTGGTCGTAGGCGTTGGCTACGCTCAGAGGGCCATGCTCCGGCGAAAAACTGGGCGATACCACATATTTGCCCTTCCAAAGGCCATCCTCCGGCAGATAAAGAGCGCCGCTCCACATCACAGCCGCTTCCCGGATGATGGGCCAATAATTATCCCGGAACACTTCCGTGTCGCCGCCGTATTGCAAATATTGATATAGGTTCTGGCAGATGAACGCGTTGGAGGTCGGGGCCCAGGCCCATCCCCAGTAGGTGCCGGGCGCCGTAAGGCCGAAAATGTTGCCGGAGTTGCCGGTTGACCAGCCCGCGCCCTCGCTTTTCCAGGCATCCTCCTGCGTACTTGCCGGAAGGCAGTAGCGCTGCGCGGTATAGCGGCCCGTGACCATCAGCGAACGGACGAATTTTTCCAGGGGCTCCATGGTTTCCAGCAGGTTGCCGCCTCCCGCGGGCCAGTAATTCATTTGCAGGTTGATGTTGGTGTGGTAATCCGCGCTCCATGGCGGATAGTTTTCCGGGTTCCACTTGCCCTGGAGGTTCGCGGGCAGCGAATCCTCGCGGGAGCTTGCGATGAGCAGGTAGCGGCCATATTGATACAGCAGCGTTTCCAGCATCCGGGAATTTTGGCCGGGCCTTTTCGTTTTCTTATATTTCGCGAGGGCCTGATCCGTCGGAATATCATTCACGCCGCCGATGTCCAGCGCCACGCGGCCGAACAGCGCCTGATAATCATCTTTGTGCTCTTTTCGAAAACTCTCATAGCTTTTGGAGGCAGCTTCATCCAAAGCGCCTGTTGCCCGGGAAATGATCTCCGGCAGGGATTCCCCTGTGCGATAGGTCAGCTGTTCGAAGAACTCGCTGTCTTCGGGAAGAACATATTCGTTGCGGTAATCCGTCGCGGCGGTGAAATAAATCGTGACGGCGTCCGCGTCTGCGACTGAAATACTTTGGGCATCGCTTTTGATCTCGCCGCCTTCGTTCACGACGCGAAATACCCCGGCGTAGAGCAGGCCATTGTCCTGCAAGCCGCCGGAAAGGGTGATTGCATTGCCCTCAACGCGAACCGCAGGGTCTTGAAGCGTATCGCCGATTTTGCCGTCCGGCTGGCCGGGCGTAACGGAGACGCCCAGGCTCACCTGCCCCGGCTGGTCCGCCGCGACGCGCACGGCAATCGCGTTCGCGGGGTAGCTGGCAATATATTCGCGCGAATATTCCACTTCGTCAATCGCATAATTCACTCGCGCAATCCCGTCCTCCAAATCCAGCGCGCGCCGGTAGCCATGAATGGCCGTGCCCGCCGGGATTCGATAGTCCAGGTCCAGGAAGCCCAGGTTTTTGTAGTTGCCAAAGCCGATGTAGTTGCCCTGGAGCTCCTCCGGGTCAACGCCCTGCGTGCCCGCCTCGCCGGAGGGCGCGCCGTGCTTTAGCTTTTCGTAAACCGCGGGCAAATCCGGCTTTTTTTCATTATATCCGAAATTATAGGCGCTGCCCTGCGTGCCCTCGTTGCGGCTGTCCTTCTCCCAGCCGCCCGGCCCGCCGCTCCAAAGGGATTCCTCGTTGAGCTGCAGCCGTTCCGAGCGGACGCCGCCGCCGGCCATCGCCGCGAGCCGCCCGTTCCCGATGGGCAGCGCGTCGCTTGTTTTGGTCAGCTTCTCGGTGATTTTGCCGGGCTTGCCGTACCAAAGCGAAAGCGCGTGCTCCGGCGCCGCCGCCTGGCCTTTTAAGTGAATACCGTCATGCATCGTACTGTCTCCTCTTGATTGATATATTAGCAAGCCCAGCAGCGACAGCATCGCGGCGCACAGCGCTATCCCGATGAGCCATATGAACCGTTTTCGCATCTGAATGATTCTCCTTCGATTAGGTTGTTTTATTTTACCATAACGGCCACAAAAAAGCAATCCTAACTTTCCCACGGGTTATGAAAACATCCATGGCCAAACTAGTGTTATCAATTTAAGATGCGGAGGATATCATGTTCGCGTTCAAACGTATATTCAGCCTGGTCACGGCGCTGACCATCACCGGTTTTGGCACATTTTTCACGGATGTCAGGAACAATCTGGAACGGCGCTTTCCGCACGCGGCCGAAGAGCCAACGACCGTTCAAATCATAGAGCCGCCCACCGAGCCCTACCTCCGGCCGGAGGGCGTTCATGAGGCTCCGGACGGCGAGGGCAAGCTCGTCGCGCTCACATTTGACGACGGCCCCAGCGACATCAGCAGCCACATTCTGGATACCCTCAAAAAAGTGGGCGGGCATGCCACCTTCTTTTGCTTGGGCGACCGCGCGGAAGATTATCAGAGCACCCTGCGGCGCATCGTCGCCGAGAGCAGCGAGGTCGCCAGCCATAGCTACGACCATAAGCGCCTGACGCGCCTTGGCTCGCGTGAATTGCAGGAGGATCTTTCCAAAGCGGCGGCGCTCCTTGAAGAATTCTCCGGTACGGCCCCGATTATGCTGCGGCCTCCGTTCGGCTCCGTCTCGGATTATATGCTCGCGAACACCGACATGCCGGTGATCCTTTGGAGCATCGATTCGGAGGACTGGCGCTTCTGCGAGGAGCTGTGCAGGAACCGCTCGGAGGAACAGCGGCAGCGGGATTTCATCCGTGTGGTGAACAGCGTGTTGGATTACGTGCAGGACGGCGACATTGTGCTCATGCATGACCTCTACTGTTTTACGCAGGACGTGGCGGACGCGGTCATCGCGGAGCTGCACCACAAGGGCTGGAAATTTGTGACCGTCAGCGGGCTGTTCAAAGCGAATGGAATTATACCCCAGCCCGGGGTTGTGTATCACTGCGCCAGGTAGGGGTTAGAAAACAGAAAACAGGAGTCAGGGCTTTTGCCCCGACTCCTGTGTAATTTTTGGTTGAATCAGCGATTCCAGAGCCAGCCGAAGAAGAACCATTTCAGGATAGCGTCCCACACCTTTGCGAAGATGGAGGGTTGTTCTGAAGAGCTGGAGTTAAATTTACCAAGAATCCGCAGTGTCCCCAGTTCGAATTTTGCTTCATCGGCAATATAATCTTCGGTAATATACATTCCGTCTTTGTCCCGCCAACCAATGAATTGGAACCCCGGGATGGGTGGGTCATTCGGTATTCCCATAAGGCCATAGATATCCGTGAGTTCTTGTATGGATTTACCCAAATCCTTTTGAAAGATAATCCAGCGATCCCATTCTATCAAATCACCCGTTCTTGGATCGGTATAGTTCCAGATCATAACAAATGTATCGTCGGGGCACTCGCAGGGGCGTTTTCCGCAGATCGCGCAGAGGTACGGAAGCGGCGGGTCTTCGCCGGGATCGGTGCCGGGGCCCGCAGGATTTCCGCCCACCAAATCCCAAAGGGAATCCGGCACAGAAACATCATATTCGGCACTGACGAATATGAGAAGTTCCATTACTGCTATGGTCTTATACAATGCCAGCGCCTCGTCGTATCTTTCAGCATTAACAAGATCCCAAAAGGCATCAAGTTGCGGCGCTTTTTCTTTTTCAAACTTATCAGTCACTTGCTCCAAATTGATTCCATTATCATCGCACCATATTCCTATCAGGACACCAATTTTTTCAAGCTCGTCGTCTATTTCCTTCGCTGACGAAATCGCTCCTGCCCCCACAGCCAGGCCCCCGCACAGCATGAGCACCGCCAGCAAAACCGCCAACAATTTTTTCATGTTTGTTCTCCTCCCAAATCTATATTAGGCCTATTATAACTTTCTTGAGAGGACATGTCAAGAAAAATTTATCCCCTGTTCCCTAACGTGAACGTCGGGAACCGCCGTGCGGTATTTTGCGCCATAGGCGGCTGGGAGGCCTGGCGCTGCTGCCGCCTGGTGCGCACGGAGCAGATGGCGGAAGGCTCGCTGGCGCCGCTGTCGTGATAGCTTTGCACGCGGTATTCCATCTGGGTGTCCGCCGGGGCCTCGTGTAGGAAGCTGTTTTCCAGGGTGTAGCCCACGATTTTGAATTCCTCCCCTTCCTGCCGCGCGTAAATGACATAGGCCGCGGCGGCCCTGCCATGCTTCCAGTTAAGCTCCACGGCGGCCCTGTCCTCAGTCGTGCCCGCGGGCGCGGCGCGCAGATTCTGCGGAGGCTCGGGAGGCGGCAATGGCGGGAAGGTAACCGCCTCCGCCATGGCGCTGGCCTCGCTCGCCTGCCCCGCGCGTACCGCCTGCACGAAATAGTAATACTTCATCACGGCTTCGGGCACGGCGTCCAGGTAGAACGCCTCCTTCGTTTCGGCGACCAGGCCATAGCCGCACCAGGGCGCGGCGCTGCGATAAAGGCGATACTCTATATCCGCCGCGTGTTCATCCGCGCCGGCCTGCCACGTGACCGCCACCAGCTTTGTGCCATGCGCCACGGCAGTGAGCTCTTTGGGGGCGGGAGGCGCGTCTTTTTTCCGGGGCTTTTGCTCCGGCTGTTTTTCCGCGAGCTTCTTGAACTCAATGCGTTCGGATTGGCTGCGGTTCATCCGCAGCCGCTTGCCCGGGAAGGGCTGCTCCTCCGGCGGTTTTTCTTTTTCCTTCGGCTTGATTTCCTGCGATTGTTCCGGCAGCGCGACGCTCACGGTTTGAGTCGGCCCGCTTTGACCATGCTCGTTGTACGCCCGCACCGCGTAATAATAAGTTTTGCCGGGCTTCGCCAAGGCGTCTATGTAATTGGTTTCCTCAATTGCCGCGATGGGCTTCAGCTGATTCTGCGATTCCCCGCGCAGCACCAGATACCCTTCCGCGCGCTTGGATTCCTGCCACATCAGCGCTATCTGGTCCTGGAACACCCGCGCGATCGCGTATACCGGGGCGGCGGGCAGCAAAGCCCCCGCCGGGCGCGCCGCCTGCTCCGCGTTTGCCGCGGGCGGGGAAGCAGCCTCCTCTGTTTTTATTTGGAATGGCGTTTCCCAGGGATATACCACGCGCTCGTTCATTTTAGTTCCTCCATATATGATCTCTATAGATAATATATGAAAGTGCGCGCGATTGCGTTAACCAAATAACTCCTTCACGAACGGGATATCCGGTACGCGGACATCCAGGTCATCCAAAATAATCCGCCAGGAGCACAGGCATTGCCGCTGGTAGCCCTTTGCCCTGTCCGCCTGGTACTGCGCCCGTGGGGCATATTTGCCGTCGCCCACAAGCGCGTGGCCAATATGCGCCAGCTGCGCGCGTACTTGGTGCGTGCGCCCGGTGAGGAGCTCCACCTCCAGCAAACTCAGGTCATTCTTTTGTTGTAAAACCCGATATCTTAAGATGCTTTCTTTTGCGCCTTCCTTGGGATGGTCATAGACCCGCACAAGCGCTTTCGCCTGGTCCTTCATCAGCCAATGCCTCAGCTCCGCTTGCTGACCGGGCGTTCCATGCACGGCGCAAAGATAAAATTTGCGCAC
>Ga0123353_10008562_pt1 | contig 13990 bp, 11 predicted proteins | sample TergutLab28metaG_3_FD_92763 | JGI IMG/M metagenome (GOLD analysis project Ga0123353, IMG submission 92763) | Labiotermes labralis P3 segment gut microbial communities from Petit-Saut dam, French Guiana - Lab288 P3 | ecosystem: Host-associated > Arthropoda: Insects > Digestive system > Gut ... | reverse complement strand
TCAAGGGTACAACAAGACTCATCCCGAAAATTAAGGGATGTCAGAGCGACTGGGGCAAAATCATAGGTGGTGGACTAGCACTTCACAAGGGGCTGTCCCTAGTCCATGCCACTTCGTTTTCGTGTTTCAATTTTCGATGGGCAGTGTAACATGCGGAATGTCAGAAAGCGTCAGTAAATTTGCTGACGAATGTTAATGGTAGCCGGGAGCGCAACAACGTGGAGCGACCGGATTACTTTTGGTTCGATATCTCACGATTGCGGCTCTGTTTCGGTCAATCTTGCCGATTTTGCCGTTTATGTTACAATCTCCGAGTAGGTTTTATAGCCAAGGAGAATGTCTATGTCTGTCGCAAGTATTAACATCAGTGTCGATAGCGAAATTAAAGACCAAGCACAAGAGATGTTTGCGTCGTTGGGACTCGATATGAGTACCGCCGTCAATAATTTCTTGCGGCAAGCAGTCCGGCAACAACGTGTTCCGATGGCAGATGATTTTGACGCTCCGCTTGATTGCACTATTGACCCCGTCATTATTCAACCAGACCCCACAAAAACACCGCAACCGGGTTGCATGAGAGGTAAGATTTGGATGGCAGACGATTTTGATGCTCCAATGGAAGAATTTGAGGAGTACATGTGATGAGATACCTTTTGGACACGAACATTCATCTCTACGATATCAATGGTCTTTGGTGATTAGGGCAGCGCAAATCGGAGACGCAATCTTGCCCCTTTTGCCATCTATGCTATAATAATCCCTATGACCGAATCGACAGAACAGTTTGCCGTTGCGCCGGGAACCTTGCCCGGAGCAAATGAAGATTATACCGCCAAAGACCTCGAACATCTCTCCGATCAGGAGCACGTCCGAAAGCGACCCGCCATGTACATCGGCGATACCACCAGCCGAGGATTGCACCACCTCGTCAGCGAAGTCGTCGACAACTCCATCGACGAAGCAATGGCAGGTTTCGCCTCGACTATTGTCATGCAAATCAACAACGACGGCTCCGTGACCGTCGAAGACGATGGACGTGGTATTCCCGTCGAAGAACATCCCGAATTGAAAAAGTCCACACTCGAAGGGGTGATGACCGTCCTCAAATTCGGCGGAAAATTCTCCAAAGGAGCGTATCAAACCTCCGGCGGTCTGCACGGAGTCGGTGTTACCGTCGTCAATTTTCTCTCCGAGTGGTGCGAAGTCGATGTCTCCCGCGATGGCTTCATCTATCATCAGGAATACGAACGCGGTATTCCCTGTGGTCCCGTCGAAAAAGTCGGAAAGTCCGACGGTAACACTAGGGGGCGAGGCACCAAAACCACATTCTTGCCGGATAGTGAAATCTTTTCCGACCGGAAATTCGACCACAATATCCTCTTCCGTCGCCTGCAAGACTTGGCGTTTCTCAACAGCGGCGTAAAAATTGTCTTCCGCGATGTCCAAACCGGGGCGGAAGATACCTTTGAATACAAAGACGGTTTGATCGACTTCGTGAAAAACATGAACCGTTCGACCGATCCCGCTCACAACGAAGTCATTCGTATGACCGGTCATGCCGAAGGCGTTGCCGTGGATGTTGCTCTGCAATATACCGTCGAGTACACCGAAAATTTGCGGTCTTATGTCAACAACATTTACACGATTGAAGGGGGTACACATCTTTCCGGCTTTCGCACCGCTCTGACGCGGACGCTGAACAATTACGGCAAAAACCAGAATATGTTCAAGGAAAAGGCACCCGTTCCGACAGGCGAGGACTTTCGGGAAGGTCTGACCGCCGTCATTTCGATCCGGGTTCCCAATCCCCGATTTGAAGGGCAAACGAAGACCAAACTCGGCAACAGCGAGGTAGAAGGTATCGTCAATTCTCTTGTCGGCGAACAGTTGGCGAAGTTTCTCGAAGAGAATCCCAAGACGGCACAGATTATCGTCAAAAAGGGAATCATCGCTGCCGAAGCGCGGGAAAGTGCACGGAAGGCGCGGGCATTGGTGCGGGAACGGAAGGGAGCGTTGTCTTACGGCGGCTTGCCGGGCAAACTTCGGGACTGTACCAGCAAGGAAGTCGATAAGTGCGAACTTTATTTGGTCGAAGGGGACTCCGCTGGTGGTAGTGCGGAGGGGGGACGAATCCGGGAATATCAAGCAATTTTGCCCCTGCGGGGAAAAATTTTGAACGTCTATAAGGCGACTGATGCTAAAGTTTTTGCGAATACCGAAGTGTTGGCAATGATTGCCGCTCTCGGTTGCGGAATCGGGGCAGACATTGATCTGGCAAAGCGGCGATACGGTAAAGTCGTGATTATGACCGATGCTGATGTCGATGGTTCGCACATTCGGACGTTATTGTTGACGTTCTTTTATCGGCAGATGTACGAGTTGGTGAAGGCAGGACATGTGTTCATCGCTTGCCCGCCGCTCTATCGTATCCGGCAGAAAGGGAAGGCGGATAGATACATTTCAACGGACGAAGAAATGCACCGGATTTTGCTTGACCTCGGCTTGCAGAATGCCGTGTTCGATCCGGGTGATGGTCGGACGTTTGAAGGAGAAGCAATGGAAAAACTCTGCAAAACGCTTGCCGGTCTGGATGAATCAATTTTAGCATTGGAGCGTCGGGGAATCGGTCTTCGGGAGCATGCCCAGCGGCAGGATAAGGAGACGGCGCGGTTGCCGGTGTATCACGTTTTCTATGACAAACAGGAGGAGTGGTTCACGGACAGGGAAAAGTTAAAAGCGTTTCAAGAAAAGATTGAGCAGGAGTCCGGCAAAGAGATTGCACTCGCTGACTCCCCCGAAACAAAAACCGGAATGGAGCGCAGCGCAATGACGGAATCTACGGCGGAATCCCCGCGCTTACACATCATTGAACTTCACGAAGTACGAACGCTCAACAGGCATTTGCTTGAGTTGCGTGAACAGGGGTTCGAGATTGACGCATTGATTCCACAGGAACGCACGGGCACGGACATGTCCCGGTATTATCTGCGACGCGGCGACGATGCCAAGGGGATTGAAGACCTTCGAGAATTGCTCACGGCGGTGCGCAGCGGCGGACAGCGCGGAATGCAGGTTACGCGGTTTAAAGGTTTGGGCGAAATGAATGCCGAGGAACTTCGGGACACGACATTGAACATGGAGAACCGGACGTTGATTCAGGTAACAATGGAAGACGCGGCATCGGCTGACGATCTCTTTCGGGTACTGATGGGGGACAAAGTCGAACCGCGTCGGGAGTTTATTGAGAAGCATGCATTGGAGGTAAAGAATTTGGATGTTTAGCCGCCTCACCCTGTGAGGCGCAAAAGAGCCGCTCTGCTACTAATCGTTATGTTCATCGATTACCATTACATCATTCTCGAAGTCAATTTGCCGATTCTTATTTTTGGGTTTATGTTGTGTTGCCGATTTTACCACCGCTTCTGTCAGGGGAAAATTCATTCTTTTTCCGTCGAGTATTTCCTGTATCGTTACTATTCGTAACTTCGGCGTTTGGTGCGGCATTTTCAATCCGGCGGGACTAGGAATGTCCGCCATATATCCCGCTGCCGCTGCCTCTTGTAGCATCGGCTTTGTCGGCTCTTCGAGTGTCAGTAATATACCAGCCGCTGCTTCGTCTCGTTCAATCACCCTGCACAAGTCCCGAACGTCTTTTACAGAAACCTTTCCCGATTTTACCGAAAACAACGCCGTGCCGCCGAGAATGTATGCCACACCATCAATGCCGCCGTCCGAACCTTTTTTATCGTTTATTTTGGCGTGGTTATCAGTATAAGAGAGAATCGCCCACTTTTCGAATTCCTTGCGCAACCGATCATCTTGCTTGTCCGCTAATGTTTTCGCGGATTCTATATCACGCGGAATACCGGACAGTTGAATCTGTTGCTCTATGTCATTGCCGTAGGTATCTTTCAACCGCTTCAATATCAAAGAAACAGCAAAATAGGTGATGTCGATGCCGATCCACTTGCGATTAAGAGCATGAGCAGCGGTTACAGTCGTGCCGCAACCGCAAAAAGCGTCCAGCACAGTATCACCTTCATTAGAACATGCTTCGATAATCCGCTTTAACAGAGGGAGCGGTTTCTGCGTTGTATAGCCAATCCGCTCTTTAGACATTGTGTTAATGATAGGTATATCATCCCAAATGTCACGCAACAGTTTGCCTTCTTCATGATTATGCCAGCGTGTATCTTTGGTGGTATAGGGCTCCCGCATCAGTTTTTCATTGAACGTCCATCTTGTTTTGTGCTTGGAATACCAAAAAATAACGTCGTGTTTCCTTGCAAAATTTCTTTTACTGACACCACCCCATTGGTATCCCCAGATGATTTCATTGCGAAAATCCCCTCCTCTGTCGCAAAATACGCTGTCCAAAATTATTTTGAGATAGTGCGAAGCGGTCGGATCACAATGGAGAAAGAAACTACCAGTCGGCGTTAGCACTCGCCAAATTTCCGCGATTCGCACTGTCATGCCCACCAAATAGGCTAACATGCTTCCCTTACCGAGTATTTTTGCAAGACCGAGAATGGTATCGACCAATCGCCGCGTATATTTTGGTTCTTTGCGCAAAATATCGAGTTGCCACTCTGCCGATTCTCCCCAACTCCACGTATCGACGAACGCCTGTGACTGTGCAATATCATCTTTTCCGACATTGTTGTAAATCTGATTATAATTCCGCTTGCTATTGAACGGCGGATCAACGTAGCACAAATCAACGGTCTCGTCGCCGATGTGCTTTTGTAAAACTTCCAGATTGTCGCCGTAAAATAGTTGATTCATTGTCTTATGGGGATACAGTCCCCGACTTCACCCCCATTCTGTATGAATTTTAGTCTAAATGTAGTGAAAAACAAGATGGCATGCATTGACACTTTCTTGCTGTTTTACTCTTTTGCGTCTCACAGGGTAAGACGGCTAAACGCAATCTTACGATTGCGGCTCTGTTACCTTGACAGGCAAGCCAGCCGTTGTTACAATCCGGTAGCGTACTCAATGACAAAAAACAATGACAACGGCAACGATACTAAAAAAAATCAACGCTTTACCGACGGCAGAACGGATGAGGCTCATCGAAAAAGTGATTCGTACAATTCGTTTGGAGAAGCCAGACAGTGTCAATCCGAATGGGCCCAGTCCGAGTGGCGATCCGTGGTTCGACGACCCACGTAACATTGCCATCGTCAAAGAAGGAATCAAAAGCGCAAAAGAAGACAAGGAAAAGGAAGTTGTTCTCAATTCACCAGAGGACATCAAAAACTACTTCGCCAATCTATGATTTATCAAATCGTTCTTAAAAAGTCCGTACAAGAACATATTGTTGCTCACAAACGCAGTGGCAATGTGGCGTTGTGCCGGAAAATCGCGAACCTTTTTTTGGAATTGACGGAGCATCCTCGTCATGGGACGGGCAAGCCGGAAATGCTGAAAGGCGATTTGGCAGGTTATTGGTCCCGGCGTATCAATCGTGAACACCGACTGGTCTATTCGATTGACGACACTACGGTTACGGTCTGTGTCGTTTCCGCCAAGGGACATTATGAGTAATCCATTGATGAGAGAGAAGTTCAAACTTCTTTTATCGAGGTTTCCCTTGACCATTCCAAAGATTGTTCACAGTATTTTCAAAGGAGAATCCAGATGAATGAAAATCACGCAGCAAAACAAAATTCGGAAGAGCCGAGTGCGGTAATTCCACATGCTCGTGTCTGTGGGAGCACCGGAGGAGTAATCCCCGGTGCCACCCCGCAAGCAGTTGTGTACGGCGGTGGAAATATTGGACGCGGATTTTTGGGACAACTACTCTTTGAAAGCGGCTATGAAACGGTCTTTATCGACGTAAACCGGGAACTGATCGATCAACTAAACTCCGATCGTTCCTATCCCATTAAGATCGTCTGCAACGAATACCAGAACGAAATTACTATCCGAAACGTCCGTGCGGTACACAGTGACAATGCGGTGGCAGAAATCGCAACGGCGGATATAATGTTCACATCGGCAGGAGTGAATGTTCTGCCGCATATTGCGCAGAATATCGCCAACGGAATTCGCAGTCGGCAAGGGCGAGGGATTGACATCATTATTTGCGAAAACCTGCTGCATGCAGATAAATACTTGAAAGAACTTCTTGGCAAAACTATTGAGGTTCCCGAGAACATCGGGTTTGTCGAATCCAGTGTCGGGCGGATGGTACCCGTGATGAACGATGAAATGTTCGAAGGAAACATCCTTCGCGTCTGGGTGGAGCCGTTCTGCACATTGCCGGTGGATCAAGCGGCATTCAAAAATGGCATTCCGAACATCAAGAACATGCTCCCGTCTGCGCCGTTTGAGTACCATATCCAGGGCAAACTGTACCTTCACAATATGGGACACGCAATCACAGCGTACTTAGGCTTGAAACGTGGTTATACGTACATTTGGGAGGCAATGGCAGACGCAGAAATATACAAAATCACAGAGGGTGCAGTGCGAATCTGTGCGGAGGCACTATCGAAAGAGCATCACAAGCCGATTGATGAAGTAATGAGTTACGGATATGACCTAATCAACCGCTTTCAGAACCGATATTTAGGGGACACTTGCGAGCGGGTCGGTCGGGATGCAAGACGGAAGTTAGCGATTGACGACCGACTTCTCGGTGCCGTTGCGCTGTGTAACAAACATCATTTGCCTACGGATTGTATCAAACGGGGAATTATGGAAGCGTTGGACTACCTTTAACGCACCTCAAAAAATTGCCGATTATGCTGGGGTGGATTGGCACGTCCTGACAGAGCATAACACTGTGCTAAAAAGAAACAAAAAGACTACTTATGAAACAAGAACTTTTCGGCCATCTAAAAACTTTCGGTCAGGAACATCTCCTAACCTTTTGGGACGTTTTGGACACAACCGAGCGGGATGACCTCGCTGCGCAGATCAACGCCATCGACTTCGCGCAAATTGCCGAATTGTACGAACGTCGAAACGAACCGGCAGAGTCGCTGACTCTTGCCGACCGGGCGAGCGATCCGCCTGCCTATAAATTTTCGACCGTCACCGATCCGACTCCGTGCAAAACGTCCAAGCCGATTACTACCGGTGAAGCCATCAAAGCAGGAACGGAAGCACTCCAAAATGGTAAAGTGGCGTTTGCTCTCGTTGCCGGCGGACAAGGTACCCGGCTCGGCTTTCCACATCCGAAAGGGATGTATCCCCTCGGTCCCGTTTCGGGAGCAACACTTTTCCAGTTCCACTTTGAAAAGGTGTTGGCAATTATCCGACGGTACGGGCACCGAGTTCCGTACTGTATTATGACGAGTCCGGCAACGCATACCGAAACGATTGATTTTTTGAAAGACCAAAACTACTTCGGGCTTTCGGCGGACGATGTTTTCATCTTTTGCCAAGGAACGATGCCGGCGGTGTCCATGGAAGATGGCAAAGTGTTGCTCGATTCCAAAAGCAGTATCGCTTTGAGCCCCGACGGACACGGCGGAATGCTCTCGGCAATGGCGAAGGGTTCGCCTTCTGTGCTAACACAACTTCGACAGCGCGGTATTGATTATCTGTTTTATAATCAGGTGGACAATCCGCTGGTGCAAATCGGTTCGCCGGAGTTTTTGGGCTATCACCTATTGAGCGGTTCGGAACTGACGAGCCAGGTGATCCGCAAGCGGTTGCCGAACGATAAAGTTGGCAACATTGTCGAAGTGGACGGTCGGCTTTATGTCATTGAGTACAGCGACATGCCGGAGTCGGTTGGTCAACAGACGAATCCCGATGGTTCGCTCAAAATCTGGGCAGGAAGCATTGCGGTGCATGTGTTCAACATCGAATTGTTAGAAAGAGCCTCGCAGAGTGCAACGTCGTTGCCGTTTCATTATGCCCGAAAGAAAGTGCCGTTCGTCGAAATAAAGAGCGGGGGACATACGCTCCCCGGTGCCCGAATCAAGCCGGACACCGAAAACGCCATCAAGTTTGAACGGTTTATCTTCGATCTGTTGCCTTCGGCAAAGAACGCAGTAGTCGTGGAAGTTGATCCGCCCAATCATTATGCCCCGCTAAAAAATGCACCGGGTTCGGCTACGGACTCACCGGAAACGGTCAAGCAGGACATATCGGCAATGCACACGGCTTGGCTCCAGCAAGCGGGAGCGGTTGTTCAGCAAGATACGCCGATAGAAATTTCGCCGCTCTTTGCCGATTCACCGGAAGCCATTGCCGAAAGGATCGAGAAGGGGCGCAGGTTTGAGCGGGCAACGTATTTGCATGACACTTCTGCTTTACCGAACAGGTCGTTTGATTCGGTCGATTGTTGACCATCAATCGACAAGGAAACTTGGTCAACATTTTCCACCTTGTTTCCTATGCTTCTTTCCAGCACTTGCGGAGGTAGTCGAGACATTTCGGAACTTCGACCGTTTTGTCTCCATCCACACCGCACTCAAAACTGATTACGTCGGTGTAACCAATGTACTTTAGTCCCCGCATCGCCTTGACAAACGAATGATCGTCCTGTCCCGGCAACCGACGGCGAGTTCCATTTCCCAAATGGACGTGTTTGACATATTCGCCGCCGGCGATGAACGCAGCCATGTCGTCCGGCTCTTCCGTGTACATGTGATACGTGTCGCCGAGAACACACACTCCCGGTACATCCGCATCTTTGGCAATCAGTGCCGCATCGCTCACTTGGCGGAGGAACCACGCTTCCCCACGGCGGAGCGGCTCCAAAATGATGTGCGTCTTGTGTCCGGCGGCAAAAGGACCGAGTTCTTTGAGCATCGTTACCGTCAATTCCCGAATACGCCAGTTGGGACGATCCGGTTTACCCGTCGCGGGAACATAAACCACTCCGGTTGCTCCGAGCGCACCGGCACGTTCGAGTTGGACTTTCAATTCATCATACCCTTCCTTACGTTTTGCTTCGTCCTCGTCCACCAACTTATTTCCGAAGGATCCAATGCAAAGTGAGGCAATCGCCAGTCCGGCATCGTCGGCTTTCTTTTTCCAGTCAAGGTAATTATCACCTTGTCTGCCGATTTCGACCGCCTCAAAGCCGTTGGCTTTCATCCATTGAAGTTTTTCCACGTCGTTATCGCCCGGTATGATACCGAGTTGGCTGCAAAACCGGAGTCTTGCGGTTGCGCGACGATCACCGGGAACAGTTACGGTTTCCGCTGCTTGTGTGGGTGATAATGAAGCGGCGGTAACTGCTGCGCCGGCGGTTGCGACTAAAAAATCACGTCGTTGCATAATTTGTTCCTGATAGGGATTCGAGAGTATAAGATGACCTGCCATCGTAGCAGTGTACCGTATCCTTTTGGAAAGAGCAATGGACGGCTGTGCTTGAAATGAGGAGAGACGCAAAATCTGTGTGCGATTTCGTGTTACAATAGCGAACATGAATGCTGCAAACCCCCTTGCCGCCGATCTTGCAAAAGCGGCAAAAAAACTTGCCGATGCCCTTGAAACCGGGGGGCTTACGCCCCCCGCTCTTATGCCTTCTGCTCTTACGCCCCTCGGTCTTGCACCCGTGTCCGCCGATGTCTGCGCCCAAACAATCGCCTACGGAATGTTCGTCGGTTGGTGGCGATATGGTGAAATGGAAGAAAAATTTACCCGACAAACTGCGGCAAAATACATTCCGAAGTCCCATCCGTTTCTTGACCAACTTTTCGATTACATTGCCAGTCCCGATGTCGATGAACGAGTCCGCACAATCGCCGACGAACTCGCCGATCTGCTTCAACGTGCCGCCACGACCGAGGACGCAACAATTCACTTTTACGAACATTTTTTGGCGGCATACAATCCTGACTCGCGGAAATCACACGGTGTCTTTTACACACCACAACCCGTAGTAAAATACATTGTTCGGGCGGTCGATGATATTTTGCGGCAGGAGTTCAAACTTCAGGACGGCATTGCGGATAAGGCTGTTCCGATTCTTGATCCGGCAACAGGGACTGGAACATTTCTCTTGGCGGTCATTGCACGAACTTTCAGTCGAATCGTGAGTCAATATGGACGGAAAGCGTGGAACAACTACGCTGCCAACGATCTCCTGCCCCGTTTGCACGGCTTCGAGGTTTTATCGGCTCCCTATCTCATCGCCCATTTGGAATTAGCCATGCTCTTGCAAAACATGGACTGCCAACTTGAAGAACATCAACGTTTCAACATTCATCTGGCAAACGCTTTGGAAGCGAATCTGGAAACATCAATTACGGTCGTACTGGGCAATCCACCGTACAGCGTTTCGACAATAAACAGGGGAAAACGCTCGAAAGATTTAATTGCAAACTACAAAAAAGACCTCAACGAAACAAAAACCAACCTCGACGACGATTACATCAAATTTATTGCATTAGGGCAGCAGTTGATCGAACGGAATACGAGTGGCGGAATTTTAGCATACATTTCCAACAACAGTTTTTTGGGGGGAGTTACGCATCGCAACATGCGGAAGTCGTTGCTCCAAACGTTCGATAAGATTTACATTCTCAATCTTCACGGAGATGCCCGAAAAAAAGAAACCGCAGCCGACGGCAGCAAAGATGAGAACGTTTTTAACATTATGCAGGGAACGTCGATCAACATTTTTGTTCGGAGTCCATCGCGGAGAACCACCCTCTGTCCCCTCCAAAGAGGGGGAAGTGTGTTTTACGCCGATCTTTACGGCAAGCGGTCGGAAAAGTTCAATTTTTTGGAAACGCAAAGTCTGAAAACGTCAGGATTTACAGAAATTATCCCAGCGGAAAAGTATTACTTTTTCGTGCCGAAAAATCTTTCGGTAAAGACGGAATACGAAAAAGGTTTCGGTGTTGCAGAATTGTTTTTGACCTATAATTCGGGCATCAAAACCGACAGGGATTTGCTTTTTATCGATAATGACAAAGACCTGCTGGCGGATCGATTCAAAAAACTTTTATCGGGCGACTTCGACGAATCATTTCGGAAAAAATATCGGATTGCTGATTCAAGTAGTTACAAGATCACGAAAGCGATTCAGAACAAAAATTTTGACCGGACCTTTTTGCACCGAGTTTCCTATCGTCCCTTCGACGAAAAATGGATTTATTATGATCCCTCAATAGTGAGTCGAGCAGGCAAGAAGGTCTTGCAGCACATGCTCCACGGTAACATCGCTTTGTTGACCTCGCGGTTGATTCCTTCCAACCATGCTTTTAACAGAGTGTTCGTAACGACAACGCTGGCTGACGGTCATGCAATCAGTGATCAAACATACGTTTTTCCTTTGTATCTTTACGATTCGTCAGGCGAGCGGCACGTAAATTTGAAGCCGGAAATCGTTGGTAAAATAGCAGATCAGACGGGAAACCAAGTGTCCGAGATGGACATTTTCGATTACATTTACGGCGTGTTGCACGATCCGAAGTATCGGACAGCGTACCAGGAGTTTTTGACAATCGACTTTCCGCGAGTGCCATATCCGATGGATGCGGCAACATTTGACCGATATGTTCGGGTGGGTTCACATTTGCGGAAATTGCATCTGTTGAAAGATGTGCCGAAAATTCAAACGACGTTTCCGGTTTCGGGAGACGATACGATAGAAGATGTCCGTTTCGCTGACGGTAAGGTCTTGATTAACAAAACGCAGTATTTCGATGGTGTTCCCATTGAGGTTTGGGAATTTTATGTCGGCGATTATCGACCGGCACAGAAATACTTGAAAGACCGTAAAGGATGTGTGTTGACATCCGAAGAGATTTTGCACTACCAAACAATCGTCGCTGTATTGAACGAAACAGCAAGCGAACTTCTGACGGATCGAAGTTTCTACGATTCTTTTCGGGACAAGGCAAATCCCTACGGCGACGGCATGGCGGCAAAGCGCATCATTGATTTGCTCGAAGGATGAGTTTCACAGAACAAAACGCAATCATTCACAATTTTTGCTAAAATTCTTTGGAAAATCCCGCCGCTCATTCGTCTATAATAGAATGACGATATGGATATTCAAAACCTGTGGAACGAGCACGTTCGGGGATTGATCCTTTATGCCCGGCAATGGGCGGATCGGGAAGCGGAAGACGTCGTGCAAGAGGCGTTCCTCAAACTAATGAGCGGCGGGCATACGCCCGCCGACCCAAAGGCGTGGCTGTACCGAGTGGTCCGCAACGCTGCGATTGACCGGCAGCGCAAGAGCCGATGGTTCCGACCGCCGCCGCTCGAAAATTGGTTTGACAATGTACCTGATAAAGGGCTGCCCGACAAGTCCTCGCCCTTCGACGGAGTGGAGTTGACGCAACTGCTCGAATCGCTCCCGGAGTCGAGCCGGGAAATCGTGATTGCCAAAATTTGGGGCAATTTGACATTCAAAGAAATTGCCGAATTGAGCGGTAGACCGATAAGTTCTGTGCATCACGAGTATCAGAGCGGAATTGAGAAGTTGAGGAAGATTTTGAGGTGATATTATGACGACTGACTTTGAAAAACAATTGGAATTGATGATTCCTGCAATGCACCCTCCCACGGTGCGCCAAGCAATGCGGGGACAAAGCGTTGCAAAGATCGCTCTCGGTTTCCTCCTCGGCGTGTTTGCAACGTACTATTGCATGCAGCCGAACACGGCAAGGGAAACGCCGCCGCAGGAGACGTTCATGCTGGTCTTCGACGATTCCCAGATCGAACACTTCCGTCGCCCAGCGGATGTTTTTCAGAGTGTCGTGCGAGTGCCAGTGCCGAAGTTGGAGATCGAGATAGACCAAACGCAATGGCAATACGGTACGCTGCGGAATAATTTGAGACAGATGTGAGAAAAAACTATTGTCATTCCCGCCTTTCGTCATTCCCGCGAAGGCGGGAATCCAGACGTAAGACGTGAACATCAACCCACTAGACCCCCGCCTACGCGGGGGTGACGGATATGTTTAACCCCTTAACCCCATACCAACCCATGACTTCCAAACCTTGGTACAAACGTCGTCGCTATTGGTCGCTTGCGATTTTAGTGGCACTGGTTTATTTTTGTTTGATTCCTTCCCCATTGCGTGTGTCGCCGCAGACGACAGGATTTACCGAACCGCTGCTGCCGAATGGCGATGTCGATTACTTCGGTGCCTACGAAAGAATGTACATTCACAAACTTTCGCCGCCGGAAGACAACGGACAACGCCTCCTCATCGCCGCCCTCGGTCCGAGAGTTCTCGAACAGGCTGCCCTAATGGATGCCGTCCCGTGGGAACAACTACCGACTCACGAAATGTCAAAACGCTGGTTCGAAGAATACTGGGTTCCACTTTGCGAACACATGTTCATTGACCCCTACGTCAAGCCGAGGTTCCTCGATTCATTGGATTACTACTCCTTTATGAAAAAAGAGTGGAAAGCAAATAATCAAGACGAAAATGCACGTTATGACCACAAGGAAAACGAGGAACTCCGACAGAAACTCATTGCCGCTCCGTGGACGGCGGAGGAACAACCTATCGTTGCCCGATGGTTGGAAGAACGCTCGCCAGTGCTCGACCTCTTTGGCGTTGCCGTCCGTAAACCGAATTTTGTCAGTTGGCGGCAGCGACCTAAATCTGGACATCTTTACTCGGTATTGATTCCTGACATTCAATGGAGTCGAAATTTCGGAAGGGAGTTACCCGTCCGCGTTACTGAACGTCTCGGCAGAGGAGATGTTGATGGTGCATGGTACGACGTGATGACCTTGTTTTATCTGTCGCGGAAGCATTATTCGTATGATCCGCTAAACGTTACCTATTTGATTGGTTCTGCGACGGAACTGGCGGGTTGGAGATCCGCACAAGTGGTGCTACAACATGGCAATCTTTCCCCCGAACAGTTGGAACGATTTGCTCAAGACTTGGATTCCTTGCCGCGAAACATGGTATTATTTTCCGAACTCGAACTTTACGGTGCCTATTCGGGATTGCAACTCTTGCAGAATGACAAGGACACTTTTGAGGAGTTAGTCGGCAGACCTAGAAAACCCATTACCGACTTGGCGACGTTCTTC